>JGI24793J26633_1001083_pt1 | contig 15616 bp, 12 predicted proteins | sample MesohylFT_FD_26633 | JGI IMG/M metagenome (IMG submission 26633) | reverse complement strand
AAAATTTTAGAAATTAATAAATTTACGATTCAGGGATTAAGCAACCCCGGAAGCCGAATACGATCAAGGTTTTTTAAGTTCAGTATTTTATGGCTATTGGTTTGGTATAATTTGAATTTGACTGAATTATAGTAAGCCTTGAACTATGTATCCATACTCATCACGGCATACCAGATAATACTCATGTTTGGCTTTTGACGATGATCCAACTGCCTATACCATGTTAACTAAGCATCCGCCCAGAAAGGGGTATAAGTATTAACAATTCCGAAAATTAATCAGTTGTTCAAGAGCGCTCAAAGTGATAGGCTTTCCTGAAAATTTCGAATGATACTGAAATCTTATAGATTTCAGTAAACTCTTGGTCAAATTGCTACTATTCTACTCCCTCAAATTGAATTCTTTAGATAAATTAGTTAGAGGATATCAGAGGGAAAATAGTATCAGAAATGGTCAGTTTCAGATTGTCATACTTAAACTACTATTAAAGAGTTTAATTTCTAGAAATACGGGGCTAAAACTTATACGAAGTAATCAATGAGCATGTTGACGTTCAATGTAATAGATGTAGAAACTGCCAATGCAGACCGGGCGAGTATCTGTCAAATCGGTATTGTCCATGTTCGGGATGGACAAATTGTCGACCAATGGGAAACTTTAGTCAACCCTGAGGATTGGTTTGATCCATGGAATATCAGGATTCACGGTATCAACGAAAACACCGTAAGAAATAGTCCTACTCTTCCGAAAGTGCGAAACGAATTAGAAAGCCGCCTACATGGAACAATTTTGGTAAGTCACTCCCATTTTGACCGAACAGCTTTGGAACGCGGGATGCTGAAGTATGAACTTGAGCAGCTTCAAGTTACTTGGCTTGATAGTGCTATGATCTCCCGAAGAGCTTGGCCTGACCAGTTCCGTAAAGGAGGTTCTGGTCTTAAGAATATTGCCAAATATCTAAACATCTCATTTAATCATCATGACGCGCTTGAAGATGCTCGGGCTGCCGCAGAAATTGTTCTACACGCCTGTCATGCTACTGGGCTGGATATTAGCGAGTGGTTAAGTCGGGTTAAGCGTCCAATCTTACCTTCCCCTAGGGTCTCAAGAAAATCGTTGACATCGGTAAAACGTGAAGGTAATATAGAAGGGCCTCTATTCGGAGAAACGATCCTCTTTACCGGGAAACTTAGTGTTTCTCGAAACGAAGCAGCAGATATGGCCGCAAAGGTGGGATGCAATGTGGTCAACTCCTCAAGTAGTAAAGTAACGATGCTTGTTTTAGGTACTCAGAACGGTAATCAGCTGAAGGGGTATAAAAAAAGCAGTAAACATCGGGAGGTGGAAGCCATAATTGCAAAAGGGGCAGAAATTCAAATTCTATCGGAAGCAGATTTCTTCAAACTCATAGACTTTGATTGTTAGTCTTCTGAACTATTACCTATACCTACCCCACTCACCACGATTTATAGGTTAACAACATTTCTTAACCTTTAGAATTTACTAATGACATAGTTTGGTGGGATTATTCTGGTAATAGTGGTTGATGTTGAAACAAAGAGACTTGATTGAAAAACAAACTGAATTGTTGCAGTTGTAAATTCCCGGTCAAACATTCTAGTCATCCGTGCCCTACTGATTGGATAATATTGTACTCTTTCTGTGATCTGATTGAATTCAATTAAATTAATGACTAAAAAGCTATTGTTTCACCGCCATTTATTGAATTCTGTTGATAAAAACTATAGCGTAGTTCGGAGGCAAATTGACAACAGAAAAATTGAGTTCCAGATAATGACACTCAAAATTCTATGAAAGAAGTTAAACCTATAGGAGTTCGGACAGAACTTACCCGAAGTGATATATGAGCATGTTGACTTTTAACTCAATTGATGTAGAAACAGCCAATGCAGACCATGCGAGTATCTGTCAAATTGGTATTGTCCACATTCGGGATGGACAAATTGCGGACCAATGGCAAACTTTAGTTAACCCTGAAGATAAGTTTGATATCGGGAATATCTCAATTCACGGAATTACCGAAAATACCGTAAAGGATAGTCCTTTGCTGCCTGAAATTCGTGATGAATTAGACTATCGCCTACGCGGAACCATATTGGTAAGCCACACCCCGTTTGACCGAACTGCTTTTGAACAAGTAATGCTGAAGTATGAACTTGAACAACTCCAAGTTAATTGGCTTGACAGTGCGATGATTGCCCGTAGGGCTTGGCCTGAACGATTTGGAAAAAGAGGTTACAATCTTAAGAATGTTGCCAACTATCTTAACATCTCATTTAATCATCACGATGCACTTGAAGATGCTCGGGCCGGAGCTGAAATTGTTTTACACGCCTGCAAAGCTACTGGAATTGACATGAATGGTTGGTTAAGACAGTTTAAGCGCACAAACAGATCTTCCCTGTCGCGCTCAAAAAAACTGGTACGACGAGTAGCAAAAGCACCACCATTCTATTTTTTTAGTCCGAGGGGGCCGGTAAAGCGGGATGGAAATGAAGAAGGGCCTTTATTTGGACAAACGATCCTATTCACAGGGCAACTTAGTATTTCTCGAGATCAAGCCGCCGAAAAGGCCGCAAAGGTGGGATGTAATGTGGTCGACACCGCGACTAAAAAGGTTACGATACTTATATTAGGAACTCATGACCTTAGAACCTTGAAAGGTCATAAAAAGAGCAGCAAACATCGGAAAGTGGAAGGCTATATTGCTAAAGGGAAAGAAATTAAAATTCTATCGGAAGCAGATTTCTATAATCTCATAGACTTTGAAACATAAAATTATGTGCCTTCTGTTTAACATATACCAATCACAACAATGCTTCGGTTTTCATAACTTCTTTAGGAAATGACTAAACAAATGAAATTGTTTACCGGTTTTAATTTAGCGGTTGTAGTTGATGTTAAAACGACGGGCCTTGACCCACAAACAGACAGAATTGTTTCTGTTGTACTAATTCGAGCGAATTTTGTAAGTTTACAGGAAAATCCCAGCGGGATGTATGCCAGAACTTGGGACGTATTGATCAACCCACAATGCCGAATTCCCAAGAAAGCGACCAGCATACACGGAATTACAAACAAAGACGTGGCCGATGAGAAAACATTTTCAGAAATTGCTCAAGATATTCGGGATTTTATCGGTTACGAACCCGTAATTGCCCACAATGTAGCNTTATACAAACGCTTCCTAAACGCCGAATTCAAAAGAGCTGGAGTNAAGACTCTATCAAGAAATAAAAGCTTTTGTACAAAGCAGCGATTTCGGGAATCCATACATTTTCGCCATCTGAATAGCAGTTTGGATAATGTTGTTGAAGTTATGGGCGCAGAACGCCATAAAGGGGAAATGCCTGAAGCCGTCAAAGACGCATCTTTAACATTACAAGTGGCTGGATTATTTTATTTGATTGATAACGGCTTTATGATGTACCGTGGAAATATTAGGTCTAGTTCAAAAAAAATTGATCATGATAACTTTGATGAGGCAATGAATTTACCTAATGAGACCCCGACGCCGGAAATAAAATTATCTGATGAGACCCCGACACCGGAAATAAAATTATCTGATGAGACCCCGTCACCGGAAATAAAATTACCTAATGAGTCCAAGTCAAAGGCAACAAAATTTTGGATAATAATCATCGTCATCGCTCTGCTATTGTTATATTTTGGTTAGGCGATAGTTGGCGGGTGATAAATCTTGGAATCTGCCGGAATCAGCATTCCCCTCTATACAACTTCAAGTAATTAGTTAATAAGGCCATAACTACACATAATGTGATGGGTTATCCCTTTCGCATTTATGTATAACAATTGAGCAATCTTTACGTTGATAGAACTCCAAGAGTAAAATTCTTAATTCCTGATTTCTTACGTCTCATGCGATAGACAGAAACTAATTTGGTCACGATGATTAATATCACTCAAGACAAAATCTAGGAGTTGAATTGGGAATAGCCCGTGATGAGAGGGTACACTTGTAATCAAATTACGTTGGCAGCTTGGAATTTTCAGAAGCAGTGGCTTCAACGTTTTCCTCAACAATGACAATATTCTCTAGGGGCATAATCGTTGAGATGGCATGTTTGTAGACGAGTTGATTATGGTTGTCGCGGCGTAATAAAATGCTATAGCGGTCATACCAAACTATGACACCAGAAAGTTTCACTCCATTGACGAGAAAGATGGTGACACCACATTTTTCCTTTCGACAAGTATTGATAAAGGCATCTTGTAGTCTGTTTAATTGATTGTTCATGAAATCTGCTTTCGCTAGTAATTTTCGTTATTATCGCCTCATTCNCACTAATTAGGACTAAAATTCAGGATGTAAATGTAAGGGAATGCATATTTTTGGGTAAGCAATAAACAGTTGTAGATTCTAATTGTGGTTTGGTCAGAAAAATACTCAGCATCAATGCAGCGTTATTTCCTTGGACTCGCATGATTGAGGCCTCTTATGACCCAAGNATAAATTGTCCTCNTGAATATTANATGTCCCTATTCTGAAATTCTGGGAAATTAGTAACATTCTTGAAACAAACGGGTTTCTAATTCTCAAAGCGACTAAAAAAACTTGGACTTAACAAAAAGAATATGAGAACGACCTCTAAACGTCCGAGCACCATAGCGATAAGTAGAGCAATTTTTGAAAAATCACTAAGCTGATTTAAACTTTGATTAAAGCTATCAAGAACTGAGTGAATTAATGGCCCGGTTGTCGAAACGGCTGCGAGTGCNAGAGTCATCCCCTGTTGAAGATTGTACCCATCAAGCGACAAGATAAGGACTAACAAGACAAGTATCATATTCAAGAAGAAAAAAATGACCCATGTATCTTCCCAGCCAGATTTTGAGCGCGACAAGTTCTGTGTCGCTAGAGCCGTGACAACTGATGGAAAAAGCATTCGATGAACGTCATCCCCTATTTGCTTGAGGAACATTCTCAGACGCCAGAGTTTAATTCCACCTGCATTGGTACCTATGCCACCACCGATGAAAACTAAAATACACAAAGTCATTAGTGTAAAGCTTGATAGTTCTTCGTTAGAGGGGCCAATCCAATAATAGCTTTCTAGTCCTGAGGTTGTCAAAAAAGACAGAAAAGTAAAGAACTTACCCCAAGCGATTAGAATAACTTCAATAACTCCTTCGTTGTTATAAGTCGTAATGAGCCCTGACCAATCATGGATGAGNGAAAGGACAAGAAAAATAAAAAGAATGAGTCCNGCCAAGCGCATTTCAGCATCGTGAAGAATNCCCTTTAAGTTAATTCTCACTTCGGTCAGCATCATGAACATCCGCGACAATGCAAAGAGAAGAAAAATGGCAAGAATAATCTCACTCCATACGCTGATTGGTNCCATACTGTGCGAAAGTATTACACCACTCGTTGAGATTGTTGCCATGGCAAGCATTGCTGATTGGAGGAGGTTTCCTTCAAAAAAATACAACACCCCCCAAGTTAAAATGCTGACAGAAAAATATACCCTGATAATTGGCAGAACTCTTTGCAGTAGAGGAGTTTCTTCCTCTAGCTTGAATCCAAAATTAAAAGCAGTACCCCCTTCTCTATTAGCTTGGCTCAGCTGACCTAACAAACCGAGACCGAAATGCTTAATCAGAGCACTGGCAACAATCCAAATAGTCAGACCGCCCATCCAAGCAATAAACCCCCTCCACAAATCAACGGACCATGGTACCACTAATCCTTCTGGTATGAGCGAAAGGCCAGTTGTTGTTAGGCATGATAAAGCTTCAAAATAAGCATCAATAAACGAAAACTCATCAATGACCGTATAAAAAGGGAATGCCAGGATTACCGGAAGAAGCAAGAATATACTTGAGATTTCAAGGATGTCGCGACGAATGGAAACGTTTTGGGTCGTTCGAAATGTTGCGATACTTAGAAAGCCTGCGAATATGACTACAAGTAATCCTTGGTAAAGGAAAATTCGCGCGGTCTCATATTCTCCTTGGACAAATCCAAGAGCAGCAGGGATTATCATGGATATCCCTGATATAAATGTAGAGAAAGCAAAAAAATTTACTTTTGCATTAAAAACCATCAGCGCCGAAGAACTCTGTTACCTTCCTCACATCCTTTGACAGCATGAAGAGGGCAAGAACATCACCTTCATGAATAGTTGTATCGGGGGTAAATTTGATTGATTGATTATCCCGCAATATACCTGCAATCAACATGGGTAACTTTAAATCTTTAATTTTTTTGCCCAAGGAATGGTAAGATTTTCTTATTTCAATTTCACATAGTTCACCTTCGTCCTGACCAACAATATAAACCTGCCGGAACGAAATAGGTTTGACATTGACGAGAACGCGTGAGATTGTCGTTGTTTGCGGATTGAGAATAATATCAATGCCCATTGAACTCGCGAGTTGATTCAATGAATTGTCATTGAGAAGCCCGACCGTTATAACTCTGGGATTAATTTGTTTGGCCTGAAACAATGCCAACAGGTTCGTGTGGTCATTCTCAGTAAAGGCGACAACGGTTTGGGATGTTTGAATGCCGGCTTCCATAATAATCTCTCGGTTCATTCCATCTCCATGGAACACTGTTGCCTTTTCTAGGACTTCTGCCAATCGCCGGGTACGTTCTTCTTTTCTTTCAATAATATTGATTTTGGGTCTGATTTGGCGGCTTTCCAAGATTCTCGCAAAGTCCCCACCTACTCTGCCACCGCCAATAACAAGGAGTTTAAGATTGTGGGATTGTTCAATACCAAAAATTTCTAAGGCTCTTTCGAGATCTTCCTTCGCCGTAACCAGGTAAACTTCATCGCCATCAATGAGCGTGTCGTCGGAGTTTGCCAGACGCAAGATTTCGTTGCGNCGAAAAGCGATGACGGTNGTTTTTAGTTCAACAAATGAAGCTGAGAGCTGCCGAAGTGGAGTATTGAGTACGTTACTACTCCCAGTTAATTTTAACCCAACGATTTGCGACTTACCATCAAATAGATCCTGATAATAAATAAGTTGTCTTGATTGGATTAATCTTTGCGCNGTATCGGCCACTGCACCTTCGGGATTAATGATGACATCAACAAATCCATCGCGAGACCGATCAATAAAATCATGATAGTTCCGATTACGAACACGAGCGATAGTATTAATTTGTGGGTTCAATTTTCGTGCAAAGTAGGCAATCATAACATTGCGGTCATCGGACGGGGTTGCCACAACAATGAGATTAGTACTTTGGATGTTAGCCTTCATCAGGTCATCTTTGTTATTTCCTTCTCCTACAACCCCATTGATATTGAATTTTTCAGAAATGCTCTCAACCCGGTCACTTTCTTTGTCAAGGATAGAAATTTCACAATCTTTTTCGCGTACCAAATATTTACATACCTGAACACCGACTTGTCCGGCTCCGACTACAAGAATTTTCATCGGATTACCTCAATGTTGTCTTGGAAGTCATGAGTTGTCGTCCCCGCCTTGCTGGAATGCTTTCTCAAAATATACAGCCTTTCGATTGCCAGCAACGTTTTTGATTTCAATGCCGAGGGACTTCATTTTTCGATGGAGAGCGGTTCGTTCAATGCCGATGGCTTTTGTGGCATGAGTAATGCTCCCGTTAAATCGGTTAATTTGGGTGATAATGAATTCGCGTTCAAATTCCTCACGTGCTTCTTTNAAAGAAAGATCAACAAATTTATTGCAGATTAAAGAATGCGCTTTAGTTTGATTGTCGCTTGAAGACTGGGCCAATTCATCGAGGCTAATTGGTTTTTCAGTCTGATTACTGATTAAGATTCTTTCGATTATGTTTTTGAGTTGCCGAATATTGCCGCTCCATTCCATGGCTACCATAAACTTCTCTGCTTCTTTACTTAATTCCCGTAGCGGCCATCCATGTGATTTGTGTAAACTGTAAAGAAAAAAGTTGGCCAACTCGGGAATATCATCGCGAATAGCNGAAAGTGGTGGGGATTTAATAGTAAAGGCCGAAAGACGGTCGACAAGAGGTGGATAGATAAAGTCTTCGGGGAGTTCAGAAAAATCCTGGTGCGTTGAAGCAATTATTTTAATGTTGAATCGATGTCTATTTTGAGTTCCATCCTGAATTCCAACCGGATAGAAAGTTTCAAGGGCTAANACTTGAGCAAGTTGCCGCTGCACTGGCATNGGCAGTGAGGTAATTTCCTTTAGGTAAAGGCACCCTCCTTCGGCCATGTCAAAGTATCCATGTTCATAGGAAGAGTCAGTAACTTTACCAAACAGAGCAGCCATAACTTGGTCACTAGCTATGGTCGGGAGATTGACTGTNATAAATGGTCCATTAGCGAATTGAGATTTTAAATGAATATATTTAGCACCGGCAGATTTCCCGGATCCTTGAGGTCCATTTAGAAGGACTCGNGCTTTTAAGTTTTTTGCGACTTCGTCTAATTGGTTTTTAAAAAAAATAAACCGAGGTGATGAACCAATTAATACCGGAAACTCTTCTTGATCTATGGGTTGTTGCATAACTCGCCGCCGCAAGGCAACTAACTCCATGGAGTTTTTGATGATATTCATAAGCCGGCCAGTCATAATCGGCTTTTCTAGGTAATCATAAGCTCCCATCTGCATGGCTTTCACCGCGATTTCNATGGTACCATGCCCTGACATTACAATGATAGGTGTCCCAGCGTCATTTTTGCGAATTCGACTTAACACCTCAATACCATCCATTTCGGGGTCGCTTAGTCGGATATCCAGCAAAACCANGCTAGGTTTCGAATCAAAAAAATGCTTTAGACAAGAAGAGCCAGAGTTTGCCTCGCGGGTTTTATAACCCCTGTTTTGAAGAAGTTCTGCGAGAATGCTACGGATTTTTGAGTTGTCATCAACGATTAAAATATCATCCATTAATACGCCTCAATAGGGTTTGGTTTTACGTTAGCTTGTGCGTTAAATTAGGGAGGTGAATTATAATATGTGCTCCAGAATGGGAATCGTCACCAAAGGGTGAGGCATGTCCTAAAGTAATCCGACCATCATGACCATCAATTATACGGTCAGTGAAAGCCAATCCAAGTCCGCTTCCATTTTCCTTATTAAATGTAACAAAAGGTTTTTTATATTCACTCATTTTTAAGTTCCGAGAGAAGCCAATGCCGTTATCTAATACATTGATTAGAACTTCGCCTTCTGTTTCTTCCAAGACGATTTTGATTAGAGGTGCAATAGGGTCTTTAGGATTTAACTTCATCCTAGCATTTATTCCCTCCCGAGCATTTTTCAATAGGTTGACCATAACTTGCCGCATGAGATCCCAATCAAATAGGAGCATGTTTGACTTCAAATTATTTTCAATTAATATTGACATATTCTCGCCCCTGTGAAGCTCGTTGTCACGTGCCGACTCGCAGACTTTAACGATATTCGCAAGCTCAAGTGTTGGTTCAGGAAGTTTAGCAAATTCAGAGAACTCTTGTGATATTCTAAGCAAGCCATGCATCGATTCTTCAACGATATCAACATATTTTTCCATTTGCTGAATTTTGGCCTCTTTAATTTTTGTATTAATGTTATCCCTGAGCAAGTCTAGTGCACCCGAAACTGGGGTAAAGGCATTTTTTATTTCATGAGCTATTTGCTGGGCAGCACTTGCCCAAGCCGATTTTTGTTCAGCATTAACGAGGTCACTAATATCATCGAAAGCGATGACATAGCCTTCAGGTTCTCCATTCTTATCAAAACGCTTGGCCGCTTTAATCAATAGAGACCTGACATAGTTATCATGGGCAAATTCCAGCTTTCGATCGATTGTTTTATCATGTGATTGATAAAGTTCATCAACGATCGGGACAAATTCAGGTACGAGTTGACTTAAGGGCTGTGTGTAAAGAAAACTGATTGGAGCATTTCTTGGTAAATTACCGCCAAGATTAAGTTTTTCGATAGCGAAATTGTTGATAAAAATAACATTATGTTGGACGTCTAAGCCAATAACTCCTGACGAGATATTAGAAAGAACTTCGCGAAATTCTCTCTCGCGACTTTCCGCAAGCATACGAATTGAAATTTCCCGATTAATACTGTGGTCTAGTTTTTCAACCATTTCCTTAAAGATTCGGCTGAACAAAGCGATTTCATCAGAACCTTCAGTCGAGAATTTTGTCTTGAGGTCGCCNTCACCAATTTTTCGAGCGGCAATCGCTAAATTTTTAACGGGCTTGTTGATTCGATTGGCAAACAGTAATCCTTGCGGAACAACGATAAAAATAAGCAGTGCCCCCCCTGCTAATAAAATGATTGAATAATTTAAGAGAGTTTCAATCAATTGAGGAACCTCACCGGTGATGATCGTTGACTCTTCGGAAATTGATTTTTGGAGATCGACCAATGTCTGAATGAGCTCAGTTGAAACAAAAAGAAAGTAATTATTGGAATAACGAAGGTGAGTTACAGAGTGAAGTTGACTAGAATTTGGTAACTGATAAATGATTCCCTTGGGACTGTTACGTTGATTCCAAACGATGTACTCAAGGTTGGAAAAAGAGTTCCGGTCAAGGATTTCGCCGCAATTACTCAAACTCAGATTCTGCTGGTCCAGAGTGGGTAATTCACGAAGGAAATTTGTTGGGGGNTCGGTAAAGTCAAANAGGTAGCTGTTAACTCCCCGTGCGACGATATTGCAATCACTGTCGATTATAAACGACTTGCCAATTCGGAAATCNCTTTGGAGGTCTTGAAATGCTTTTCGTAGTTCTCCCTCACTAATGTCTTGATTAAAGAAGAAGATCCTTTCAAGGGCTAATGCAATTTCGCTGTTATAGTTTTGTAATTCAGCTGCTTTGATATCGAAATATGAAATGACAGCATCCCCGGCAACCTTCATCTCATCAACAAACTCGTTGGCAATATTTCCTCGCAATCCAATATTAATACCGAGGCTAGCAATAATCGCCAGCATGACAGAGGGAATAATGGTTACAAAAGCGAATGCACGGGTCAGAGTTAAGTAAAGGGAAGATTTTACATCGGGGTTACGCTGCAAATTGAATTTTTTGATTAGGGTGTACAGCAAAACCATAATCAAGGTGATAATATAGACNAAATTAACTAGGATGATATAAATTGACTCAGGCGCNGCGATATCCGCCTGGTCCCAGATTAACAAAGTTGACCCGACAATAACGGGTAATAGCCCAAGCACAAACAAAGGAAAAGACTTTGAAATGCTTGCAACAATCTTAATTCTGGTAGGTACCAATCTATTCCCCTGACCCTAGCAGCTGAAAAAAGATATTAAGGAATTCGTATCCAAATTTTGGTAATAAATTACCAAGGAATCATCCTGCTTACCACAATAAATCTTCAATTGTAGTTCAATCCTAGGAATTTGTTAATTGTATCATTCTGCTTTTGCATAATTCCATTATAACGAATCATTATAGTGACCTTATAATTTAGGATTATGATATTTTGAAACCCATGAAAGTAGACGCCGTCATCGTTGCTGGAGGGTCTGGGCATCGTGCCGGATTATTTCCTCCCAAACAATATCAAACAATTGGTAATCAATGTGTATTGGCAATCACAATAAATCGTTTTATTGCCCATACAGAAATAAATTCTTGTGTGGTTGTTATCGCTCAAGAGCATCGAAGATTATTTGACGAACTTATTGCACCCAATTTAGATGGTCAAATTGAAATTACTTACGGAGGCTCAAGCCGAACAGAATCAGTGTTTGCCGGATTAGAAGCATTGGCCCAAACAGGGACATCGCATGTTCTAATTCACGATGCAGCACGCCCTTTCCTCTCTAGCCACATGATATCAAACTTGATTAGCGCGATGGAACATACCGAAGCAGCTGTTCCTGCAATTCGATTATCCGATGCGCTCTGGACAAGTGAAGATGAGCAGTTAAAGGAAAATCTTTCTCGGGATTATAAATTACTCGTTCAAACACCTCAAACATTTAAGTTTGAGGCAATTCATCAGGCGTATTTAAATCGGACGGGGGATACTCCTGACTGTGCAGCAATTGCTATCCAAGCTGGAATGTCAATTAAAATAGTAGAAGGTGAACGGATGAATTTAAAAATTACCACTCCCGAAGATTTAAATTTTGCTAGAAGTCACTTGAGTCACTTCATTGATGTTCGAACTGGTCAGGGAGTCGACGTTCATGTTTTAGGGCCAGGTGAAAAGATCGTTTTGTGTGGTGTTGAAATTCCATTCCATCAATCACTTATTGGTCATTCGGATGCTGATGTCGGGCTTCATGCCATCGTTGATGCGATTTATGGAGCACTTGGAATTGGTGATATCGGGACATGGTTCCCGCCTGAGGATATGCAATGGAAAGATGCAGATTCAAGCCTTTTTGTTGAGCATGCACGTCGACAACTCTCTGAACGAAGTTATCAACTCACTTCAATTGATTGTACGTTTGTCTGCGAGCAACCCAAGATACGACCCCACCAAGGTACTATGCAAAAACGCGTTGCTGCTTTGCTGAATATTCCGATTGAGCGTGTCAACATTAAGGCGACCACTTCAGAAAAATTGGGTTTTATGGGCCGCAAGGAAGGTATCATGGCTCTTGCAACAGCGACTATCGTTAAGATTTGATCGCAAACCAAAGCCTATTCAATTGATCACACCAAAAATGATCACTCGTTTTAATCGAATTTGAATGATGAAAACTCTGAGTAAATGGACCGTGACTCTATTTGGAGTAGGATATTTACCAAAAGCACCTGGTACTTGGGCTTCTTTGGTAACTCTATTCGTTGGCGGTTTGATCATTTGGAATCTAAGCCCTTATTTCTATTTGTTGATTCTTTTTGGGAGTATTTGCCTCAGTCTCGTCTGTATCCATCTCGCAAAAGATAATTTTTCGCAAATTGATGCTTCTGAAATCGTAATTGATGAATGGATTGGTCAGTTAGCGGCACTTTGGCCGCTTGTGCTGATTTATTCACCCCACGATTTACCTCAAGGAGAGACAGCTAAAATTTTCACACTCATACAAGAAGGTTGGGGAGTTAATTGGCTTATGAAACCGGAATTATTTGGGATATTTATCCTTAATCTCGGCATCTTATTTTTGGGGTTTAGACTTCTGGATATATGGAAACCTGGCCCAATTGGATGGGTCGACCGCATCAAAAATCCTTTCGGCATAATTCTTGATGATTTGCTAGCCGGAATAATTTCAGGGTTTATTTTTTTCCTAATTATGTTATTATTATTATTTGGATTAGATTAAAATTCTAATTTTACGGGTTGATTTCCGACTAGAACAAACGACAGACCAAATGATAATTCCGCAATTATGGCGTGAGTTTAGTTGTCTTTCGGATGAAGTGTTCAAGAAGAATATGTTGCTTGTGTACCCTGATCTATACCGACACTTAAAGTCGCAGAATCTCATTGAAGGGGACGAGTAAAAAAACCCGGTTAATCAAACATTGATTTTATTTTAAATTTTTATATTGGAGATAATAATGGTAGGAGCAGATACAGCTTGGATTATTGTTGCGACTGCCTTAGTACTTTTAATGACTCTTCCTGGATTAGCCCTGTTTTATGGGGGACTAGTGCGAGCCAGAAATGTACTAAGTGTATTCACTCAGTGTTATTCGATTGCTTGTTTAATGAGTATTTTATGGCTAGTTGTTGGCTACTCAATTGCATTCGGCGGTGGTGATTCAAGTTTTTTCGGCGGTTTTGGCCGAGTCTTTTTATCAGGAGTTGATGCCAATACTCTTTCGGGCACTATTCCAGAAGTTTTATTTTTTGCATTTCAAATGACATTTGCTGTCATCACCCCTGCCCTCATTTTGGGTGCATATGTTGAAAGAATAAACTTTGCCTTTGTTCTTATATTTTCTGGCGCTTGGATGCTTCTTTGCTATGCCCCGATTGCGAATTGGATTTGGGGTGGCGGAATGTTAGCCGCAGGTGGCATTTACGGTCCAGATATTGGAACATTTGATTTTGCCGGCGGTATTGTTGTTCATGAAAGTGCAGGAATAGCCGCTTTGGTAATTGCTTTCTTTCTTGGTCCACGAAGTGATAAGTCTAAACCACCCCATGCTCCAGGCTTGGTCATGATGGGTGCCGCCCTATTATGGGTCGGTTGGTTTGGCTTTAATGGCGGCTCACAATTAGCAGCCGATGGTGGTGCAGCAATGGCAATAACTGTGACTCATATTTCAGCCGCAGCAGCATCTTTAACTTGGATTTTGATGGAAAAAATTCGGTTTGGAAAATGTTCTTTGGTTGGACTGGTCACAGGGACAATTGCGGGATTAGCATCAATCACTCCTGCTTCCGGTTTTGTTGGACCTGTTGAAGCGCTGATTATAGGCTCCGTAGCTGGCGTTTTGTGTCAGTTTGGTGTTGATTTCGTCAAGCAGATGATCAAGATTGATGATACTCTTGATGTCTTTGCGGTACACGGCATTGGCGGTATATTTGGAACCATCATGATAGCTGTTTTCAATGCGGACGCAAGCTGGGTTGCCCAGATTGGTTCAGTAGTAATCGTTGGTGTATTCACAGTAATCATGACAACCATAATTGTTAAAGTTGTTGGCTTGATTGTGCCGATACGTGTAGCCAATGAAGACGAAATTTCTGGCCTTGACATGGCGGCCCATGGCGAACGTGGCTATGAGTTTTCCTCTTAATTAACGAATACGACCCTGGGATTAAGTTCCCAGGGTTCCCCCTAACCAACCGGACTATACAAAAGAATCAGGTACGAGGTTCTTGCGTCTCTGCATGAACTCAAGCAAGGCCTCATCTATCGCATTATCCAATACCGGAAGCTGATAATCGCTGAGCAGTTTTTTNACNCGTTCTCNGGCGAATTGTTGAGTATCCCTAGCCCCNTCTTCGTACCAAGTTTCAAACGGNCCATGATCAAATAAATCGGATTTCCAGAAGGCATCCAGGAAGTTGTTTTGGGTGTGTTGACATCCAAGATAATGCCCACCTGGTTGAACTTCTCTGATGGCATCCAATGCTTGACCATTATCAGTCGTGTCAATTGTTGCAGCCAATTGGTGTAAGCCACCAAGTTGGTCGGCATCCATAACAAACTTTTCATAGGATGAAACCAGCCCACCCTCCAGCCAACCACAGGAATGGAGCATAAAGTTAACTCCGGCCAACAAACTGGCCTGCAAACTTGTTGCNGATTCATATCCTGCTTGAGCGTCGGGTAGTTTTGAGCCGCATAATCCTCCACCTGAGCGGTAGGGTAAATTCAATTTTCGAGCGAGTTGCCCAGCTCCGTAAATTATTTTTGTTGCCTCAGGAGTACCAAAAGTTGGAGCTCCAGAATTCATATCAATTGAAGTCACAAATGTCCCAAAGATAGCCGGAGCACCTTTACGTACCAATTGGGAATAGGAAATGCCGACATAAACTTCAGCCAGAACTTGAGTCAGAGTCCCGATAATTGAGACCGGTGACATGGCTCCACCAACAATGAATGGTGATAGAATAACTGCCTGATTATTCTCAGCGTAAACCTCCAAGGCGTTCATCATAACCGAATCAAAGGTTAAAGGTGAATTCACATTAATCAAAGAGGTCAATACGGTATTGCTAT
>JGI24793J26633_1001082_pt1 | contig 15635 bp, 14 predicted proteins | sample MesohylFT_FD_26633 | JGI IMG/M metagenome (IMG submission 26633) | reverse complement strand
GGCTTGCATCCAGGCGCGCCGGGACTGACAGATGCCATGGGGACTGCGGAGCGAGCTTTCCGAGCCAATGGCGGACGCCGCATTGANCCNCCCCAGCCGAGTGCACAGGCCCCACTCCGTACTCTCGCGGAATCGACCTTCGACTCCTCGGACAATCCGAATCTCTCTGAGCTGTCTGTGGTCGTGGCCGGGTTCTTCCTTCCCGGCACCGGGTTCGCCCTGGTGGAACAAACCGAAGTTCTCTTCGTGGACCCTTTGTCCGGGGAGACCAGGGTATTCGGCAGGGAGGGTGCCGGGCCCCGGGAGTTCCGCCGCATCGCGCGTGCGTTGCGCACCCCGCGGGGCCTCGCACTCTGGGACATACTGCGGCGGCGCGTGGTGTTCCTCGACCACGACGGCGAGTTCCTGCATGCCCTGCGCCATCATGCCATCCCGTTCAACAACCCGATGGGCGTGGCCCCGGTGGCCGTTCATCCGGACGGCAGCATCGTGTTCGGTGACCGGGAATCCAGTGAGAGCGGCTACCGAGGGCGAACCTGGGAATCGGTTCAGTATGTTGCGGCGATTGGCGAAGATGGTCTTCAAGTCGTTGCGGAGGCCAAGGGAAACGAATTGTACTATGGAGAGCGTTATAGCGGCGGTGTGATCTTCGGGCATTGGACCTTGGCTGCGGGAACCTCAGACCATTTTGTCATCGCCGAGACCGATCTGGATTCAATTGGGGTGTTCGACTGGAGCGGCAAGGAGGTCATCCGCATTCCCATGCCGACAGCCGTGCGACCGTCCGCAGCCCAGGTGCGCGTAGCGCGCGAGTCCAAGGCCGCAGTACCGTCGAGGATGGCAGAGGCCATGAGCAAGCTCGTCGAAAGTGGTGTTTGGGGCGAAGAATCAATGGGCGACATTGAAGATGTCACCCCCTTCCCGATTGATGAATGGCCGCAAAACGAAACTGCCCCCGCGATCGACTCCGTGCTGACAGACTTTGACGAACGACTCTGGGTGCGCGACTACCGATTTCCCGATCAAGACAGCGTGACGTGGCGCGTTTGGGACATCGAGCGGGCGAAACCGCTCTTCACGGCAAGGCTGAAGGCAAGGGACAGATTGCTTGATGCCCGTGGGGATTTCGTGTTGGTGAGCGAACTGGACGAATTCGATGTCCCAAGAGCTGTGGTCAGCCAGCTTCGTCCCGCGCCAGTGCAGAAATGACGGGTAGAGACAACCTGGCTCCACCCCGCACGAAAGCGGCACCGAAGGTCTAGCGCCCAGCGACGCCCGACCAGAGCACGTTCGACAGAATCCTGTACGCTCCCGGCACGCCGTAGGGCAACTGCCGGTGCAGGGCCAGAGCCACGTAGCTGTACCGTCCCCCGCCGATCGCCGCGGTGAGCCAGATGCCCCGCTGCGGCGCCTGCCCGGTGTCGTGCGTCTCGACCAGGGGCGTGTAGGCCGGGTCCCACTCCGCGAAGAACTTGGAGCCGCGCTGCTCCAGCCAGTCGTCGAAATCGGCCTCGGAGATGCGGTTCGGGGTCGTGAGGAGCGGATGGGAGGGAGCCAGCAACTGCACGGGGGCGTCCTGTTCGGAGACCTCCTGGGCGCCGGGAGGCAGAGAGGCGGGGAAGGGAGCCATCTCGGACGGAACGAACTCCTGTGTCTGGTAGAGGACGACCAGGTTGCCGCCGCCACGTGCGTAGTCCAGCAGCCGCTGGTTGTTCTCGACGAGGTCCCGCCGCACGGCGTAGGCCCGCGTGCCCACGACAATGGCGTCGTGCGCGTCCAGTGCGCCGCCGGCCAGGTCGGCCTCGTTCAGTAGCCGCACCGACGCGCCGAGAGCCTCGATCGCGGCGGGCACCTCGTCCCCGACGCCCGTGACGTAGCCCACGGCCAGGCCGTCCAGGGGTGTCACCGCGACGGATCGGATCGTGGTCCGTGCCGGGATCCGCAGCCGGGCGAGAGGCAGGTCGCGGTGGTCGATGACCTGGTAGCCGACGCGGTATTCGCTCCTGACGCCGGGCCGGGCCTCCGAGGCTTCTTCGGCGCTGGCCTGCGCGCCCGGGTCCGCGCCATCACCCGCGCCATTCACCACCCGCGCGACCACCTCCGCAACTGCGTCGCCGCTCCAATCCATTGGTGGATGAATCGTGACAGGAAGCTCGACCACCTCTCCGCGGCTCCGGAAGTGGTGCCGAACCGACGCTGGTGTCGCCGTCCAGCCTGCGGGAAGCTCGAGCTCTGCCTCGGCGGATACATCCGGCGCATTGGCCTCCAGCCGAACGAGAACCTGGACGTCCCGGGCCGTCGCGCCGGCCCCTCCCGCCACCACCCGCACGGCCGGCGTCACGGCTACCGACAGGGTGGGCAGCACGTCCACGCGCCGGGCAAGCGACCCGTACGGCAACCGTGACACCGATCCCGTCACCGGGACGGTTGTCGCGACCGGGGCACCGCCGATCCGCATGGCGACTTCGGCACGGAATTCCGGCCTCCGCCACGGCAGGTGAAGGTCCGCCGAGTCTGCGATCCGGTAGTGGTTTTCGGCCAGCCCGACCCGGGCGAAGTAGGGCCCGGCAACGTCTGCGTCGCCTGGAATGCGGACATCGAACTCCATGCTGAATGGCATCAGGTTGCGAAAGTCGGGGTCGGCCGCGGCTCCCGGATGGTCCGTGTCCAATGCGGCCCGCACCGGGCCGCGGCCCGCGATCACTGCGATATCCGATACCTCCACCGGAACCACGCTCTCCACCTCGATGGCCACTTCGACCTCTTCACCCGGCACGACCACCGCGCCACCGGCGGCGCCGGCCAGCTCGGCCCGCACCGCCACTCCGGCCGCGGCGGCGATCGCGTCCTGGAACTGCCGCTCCTTCACGGCCAGGTGGAATCCCAGCTCCGTTGGCACGTCCGCCCTCTCCATCACGGAACGCAGCGACGCGAGCCCGCGCGCCAGTCCGGGAACGGAAGCCTCCGGAGCGGTGAAGTCGAAGTCGCGGACCGCCTCGTCGATCGCGGCCTGCACCTCGGCAAGCCCCCTCTCGATCTCCTGTCCGACCTGTCCGCCCAGCAGCCCGGACAGTCCCGTTAGCCTCGTATCGAGCCCAAAATGGAGTTTGTCCGCCATTTCGGCCCCATTGTGGCGGACAAAGTCGGGATTTTCGCCCCTTTCGGCCCGATCACCGGCTTCTGCGAGCAACTCATACCGGTATGCCTGCCCGCGGCCGCGCCGCATTCGCCCCGACGTCTGCGACCGCTGCAAGCTCAGTCCGAGGCTGGCCCACCGCTGATAGCTTGTGCCCAGCACGGCGCTGTACCCGTTCGCGTCCACCGTGAGATGATGCGGCTCCCCTTCCCGCACACCCCCGCGATAGACGCGCAGGACCCGCCACGGGCGCAGCCCTTCGAGCGTGATCTGATCCGGGAAGCGCTCGGGATCGGCCGCCGCGGCAACCGCCTCGGGGGTAAGCATCCCTGCCGCGTGATGATGCCCGTGCCCGTCCCGCGCCGTCCCGTGAAAGCGCGACACGACCACCAGCGGGCGGTTGAGGCGGATCACCCGAACCATGTCTTCGAGCACGGCCTCGCGGTCCCAACTCCGCAGCGCCTCGGCGACCGACTTGGAGTAGCCGTAGTCGACCGCCGTGCTGAAGTAGAGGTCGTCCAGGCCGTAGTAGCGTCCCGAGAGGACCAGCTCGCGTGTACGGATCAGCCCCAGCGCATCGAAGAGCTCGGGGCCGATGGCGTTCGCGCCCGCTTCACCGCGGTTCAGGCTGAGCAGCGCGGTGCGGGCGCCCCACCGGCGGCTGGCAAGGGTGAGCATGCCCGAGTGCTCGTCGTCGGGGTGTGCGGTGACGTGAAGGATGCTGGCCGTGGTGGTGAGCTTGCGGATCCGGTGCCAGGCGCCAGCCGCCCCCCGGTCGGCGTGCAGATCCTCGCCGGGGATGGGCGTGGGGAAAGCCAGGACGCGGTCAAGCGCTGGCCGAGTCTGGGGAAGGGCGGTGGCCGGCGCCGCAAGACAGGTGACCGCGGCGAGGGCAAAGCTCGTCCAGGCCGGCGCGGCAACGCTTGGCACGCGGCGCATCATCGGTTCCCTACCGCACCAGCATCGGCCCCAGCGGCCGGCCGCCCAACAGGTGCAGGTGCAGGTGGTAGATCTCCTGTCCTCCGTGGTCCCGGCAGTTGATCATGACGCGGTAGCCGCCCTCGGCGATCCCCTCCTTCTCGGCGATGTCGGCAGCCACGCGGACCATCCTGCCCAGCACGGCTTCGTCGTCGGCCGAGGCGTGCGCCAACGTCGGAATCACGCGGTTGGGCACGACGAGGACGTGCGTGGGAGTGAGGGGGCGGATGTCCCGGAACGCGGTGACGAGGTCGTCCTGGTACACGATGTCGGCCGGAATCTCACCGCTTGCAATCTTCGAGAAAAGAGTGTCCTGGGCCATGTCGATGACGGGTTCGGGGGGCGACGCGGATGCGGCTGCGCCGGGGTGCCGCTGGCTCCTGTGTGTCGCCTGCTATCGTAGCACGCCGGGGGTAGGGGGCAAGGGGGGCAGAGCCTCGATCCGCAGCACCTGAACCGCTTCCGTGTCGAAGGAGTCTCTCGATACGCCGAGAAGCCGATCCCTGCCGACGGCGTGAAGCACAAACCGCTCCGGCAAGGTGAGATCGCCCAGCCAGACCCCGGCCGAGTCGAACACCGTCCAGGCCTCGGTGAAGACCGGGGCGTCCCGGAGGCGCGAGTCGAAGAGGCCGAAGGACTCCCCGGAAAAGACGCGCGCCCAGATCCCTCCCCGGTCATCCAGCAGAATCCGGTCGAAGAGCGGCTTGTGTGCCGGGACCTCCGGGTATTCGTCGAGGGCCGGAAACAGCAGCCGGGTTTCCTGCTCGTCGGGCGCCCAGGCGAGAAACTCCGAACGGAACTCGGAATAGCGTTGCCGATCCCCCGCGTCGACCGGCCGGGGTGCCCTGGCCCAGCGAACAATCATCTGGAGTCTGCCCGCGGAATCGTACCGCCGGAACTCGGGGATTCGCCCGTTCCCCAGCACCAGCTGATCGTTTCCTGTCGCGAGCGTGCGGGAAGAGGTGCCCCAGGGGATGACCCAGGCACGCGCGGCCCCGTCGAGACTGCGGATCACACGCCTCGAGCAGCTCGGCTGTCGTCACCGTGTCGACGGCGTCGGAGAACGGGTCGACCCACGCAAAGACGTCCTCGGTAAGGCCGAGGCGATCAAGGGAGGGCTGCCGGGTGCGCTGTTGTAGCAACGCTCGGCGGCAGCTGGCCGAGACTCCTTGCAGCGACGCGGACCGCTCGCCCAGTCGAAACCGTGCCCGGCGCGCGAATGTCCCGTCGCCGTCGAAGAGGTGGAGCGCCTGGCGCGAATCGACCACGGCTATGGAGTCGCCCCCGCATATGTGAAGCCCGACGACCGACTGGAGTTCGCCCGGCCCTTGCCCTCTACCGCCGAAGCGCCTGACAAGCCTGCCGGCGGTGTCGAATATCATCACTTCGCGGGAACCTGCGTCCGCGACGACGATTCGACCATCGGAGAGGAATCGGGCACCCCGCACGCGTTGAAGCGCGATCTCGTCCCGGCCACCCACGATCGCCCTCGATCCCACGGCAACTTCCGGAATCGGCTCTATCCGCCAGCCCTGATCCGCTTCCCAGGCAGGCGCGGTGTTTTCCACGATCCGGATTGCCGCACTATCTCGCTGAGTGACCGACCGGGATTGGGGAGGCGTCGCGTTCTCGGAAACGCATCCCGCGAGTGCGGTGATCGCGAGGGCGAGGCAACCCCTCAAGGACACTCCCAAGCCACCGCTCCTCCAGTCGACGGGATAGGTGTTGCCAGAAGCCGACTCACTCTAGGACGTGCTTCCGGGGGCTGTCAAACCGGCCGTGCCACCCCACTACCGCCCGTAACGCCTCCGCATCGCATCCTGCCTCTGGCGATGGCTCGGATAGCGTGCCCGGTGGCCGCGGCCGGACGGGTTGCCGCTGGTCCGGCGGCCGTTGAGCGCCTCCGCAAACGCAGTCAGATGAAGGACCGTCTCCCCGGCGACGAGCGCGCCCGCAACCAGTCCCTCCCCGACGATGCCCACGTCCCGGCCGAGGCCGACAGCGGGGTGGTCGTCGAAGGTGCCGCGAAGGATGCGGTTAAGGAACGCCTGCGCTTCGGGCGCGCCCGTGCCCTTGTGCCGGGACCGGCGCCCCAGCACGTCGATCGCGTAGCTGCGGACCAGCTTGGGGAGGAATCCCGCGAAGGTGTCGGGCTGGTCGAAGAGGTCCAGGCCGTAGCGGCGGTTGTGGACGATGAAGACGGCGCCGATCTGGCCCGGCAGGGGGCTCACGGCGTCGACGTAGTCGTCAAGCGTCTCCCGGTGGCGGTCGAACATGGCGCTGATCGCGCCGGTCGGGGAGTCCGCTTCCAGCGACGCGGACTCTTCCGCCAGGGAGTCCCACACGCGGCCCTGGTCGGAGCGCCGACTGCCGGTGTGGCGGATCGACTCCCGCACGTCGGCCAGCTTCTCCGCCCTGCCCCGTGCGTTCTGCACCCGGTCGGTCACGCCGAAGTCGGGTCTGCTGTACGACCAGCGACCCGCTTCCACGCACGACACGGGGATGATCGTGCTCTTCTCGGCCGGAAGCAGCATGGTGAGGTTGGCGACCCGGTTCTGTTTCGCACCGACGAGTTCCTCGCCATCGACGATCAGCACGGGCACGTCCGCCCGGTTCTTGACGGTGAGTTCGGGCACGCTGCCACCTTCGGACACTTCACGGATGGTGACGAGCTCCTTCCTCAGCCCCTCTTCGAGGAGGAGGTAGCGGAAGTTGCTGTCCAGGCCCGACGTGAGGGGGAAGATGGTCAATCCCCCGTGGGTCGTCGGTTCTGCGAGCTTGAGACTGGAGATGGCGGTCTTGACGTGGTCCACGCTGAGGCTCCTTTTGTATTGTCAGTAGTGACCAGCTATTCAACAGTAAGCGGAAGTCACCAGTAAGTCAACAGTAGTATCCAGTGGACGACAGTTGGGAGTTGGGGATTCGATGCCGAGCTACACGGCCAGGGAGCTGGAGCGCGACACGGGGTTCGACCGCAGGACGATTGCGTACTACGTCCAGGAGGGGCTGTTGCCGAAGGTAGGCCGGCGCGGACCCCGGACCCGCTATCCGAAGCTTGTGCGGGATCGCCTGCTGTTCATTCGGAGAGTGAGGGAGGCGGAGGAAGAGGGGGAGGTGCCTGCCGTGACCCTCAGCGACATGCGAAAGGTGTTCGAGCGGGTGCCGCCGGCGCTGATCGCCGGGGTTGCGGATGGGCGGATCGCGGTGACTCCGGAGCTGGTGGCGGAGCCATCGACGTCGTTTCGGGCTCCCGCGATGAGGCGGAGGTCGCTGGAGGAGCGGTGGGGTGGGGAGAAGAGGCCGATAGCGCGGATGAGGGAGCCGGAGCGGCGGGAGCGGGGGCCGCGAGCGCCAGCGTTTCTGTTCCCCGAGGAGGAATCGCTTGTGGAGGAGGAGCGTGGGCCATCCGTGCAGCGCGAGTCCGATGTGCCTCCGGTCTTTTCGCCACTTCCGCCGGGCGCGGCCGGCGAGCCGGGCGAAGGGGTGGGCGAGGATGTGTTTCGCGAGAGTTCCCTGGTGGTGCGGCCGGAGGGGATGGTGGCCGACCGCGCCCCTGCCTACGAACAGGACTCCGACCTTGCCGACTCCCTGCAGCATTTGCGCGAGGTTGCCAGCCGCCGCAACGAGGAGTCGCCGGGGTCAAGGAACACGTGGACGCGGATCGAGATCTCGCCGGACATCGTGCTGTCGATTCGGGGGATCACGGAGGAGGACGAGGAGGTCGTGGAGAGGGTGCGGTGGGCGATGGCGAGGCTGGTTGGGCGGGGGACTGCCGATCCATAGGCGTGAAAGGAAGACAAACCGATGATATTGACACGACCCTTCCAGATCGGCGTCGTCGCTCTTGCGGCAGTCGTTGCGAGTACCTGGGTGGCGAGCGCCCAGGACCTCTCCGTGACCATCCCGGCGAAGTACACGGACGCTTGCGATCTCGATCGATCGGACCTGGCCGTCCGCGTAGTTGCGTACAACACGGAAGTCTACCCGGGTCAGGTTGCCCGGACGTCCGGCGGCTGGCTTGTTTACGACAGGTATGAGCGGCAGGTCCTGGAGCTGGACCAGGACCTTCGGAGAGTCGGTGGCTGGGGCAGGGAAGGTCCTGGCCCACTGGAGTACGAGAACCCTGTGGGCCTGGGGCGCCTGGACTCCGCCAATGTGGTGGTCGTCGACGGAAATCCGCCTTCCCTGATCGTGTTCGGCCCCGGCGAAAACGAGCACCGTCTTGCAATGTCCGAGCGGCCAACGCATGCGATTGTTGCGGACGACAGAATATTGGTCGCGACGAATGAGGCTACGGTTCACGAAGTCACGCGGGACGGCCGGGTACGCACGTTGAACACTCGCGACGACTTCGGTCTTCCCGAGAGCCGTGGCTCCGGATCTCACGCGACGCCCCGGCTGCGGGCAAACCACATGGCGTTTACCGGGCCGTCTGCCATCTGGAGGTTGGGTACGCAGCCGCAAGAGATCGTCCAGCGCTGTGTCCACGATGACCTGGTGGACATGCTCGAAGAGGCCGTACGCATTGATCTCGGTCCTCCTTTTGGACTCCAGGCATTCAATCTCACCACGATGCAGGATTTCCTGCCTCTTGCCGGGCAGGGGTTCCTGGCCATTGGTGGGTTGGTGGTGAGGGTGAGGGGCGAGAATCTTCGGTCCATCGAGCGCTACGACTCGAGAGGCGTGCTCCAGCAGGCCTGGCAGCTGACGGGGTATCCGGGGGTGAGCGCTGTGTTCGATGAACACGCGCCCGGCAGGCTACTGGTTTGGGACGAGGACACGATCGACGGAATCCAGCTGGTCGAAGTCGAAGGGCTGGGTGTCAACGACCCTTGAAATCCGGCTCCCGCTTCTCCACAAGGGTCATGGGCCCCCCGGCCATATTGCGTGCTCCCAAGCCCATTGGCGCGCATCCGCCGGATGTGTACAACGTTGCGGGGCTTTCCGGGAGGAAATGCCTTCCGGAGAGGTCTCTGCCCACCCTGGACCGGCAAACGCCCTTGGTGGACGACCGATCCGGAGACGGAGAACTTCGCCTCCTTTGGATCGTCGATCTCGCGCGTTGCCCGGCATGCTTTGGTGTCGGGTTAGCCATCTGGAATGCCTTGGCGGAAGACCGTTCGCTGAGGCTCCATGTGTTTGTGGCCCAGGTGGGAGCCCTTCGCGGGGTTCTTACCAGCGGCGTCATCCGCAGTCAACCCTAGGATCCCGAGGAGGATCAAAATGGACCGGATCACACAAGTCATCCGCTTGGCGACCACACTCATCTTGGCGTGCATCGTAACGATGGCCTACACCACGGTGAAGGCAACACCGGTGATGGGGCAGACCGAGACATGCATCGAGGGGATCGAGACCTGTGTCTCGCTGGCTCACGTATACCAGGGCTCCTGCGAGGGTGACGTCTGCTACACTGAATGGGAGCACTGCTGCCTCGAGGGGATCTCCAACTAGGATGGCGTTTGGACCCGCTTCGGGGTGGCGCCCCGGTTCTGCGTCGATCCGAATTCGGAGTGTCGCCTTCCTGACGGTGGGGCTACTTGCGGCGGGACTAGCGGTGGCGTCTTGCGGGGAATCGCCGGTGCGATCGCCACCGGCTGGCCAAGCGACGCTCGATGATGTCTTCTCCGTTGAGGTCGTCCTTGAATTGGAAGAAGACGCAGCCGACTCCATCGCGGAGATTGGGGCCTTTGCAGAGCGGGCGAACGGCGGCTTCTTGGTTGCCGACCGATTGCTCCCACGAGTGCGCAGCTACGCCGAGGACGGGCGGCTGGAAGCGGCGTTTGGTCGGTTCGGCGAAGGTCCGTTCGAGTTCCGCCGAATCGATGGCGTGGCGGAGGGCCCTTCCGGTCAAGCAATAGTGGTTGACCGTCGGCTTCAAGGATTGACATACCTCACCCAGGACCTACAGCCGGACAGGCAAGTGTCTTTGCCCGGAGTTCCCTACAACGTCCAGTCAATGAATGCGGATCTCGTCTTGCATATGCAGATCACAGACGGCGACGAGGGCTTTTCTCGGCTCTTGAGGCGTCCGGCGTTGGTTCATCGGCTGACGGGCGGTGCGGTGGCATGGAGCTCATACCAGTTTCCGTTCGTCCAGATCGAGAGGCCATATTGGGGCTCTTACGTGAGGTTTCCCATGGCCGTCGCGGGCGATTCGGTTTTCGTAATGTCCAGTCTGAGGTATCCGGTTTCGATCCTGAACGGCAGCGGGGATACCGTGGGCACGATGGGGGTGCCATCAGCGTCCTTCCGACCAATACCGGTCTTGGAGCGGGGTGCTTTCTCCGATCCTCGGGACTACACTGCTTTGTCGGATCTATTTGCCAGCTTCGACGTGATTGACAGGGTGGATGCTGTCGGGTCCCGTCTTGTCCTCACGCAGGCTCGGTTCGACGACACGCGGCCAACGCGCTTCCGCCCATTGCATTCCTCTCTCGAAGTCTACGACCGTCACACCGGCGCCAAACTCTACGAGGATGTTCCGCTACCAGCGGGGTCGAGGGTGCTCGGCGGCGGTCGGTTCCTCTACCTGCTACTGGACATGGATTTTCCCCCGTGGCGGATCGCAAAGCTGCGGTTGCGAGAGGAGTGAGCGGGAGTAGGCCCGGCGGCGAAGACCGCGCGTGGGTGGAGCTTCGCAGCCGCCGCCCACCGAGAGGGGATGGCCGCGGGCGGCGACCTACGGCGGCAAGTGGCGTAGAATTCTCCCCGTGGCATGGTGACGAGTCGTGGCGGATGGCCTAGCTTGCGGGGCCTTCCGGGAGGATACGCCTTCCCGAGGGTCCACCATCACCTTCGAGGGCGCGTGATCAGACCCTTACTCCTTGGCGCTTTTGCGTTGGGCGCGTGTCAGAGCGACGATGCCGATCAGCTTCACGACCGAGGGCTCGGTGACGAGCGTGTGTTCGAGACGGCATCCTTCGACACGCTTTGGTCGCTGGGCGAACAGGCCGACAGCACATTTGGATTCCTGTGGTCCCCACGAAGCGCGCCTGGCGGCGGCCTGTACATTGCGGACATAGGCAACGCAAAGCTCCACCATGTGAATCCCGTCGGGGAGTTGGTTTGGTCCTACGGAAGGAGGGGACAGGGTCCGGGCGAACTGCTTGAGGTGCGTGTAATGGATGTGGACGCCCAAGGAAACGCAGTCATCATCGACAACCCAAACCGTCGCATAGTGACAATCGGCCCCGACGGAAGCCTGGTCAGCGAGTTCTCTCTGCCACAGGAAGTGGGATACACGTCGGCGGTTGCTGCCCTGGACAACGGCAATCTTGCGGTGGCCTACCAGGGATACTACCAGGATGGTGGTCCATGGGCCCTGCTGTCGAACGAAGGGGACCTGTTGGAGACGATCGATCCCCCATGGGAAGGATTCGCCGAGAAGCACTTCCTGGAACTTATCGGCCAGGCGATATCCGTGCGGGGAACGGACCGGTGGGTGTACAGCTTCGACGCGGCAGGCGAATGGATCGTATTTGACGGCGCCGACGTTCAGGGGCGGTACCCCCACATCGAGCGCGTCCCGTTCGCCGAGGTCACGGTTACCAATACGGAACGCGGTTCCCAAGCGAGCTACAAGGACAGGCCCATCCACACGACTGCCGATCTGGCGGTGCGGGAGGACACTCTGTTCGTTCTCTATTGGGGGACCACCGAGAACAGCGGCAGGGTAATGGACAAGTACGACGTAAACACGGGGGCCTACCTCGGGTCGGTGCTGTTCCCAGGTAGAACTACCGGTGTCACGTTCGGGAACGATGGCACCATTGTTACCGTGAGCGATTCACGGCTCTTCCACACTGTAACCGCATTGCGCAAATCACCTTGAGTTTACGAGCCACCTCCCCGGAGTCCTGGACCACTCGTGGCGAACGACGTGCCTGTCGCCTGCTGCCCGCCATGATGGCACTGGCGATCGCGAGCAGCGCGAGCGCGCAGGAGCGGGTGCTGGTGTCCGGGGAGGTGACTTGCCGGGATTGCCGGATCGTCCTCGACACGGTGGTGACGATCGGCGGACTCGACGGGCCGGGACGTCATCTGATCAGCACCGCTTCGCATGTGGCTGTTGACGCGCGGGGTCGCATCCTTGTTGGAGACCGCCGGCTGCCGGAGATCGCGGTGTTCGACGCCGACGGAGAGTTCCTGCGGATGGTCGGGCGCGCGGGGGAAGGCCCGGGCGAGTACCAGTTCATCTCCATGACCAGCCCCGGCCCGCGATTCATCCACGTTTTCGACTACGGCGGCCGCACAGTGCTGGACTACGACTTCAACGTGGTGCGCAGGGATCGGTTCGGCGGTCAGGTCATGGCGGCGGTCGTCACGAAGTCGGGCGATGTCATCTTCAACGCCGACGTGGGAACGCCGGATGCAATCGGACACAAGTTCCATGTGCTCGGTCCGGCCGGCGAAATGGAATCCTTCGGCGGGTCCGACTCGGTGTCTGTCGGGCGATCGTCCGACTTCTTCGACTTGGCGACCGGTGGGGTCAACACCTTCTGGACCCTGGGGACGTATGCCAACGTCGTGACCCGCTGGGAGCTGCAGCCCGAGCCGAGGGTCGCATCCGTGTTTGTGCGCGATGTCGAGGTGTTCGAGAAGGACCATACGAACAGGGGGCGTTTCCCCAACTCCGGCAACACCGGTGTGATGCTCGACGACAGCGGACTATGGGTCGTGTGGCGGGCGCCCGATCCCGCCTGGACACACCGTATGGTACCGAGAAGCGACGATGGTGGCCTGTACGACGCTCCGCCACAGGTATGGTTGGACGGCTGGGTAGACGTGCTGGATCCCTCCACCGGCCACACGATAGCGCGCCTGCAACGCGACGAACACTTGCGGGGCTTCGCCAACGGATCTCGGTACATCGTTTCCTACCGGGAGACCGAGGCGGGCGTGCCGTACATCAGCCTGCTGAACCCCAGGCTGGTCAGATAGGCCTCAACCACCCGGCAGTTCATTCCACCGCGGCTTTCGGGGTGCCAGGTGGTGAGTGGTCGATGGGGGCGTGCCGAGACCTCCCTCACCCATGAATTCCCCCGTTTTTGCGGTCAATTGACCCGTTTGTCGGAAAATGACCCCCTCTTTCCGGTGCACGCTGGCGTTTAAGTGGTTGAGGCCACCGGGTTCTTCTCGACTTGGCAACGGCGAGAATGGACCCTGAACGACGAAATCCAGGGGGTGTCCGTTGACCGAACTGACAGATCGCGCAATCGAGCAGGTGATGTTGCGGGCGCAGGGTCGGTGTGAGTGCCGGTTGAATGGCTGCCCTCATGTCTTCGATCCCCGCGAGGCATATGTCGGGGTGATCAGGAAGTCACGGTGCGTCCGAGAGTATCAGGAGGGTGAAGCCGGATGGGAGGTGGAGTACAGGGTACCGGCTTCTGTCGGCGGTGTCGACGATTGCTACAACCTGCACCTGCTCTGTGAATCGTGTCACGAGTTCAAGACTACGCTGGACCGTGGGCTCTATCGGGGCTGCTGCCGCCGCCCCTCTCGGTAGACCGGCGGTTGTGGAAAAGCGGTCACCTCAATTGCTCTCAAGGACCGGCCATTTCATTTGCTCCTTACACAGTTACTTGCGCAGAGACAGTCCGGTCGCAAAGCTGTGGCAAGGTGATCCGGTTCGCTTTCCGCGCCGGCCGCACCATCCACATCAAGCTTCACCGTGGAGCTTGAGACCAGGGCTTAGCGCCCGCCACACGGAGGTCACTCATGAGACGTTGGACACGCATTACCCTCTTCGCCATAGCAGCGATGATCGCAGCCGCAACGTCCCCCGCCAATGCTACCGCTCAACCGCCAGGCGAATGCGCGATTTGTACTAGCTGCCGAAACTGTACGAGCAGCTCGGCGGGGCGCGCGTATTGCGGTTTCCAAGGCGGTTGCTGCCGAACATCCACCGGTAGTTGCGGTTTGGCCGCTGCGCTTAATGTCGTACCCGAGGATAGCCGAATCATTGCGACCGTTAAGGGTGACATGGTGGCGGTGAGACTGTCGGGAGATGTCTTCGGGATATGGGCTTGCAATGACGCCGGGGAGCTCAGTGAGGCCTATCGGGAAATGGCCGGTGGCGCGACAGTGAAATTGGGCCCGGTTGAATTCGCATTCTACGCGTATCGCTACCGGTTCGATGAGTACATCGAAGTCATGAACGAGAGTATTCTGGCTCCACAAGCCTAGTTCGCTCAAGACATGGGGGAAGATATGGGGTCTGCGGCACGCATGCCGATCTTGGCGCTTGTGGTATCTGCCTTGGTTCCTGGCGGAATACCCTTTCTCGCGGCCCAGGAGCACGAACTATCCCATCATCTGACGGTCACAGAAGTGTGGGACTACGCCGGAAGTTCAGAACTCGGGGAGTTCTCCTATATCGATGGCCTTGGCGAGGCCAAGAATGGAACCATCTGGGTTTCCGACGCATTTCCAGGATGGGGGAGAGTGGTACGGTACAACCCACTGACCGACGAAGCAACGGTGGTGGGTGCACCAGGGGAGGGACCTGGGGAAGTGTCGTCAACGACGATCATCGCGATTGATCCCGATGGCAATGTCGCAGTGTATGATATTGGTCGTAGTAGCATCGAGTTGTACTCCCCTACCGGTGCCCCAGTGCGCCGCATCCGCCTTCCGCTTCGCGTGACATGGGTCAAAGGGTTTGCTATTCTTCCTTCTGGTGATTTCGTTCTCAGCGGGGGCGTTGTCGGAGTCAATTCAGCTATCCACCAGTTCAGCCGCGAAGGCAGGTTTCTCCGCAGTTGGGGCGAATCAGCTCAAGCCGACGATTGGGAAGCCAGAATGGTAGGAACAGGTGGTGCGCTGCACGCGCTACCAGATGGCTCGCTACTGTACTCCGAAGGGGCTCCTCACCGCATTAGCCACTATGTGCCGACGAACGAGGGTTGGAGCGAACGCCCAATCGCAGCCTTCCCGGACCTGATAGACGCTCCGCGAGATGCAGTCATCGTGGAGGGGGTTGAGGATGGTGTGCCGTATCGCACCTTCCATGTCACCTACCCACAATCTCGTGGGGTGTTTCAGATCGGTGGAGGATTGGTCCTGAACGTTGTGGTCGCTACGGACGATGGACATTCGATCTGGCAACTGTTCGACCCGGCTCGGGCCACCGTAGACGGCCACGGCACGCTGATCGCTGAGACGCGAACCCAGGCTTATGAGCCTTGGTTCAAGGCCCATGACGGCCACATCCTGGCCGTACGTAGAAACCCCGAAACCGACGTGCCTACAGTGGTTCGACTGCTCTTGGGATGGACGCAGTCCGACTCCAAGTAACCGACTGTCACCTCAACCTTTGAAGGCGCTCCGGCGACCAATTGCCGGGGCGCCTTTCTTGGGGTGTCTACCTCAGTTCGGCCTGCATGCGCGGCGCATCGCCCCGCCGAAACTGCGGACGGCTGCCCATTCCGGCGATGCCGACCACCGATTCCGCCAAGCCGATCGCAGATTCCAGGCGATGCCGATCACCTTGGAGGAGCGGAGGTCCATAGGGGCGCTG
>JGI24793J26633_1001058_pt1 | contig 15852 bp, 20 predicted proteins | sample MesohylFT_FD_26633 | JGI IMG/M metagenome (IMG submission 26633) | reverse complement strand
CGATTCTTTGCATCTGCCTCCAACTGGTGAAGGCAAAAATGTTTGATAACTTATATCATGAGCGCTTGTTTTATATTTCAGCCAAATGTCCTCTTCGTACGGTATTGCAGTTTTATTTGGTTGATGCACCATTGCTGATTACAAATAGTTGAGCATTTTCAAAAAGTACGGTACTTGAACAGGAACTGTCTCGTTGGTATCGGTTAATCTGATTAAAGGCTTCATGTATGTCACCACCACGACGCTTGAGTTCTACTTGAACCATTGATCAATCAATGTCCAATATAGTCAAATCATAGCGATAGTCTTGTCTACCTGAGGCTTCATTTGGGTTAAATACCTGTAATGAATTATTGTGAATGCTTTGTTTATCATCAGGCGAACGTTCTTGGCGGTACCGTCATCTCGTTTTAGAATATGAAAACTACTTCCTGAATACGTGCCGTCTTCTCAACAATACCATCATTGTTACTAGCGATTTTGATCTTTAAGAAATTATTCCATTCGGAAGCGGTAAATTTGAAATTATTCAGTTTCTCCAACTGAAAACGGAGGTTGGAGGTCAGTTCATCTGAAGAGGTGATTGGTAAGTATTCATAAGCTTGCGATTGCAGCTGCTGAATGAAAGCCTTTTCTAGTTGATCTTCAGTTTGAAATGCTGATTCTCTATTATCATCGGGTAAGTATTCAGCAACAACAGTGCTTTCCCTAGATATGCCAATAGCTTCGTATAGATTGGGGTTTAATTCTCCCCAATTATTTTTATGCCAAAGATCAAATTAGCTAAATTCTGCTTATTCTTCTGAAATAAGTTTTTTCAACTCATCACCACTTTTCTTGACTACTTTCCCATCTTCACAGAAGACAGCATATTGTCCTAACCGCCACTTTCTTTCTAAATCCTTTCTAACCGCCTGGCGAAGGCCTTCTAAATGTTGAAGAGCTTCTTGTGATGGGGAGTCTGTTTTAATTATTTGCATTTGCTAAGTTCTTCAAGAATTTTGTAGTCGCTGTAATCAACAATATAGCGTTTATCACCAAATTGTTCAAATACAAGTTTTGGTTTATTTTCATTATTCATAAAGCAAGTACATTGATCTACGATATAACTATAATTGTTCAATAGAAGGTTAAGGCTTCTTGGAAATCTTCTTCTTATATCCTTAGTCGGTATGTTATGTCCTCCTTTAATTACCCGCTCTGCCACCCGCTCAATTGAACTCTCAACATTTGGGAGTGCAAGATAGAATAAAATTATTTGCCAACTTTCAGCTTTAAGACGTTCTATAAGTCGTAAGTAGGCTCTCCCTGAAAGAGTGGTTTCGAAAGCAAAATCGTTACGAGCATCAATACATTTCTCTATTTCATTTAGAAATAAGCGACTGGCGATAAGCAAGTTTTTTTCAGGAGAGAATGGAGATATTCCAGCAGCAATCAAATCTGCATTAATATATTGAGAACTATTTGTAAGTTTTGGTAGATAATCCAAAGAAAAAGTAGTTTTGCCTGCTCCGTTTGGGCCAGCTATAATCCAGCATGTCGGCATTAAGCAGCTTCCTCAAATGTGAGAAGTTTGTCTTGATAATATTCATATTGTTGTTGACGAGCTTTGATTCCTGCGTGGAGTCCAGTCAAAAGGTCTTTTAGCAGACTATCGAATATATCTAGGAAAGAGACAATTCTCTCTTGCTTCTTATTTGATGGCTTATTAATAGGAACCTTTGTTAGACTCTCGCCTTTGATACGCCTTAAACTTGTTCCCATTATATGAAGTTTCTTCTTCTTGTGAAAATATTCTGTCTGGAAGAAATATAATAAGTATTTGGAATTAATTAAGTGTTGGAATATGCAAGCATCGGTGCTGATAGCAAAATTTTCAACACCAATCCATTCTATATCCTTTGTGAAAGCGTCATCATCTTCGCTCGTTGTAGCAATCACTAAATCACCACTTTTTTCTTTGCGTAAACGAGAAGCGACTTGTGGATTGATATATGATTTGTTTGCTTTAGCCCATACCCCGAAGTAAGTGTGTATTTGGCCGTAGTGAATACAGCCAAGTCCAGATTCAGTGAAATCCGACTTTTTGATACCTGAGTCACGAATAATTGTTCCAATCTTACCCAATGTAGTCATTTTCACACATCCTCTAACTGAATCGACATCAAATGTCAAGAGTTTGTCTCGGTAATATTGATACTGCTTTTTTCGGGCCTCTAGTTCTGTCTTTAGTTCTGTGAATATGTCCAGAAATTTCACGATTGCTTGTTGGATTTCAAAAGGTGGAACGGCAATACTCAGTTTTGAGTAAGTACCAATCCATTGTCTTGCATGATAGTGAGGTATAAATTTGATGGTTTGCATCGCGAAGTAAATGAACCTAGGTGATATGATATCGGGTCTTGGTTTCAGCAATTACATAGCTGAAGATTGTGCCTTAAAAGGTAACGTAACCCATTTAAATGCGGTTGTGAAATCATCAAAAATAATGAAGGGTTTTCTTGGGATGGAGGATAGATTCCATCAGTTTCATTTGTATAACCAAGTAAAAAGGTTTCTCCAGCTGTAAGGACTGGAGTGTTATAACTGTCGTCATATGACGCTGATTTTACAAGATATCTGTTCGGTTGTTCATAGTCAAGAATCTCACCCAACTCCTTGAAAGGAACATCCTCACTATAATTTTCAGAAATCAACTGTTCAATAATTTTCATATCTCAATTCCTTTTAGACCAGCAACGTCTATTCTTTTTTGAAGTATAGATTGTTTTGAAACTATGCGAGAGATTTCTAAGTTAAGTAACTTGATATCAACAGTCTCTCTGTTGTCCATAGTTTCAACAAAGGAAGATACAGCAATATTGTAGTCATTCTCTGCTATCTTTTCACTGTTTACAGGTTTGCAAAGTATTCAATATCTTGGTGGGTTGAAATGCATCTATTATTTTTTTTGATGCTCTGTTTTGATTTTATTCTTATTTCCGCTACGAATAAATTCGTTTGAAGCATCAATAAACGAAATGGCGTTGTCTAGCTTGAATTACAATAATACAGGTTGCAATCCCAGTTCCAAAAAAGAGGTTTGGGGGTAATTGAATGACTGCATCAACGTAGTTATTGTTGATCAGGTATTTAAGAAATTTTTGCTCAGTACCCCCACGATAAGGTACACCGGTAAATTCAACAGCTGCTGTTCCATTCGCCGCCAGCCACAAAAGAATGTGCATAGTGAAAGCGAGGTCGGCTTAACCCTTGTGAACAATTACTCCTGCAGGTGCGAAGCGATGATCATTAATCAGTAAGGGATTATCTTTTCTTTCCCATTTTGTGGAATATAGTGGATTTGAAATATTGGCTTCAAACGGTTAATCGTCCATGCGAACGGGATTAATAAGGGTATCGCCATGTGCGATATCAAATTTTTCGAAATCTACATCATGTAGGAACATATTTATTCGGCATAGGTTATAAGTGGTCAAATTGATTTCCTGACCAAAGAATCCTTGGTGTACGTTGTCATGACACACTACTTTGGCAAATTTTAGTACTAGTGAACCGGAACCTCAGGCAGGGTCATAAACTTTGTTGACATTGTTTTTACCTACTACGGTGATATGAGCTAACAATTCTGATTCTTCCGGAGGAGTATAAAACTCACCTCCTGATTTCCCAGCTGTTGAAGCATACATGATCATAAGGTACTCATAAGCATCACCAAATAAATCAATGGTATTGCTGCCCCCTATCATTGCGGGGTTATGTAAAGCTTTATATAATACCAGCTTATGTAAAAAATTGGGCAGTAGCTGTTGAAACTTTATCGGCTTTAATATAAGTCATGAATCGCCTCATTTGATTATCTATATTGTGGGATCCGGGCATGGTGCACTCCTTTGTTATTGCATGGGTCACTGCTGATGTCATTTGAGGCGTCTTTGGATTTAACGATATCTAGCAATTCTAGTTGAGCTATGCACTCCCTCCATTGCTAGGGACCGGGCTCTGAGAATAACTCTATCATCCTGATTGTCGCTCAATACAATTCAAGAAATTGGGTTAAGTGCAGTCATTCCGTGATATAACATATAACGATTGTCCACACATTTCTTTGGTCAGAAATTGCTGATATCGGTTGCGTAATAGTAGCTCAATCGGAACTTTGGAGCATTTCCGAAATGAAGCTGTTTTGTTCCGTCTTCAACTCAACAACACCAATCAAGCGGAGTTTAAAGCTTCAAAATGTCGAAGTATGGAGCGTATTCAATACAGGGGTGTTCTGGTAGGATTTTGAATATTCGTCCAGGCCAGAATAAGTTGCCAATTTAGCGTGGGGCTTACGTTATTTTACCCAACCAGTTGAGCACCTTTTGCTAAGCTACTCAACTTGGCATAAGCAATCTCTGGATCAACCACCCCGAAACCAGCAAATGTCCCCAACCCACAATCGGTCCCAGCCATAATTTGTTGCGCGGGTAAAAAATCAAGGAATCTTTCCAACCGCTGCCGAACCACTTCGGGATGTTCAACAAAGTTGGTCGTTGAGTCAATTACTCCTGGGACAAGAATTTTATCATCAGGAATATCGTCTTTGCGATCTCTGAATATTCTCCACTCGTGGGCATGGCGTGGATTAGAGGTTTCAAAAAGGAGATACTTCGCTTTGGATGAAATTAATAGATTGAACATTTTTTCCATACCAATATCGCATGTATGCGGGCCTTCATAATTTCCCCAGCAGATATGCATGCGAATTCGACTCGGATCAAGACCACTCAGAGCTTCGTTAAGTACCTCAAGATTTTGCGTGGCAATTGTTAAAAACTCCTCATCGGAAAAATCTTGAAAAAGCATATGCCTTGAAAGCGCGAGATCTGGACAATCTAATTGAAGGTATAACCCACTTTCAACGATTGTCTGATATTCAGTTCGCATGACCTCCCCTAGAGCGTAAAGATAATCAACTTGTGATGGAAAATAGTCGTTGGGCAGGAAGAGACTGATCACGCCAGGTGATGCGGCATTCATAAAACCATCTTTGGCACCAGTTGCGTCCATGGCGTCTTTAAGGTTCCTAATGTCCTTTTGTAAGGCATTATTGTCTTTGGGCATGATTTTACCGACACAATAGGGCCGTGAATATTGTGGTGTTCCACCCGAATCAGCCAATCGCGTAAGAAACGAAGGAAATTCCAGAAGGTCTGCCGGTGGTTGCCGTGGTGCATTACCAGCAAAGCCAGTGTATCGATCCTTGATATAAGTTGCGTATGATATCTTTGAGGTTTCACCGTCAGAAATAATATCTATTCCTGCTTCGACTTGCTTTTTGACTGTATCAAACGTTGCTTTACGCATGACCTCGTCAAAATGGTCTTGACAATATTCTTCGTCATTTTCTCGGGCAAATAGAAGATCAACCACTTCTTGTGTTCGTGGTAAACTACCAACATGTGTTGTTTTAATTTTCATAACTCAACCGCTGAACTCATTTAGTTACTATTATATCCCCAAGTTGGACCAGCTGGATCGTTGGTCCCCTTTACTCTGAATAGACTAGCTTCACCCGAAACTGATGGCTCAACTTGATATTGTGAGTGTGGCGACACTAAAGCAACATCCCCCGGTGAGAGAATTTGGTTTTCGTTTCCACACGTCACACGCCAGTGACCCTCAGTCGTGATAAAAACTTCACTGTGAAGATTATTATACTGCTTAACTTGTGTAAAGTGGGTAAAAAAATCAACTTCAAATCCCGGCTTATCTTTCAGCATACCATTGNCCCCAATGACTTTGGATGGGAATGGATTTGATAAAGCAACCATATCCCAATAGCGAGCGACATAATACGGAACAACTTGTGCCGCTGACGGTTCACCAAATTGGGCAAGTTCGTGGTTTGAAAGAGGAGACATAGGGGCAATTCCTTCAGGAAGGCTTTCCCCTTTTTGGGTATCGTATAATTTCCCAGTTTCAGCAAGAATGAGGCCATGCTTGCGTGCTTCTTCAACGACTTGAGGAGCCCAAACCACACCTCCACCAGAGTCATCACCACCGAGAATGGCCATCAACATGCCATATGATTGCCCGATGTTTTCAAAACCTCTGAAAATACCTGTTGGAATATTAAAAATATCTCCTTCCTCCAGGACAACTTCTCCAGCCAGACCATAGCGGCCCCAAAAAAACCTCCAGCGACCCTTCAATACAATAAATACCTCGGCTGTATGATGCGAGTGTAAGGAGTTNCGACATTGCGGTGGTTGTCCAGCTGCACCTATGTTAAACCCGGGCGTTTCAACGATATGTACATGTTGATCAGAACTTTCCGAAACACCACTACCAATGATAGTAAAATTCTCTTTTTTGTCAGAACCCGGTGTATGGGTATCAATAAATGCTGTCTTGCACGGGATAAACTCGCCATGGCGAACAAGCTGAATTTTTTTACCTGAACTCAAGGGTGTCATAGTGAAATCAGATTAATTTATTGTGGTGTTTTATTCATCATCTAGGGGTAAATTTGTTCCAAAGTACATTCCTTCATCTTCGCGATGAATTTGACTCCAAATAGAGACATGATCAATTAAGATAAACTCTCGAATAATTCCATTAGGCCCATATTCGGCATGCGAAATTCCCATGATGTCAACAAAATGCCCTGATGGNCGGCCAAACATTCCATAACCAGAATGATCACCGGTTAATCGCCATCGCACTGCGGCTTTTGCCGGATGGTTTTGCCCTGATTGACCAATCTGGTGCTCGATTCGAAATTCAGAATCAGGAAACGAAGCACAAAAGGAAATCCAGAACTGTTCGGCTTCATCNATCCCATAAACAGTTTTCCCCTCGCTTAATTCCAGTTGACACGCGCGACTATAATTCTTGTAAACGGATGAAACTTCACCACGCATCATGGTGTTGAGATGTTCAACATACAAGCGACTTGTTTCGGTTTCAACACCCTTACCATGATAGGGTCCTTCAATATTGAGGCCTAATGGGTCAGTTCCTTCAATCGGGTCAAGTAAATACTTGTGATTGCCATAATTAATTCCCAGTTGTTTGAAAATTGCACCTTGATCTTGTACCAACCATTCATCGTTAATTACCCAACCATATTGATCGTCTTTAACGGCATGACAGTCTGCAATGACCCGGTAAATTATTTCTTTATTAGTCGGTTGACCATACTTTCCTTGACCTCGGTGAGTCGCTTTCGATAAAATTCTATGCGACGAATACCAACTGTTTTCACCCGTCTGAGCCCAAATCACATCCTCACCCAAGAGAACTCGGTCGGGAAACTCAGCAAGCGTTTCACCCGTTGCCTGAATAACTGATTTATTGCCAACAGCNATCCCATCAGGTGCTCTGACCTTTACATCATCATGATAATAGCGTNTTATTTTGTTGATTCCTTTTTCTTCCCAAATTTCAAAGGTAATTCCGAGAATAAATTCTGGAAATGATGCGTACTGTGAACTATTAGACATTAATTTTCCTTTTTCTTGTTGACTTACGAACGATTAGGTTTCCGTTTATTTTAACTTGGACGGGACTCGCTGTAGGATTATCGACCAACTTGATCATTTGTTTAACGGTGGCATTGACCATTTCGTTCAGAGGTTGACTGATTGTTGATAAGTTGTAACTTCCCCAATCAGCCAACGGTACATTATCATATCCAATAACTGACACATCTTCGGGTATCTTCAACCTCAATTCTTCTCGAATGACATCCATAACGGCAAAAGCCATATGGTCATTCCCTACAAAAATTGCATCAGGGGGAGGCGAAAATTCAGTGAATAAATGTCGTGTTGCTTGCATGGCAACCTCTCGTTTATACATCCCATCTATCACTCCTGCAGGAACCAAACCATTTCTCTTCATAGTCAATTCAAACCCCCTGGCTCGGTCTAGACCAGTGGATGATCCCTGCCATCCTGTAATGTGTGCAATGCGTTTGTGACCAAGGTCAATCAAATATTGGGTGGCTTGTTTTGCCCCGAGAAAGTTATTTGATGTCACCGACGAAATTGAGCTATTGTTTTGATGACGGTTAAAAAGAATAATAGGCAAATTTAAGCTTTTACACCGCCCAACCAAACTGTTAGACACTGCGACAGAAGCTGCTATGATACAATCCACTTGGTAGTCAATCAGCTCATTAACAACTTTCTGTGCTTCCTTATCGGTAGCGTTTGGTGTCAAAAAAATCAGGATATGATAATCTTCCTGCTTGAGGGCTTTTGACAACACCTGAACGGCACNTGAATAAAATTGGTTATCAAGATAGGCAACTACCAAAGCGATTATTTTTGATTTGCCTGTAATTAAAGACCGTGCAATTGCATTGGGTCGATAATTCAACTCGTTGGCGGCTTTTAAGACCAGACGTGAAGTTTTTGGTGATACTGAGGCTCCCTTTGTGAATGTTCGACTCACAGCCGACTGGCTAACTCCTGCCCGCAAGGCAACATCAATAGACGTTGTACGACTCATAATTAAGCTTTATCTAATTCCACGGACTAACCTGCAGTCCAACCGCCGTCAACAGAGATATGCGTACCAGTAACCATTCTTGAAGCATCAGAGGCTAGATAGACAACGGCACCCATAATATCCTCTATTTGGCCTAATCGACCAAGTTTTATATTCGACATGATCCACGCCAACTTTTCGGAATCCTTGAGAACTTCAGCCGTGAGTTTTGTTGCAATAAATGTAGGACAAATTGAGTTTACCCTAATATGCATTGGCGCCCATTCAATCGCCATCGCTTTAACCATTCCCTCAACGGCATGTTTTGAAGCACAATAAACAGTTCGCTCAATACCGCCAACCAAACCCATTTGGCTGGAGATTTGAATGATTGAACCCCGGCCTAAATCTGACATCCTGCGGGCAGCTTCCAGGGCCACAAAATAAGCACCTTTAGTGTTNAATTCCATGACGGNATCATAGTCTGNTTCGCTGGTGTCAAAAGCGGGCTTATTCCGAGCAGCTCCTGAAGAATTAACAACGATATCAAAGGGATCATGATTCCTAAAAAACGTCTCGACACTCGGTATGTGCGTTATATCAATTTGAAACCCTTCTATGCTTATCCCAATTTGAGTGAGAGCTTCAATCGTAGCGTTAATCGTGGCTATGTTTCTTGAGGCGACGCTCACTTGTGCTCCTGCACGAGCAAGGGCAATAGTACAGGCCAACCCCAAACCAGTGGCACCACCGGTGACTAAGGCTCTTTGTTTCGTGAGACGAAATGAGGGAGGCTCAGGTAAATTAACCAAGTTAAAATATCTCCTTTATATGTTTATGGGGAATAACTGTTTCTCCATAAGGAACATTAATTCCGCCATACCGCCTTAATCGAATATTAGCCTGTTCGGCATGACCAACAAACCCTTCTAATAAACTTAGCCTAGCACAATATTGGCCAATGAAAGTGGCGGCCTCATCGCTAGTAACCTTTTGATAACTATGGGTTTTGAGGAATTTTCCAACCCAAAGTCCACCAGTATAACGTCCAGCACCTTTAGTTGGCAAGGTATGATTTGTCCCAATAACCTTGTCGCCATTGGCAACATTCGTGCGCGGGCCAAGGAATAATGCCCCGTATGAAGTCATATGGTCTAAAAACCAATCGTCTCTGTCAGTCATAACTTGTACGTGTTCGGATGCGATCTCATTGGCGACTACAAGCATTTCATCATAGGTGTTACAAACGATGATTTCGCCGTAATCATTCCAACTTTTTGAAGCAAAGTGTGCCGTTGGTAGTAAGGTTAATAGTCTCTCTATTTCTTGCATTGTTTGTTGTGCGAGTTTGGTACTATTGGTTACCAATACAGCGGGGGAGTTGACCCCATGCTCNGCCTGACCAAGCAAATCTGTCGCACATAATTCGGCATCAACAGTTTCATCGGCGATCACCATCGTTTCTGTAGGGCCGGCAAACAAATCAATGCCGACGTCACCAAATACTTGGCGCTTTGCCTCAGCAACAAAAGCATTGCCGGGTCCAACGATCATGTCAACCTTAGTAAAGCTCTCGGTTCCGTAAGCAAGCATTCCNATCGCCTGGATTCCCCCAACGATGTAAATTTCATCACCTCCCCCGAAGTGNATTGCGGCAATCACTGCGGGGTTTAGTTTTCCTTGAATAGGNGGTGTTGTAACGGCAATTCTTGGGACCTGAGCAACTTTGGCCGTAACAACCGACATGTGAGCCGATGCTACCATTGGGTATTTGCCCCCGGGCACATAACACCCAACAGACTGAATGGGGATATTTTTATGCCCCAAAATGACCCCCTTAATGGGCTCAACCTCAAGATCAACCATTGAATCTCTTTGTGCTTGAGCAAAGTCACGAATTTGCTTCTGGGCAAACTTGATATCATCAATAGCTTGCGAAGAAAGCTGATTGATCAACGACTGAATATCACCGTCCCTAAGCCGAAAAGATTTGGGTTCATAATGATCAAGGTCTTTTGAGTATTGTCTAATCGCCGAATCACCGTTTAGCTTTATTTCTTCAAGCATAGTGGTGACCAGTTGCGAGACCCGTCTATCTTCACTGGATTTCTGCAGGTTTGTTTTCCCTCGTTTTAAGTATTCAATTCCCACAATTCAATTCCTCCCGTTAATTGTGTAATTTTGCTACCCCTCACGAGGCACATCCTTGGCAATCATTGAGCGGTTGCCTCTTGCATCGCTTGCATTACCCTTTCACTGCACCAGTTGTCAGTCCACTGATAAGATGTCGCTGGAAAATCATAACTAACATAAACAGTGGAGCCGTAATCGAAACGGCCGCAGCCACAGCCTCTACCTGATCAGTCGTGGTCGTTTCCCGATTGAAATAACTTGTGATAGCTGGAACCATGGTCTGATTTTGGCTATCAAGTAAGAGAGAGGTAACTAAATAATCGTTATATGCAAGTAAGAAACTAAATAAACCTGTCGTAATTACACCGGGCCACATTACTGGCATAATAACCCACCAAAAGGCTTTGAGATGTGTACACCCATCGACACGTGCTGCTTCATCAAGCTCTGATGGAATATTTTGAAAAAATGCCCGCAGCATCCAAATGGTAAATGGTTGATTGATTGATACTAATACGGCAATGACTGCGAGAGGTTGACCGTAAAGAGTCGGTGCACTCTGGCCGAGTAAAGGTTCTAATATTTCTGCCGAGTTAATAAACACGGGCATGTAGCCAGAAACCAAAACAGAGTGGGGCAGGGCACGAAAAATTAAAGCCGCAATTAAAATCCAAAAAGCTAAGTTTGATCCCGAACGGGCTAATGCATAGCCGGCCAGAGTTCCTACGGTAAGCGAAATGACAACAACACCTGAGGTCACAATAAGGGAATTATTGAAGTTGCGATAAAACGCATTCTCAATCCAGACGGAATAGTAATGTTCCATGGTAAACCCGATGAGCGGTTTACCAAAAACGCCAGCCTTTTGATTAACGAACTGTAAAACGTTTATCAGGACTATCCCCAATATTACGATGCACGTCAATACGACAATGAAATTCCCAATAGCATAAAATAGATTCTCCCCACTAAAAGGTGAGTTGACTTTTGCTATGTGCCGAATTTTTTTGAATGAAAATCTTGCAATAGCATAGATGAAAACACCTCCACAAACGAGGTCNATAATTGACAACCCTTTACCACTTGCTCGAGTTTCAGGACCAAAAATTACACTGAAGGGATTTGAAGAAAATGAGTCAATGGGCTCTTTGAAACTCATGACCGCTATCCAGAAGATTGGAAAGGCAGCAATAACGCACCAGCAGGTGATAAAACTGATCACTCCCACTTTTAATATGAAAGGCAATTCCAGGGCTTTTGGGGCGGCCATTATAACACTCTTGCCTTATGATCTCGCCAAGTCTTATGAAGAAGCGGGGCTAAGATGATAACAATACCCACCATTGTCAGCATTGAGTTCGCTGAAGCACGTTCTACCGAACGTGTTCCGGATTGATCAAGCGTAAGAAAATCGTAAGTCAGCCATTGGAGTGAGATGACATGCGACTGTGATGAAAAACCAACGATTTCCTCAAACACCCGATAACTATCCATGAGATGGATAAGTGAAATAAATACGATGAGTGGCATCAAATGGGGAATGATAACATAACGGAGCCGTTCAAAACGATTTGCCCCATCAATAATGGCACTCTCAAGTGTATCCTTGTTAAGGGTCTGCAAGCCTGCATAAAATACGACAAAGGCAAATGGGGCAACGTGCCAAACGCGATAAAACATCATCATTAATTCTAATGTCCATGCTTGAGCGAACATGGCAATATCGCGATCTAACCACCATTCCAATAAGGCCGTGAGGATCCCATCGCCAATAAACAACCATTTAATTGATAAAGCTCCAATAACTGGGGTGATGATAAACGGGAGAAGAGAAACAAAAATGATTTGCCCTTTAATTGATTTGGCTAGATTGTTGACTGCAAGAGCGAGCAGCATCCCCAAACCAACGGCAAGTGGTAATGTAAATAGTGTAAATACAAGGGTAAATCTTAAGGCCTTCCAAAAGTCGATAGCCATTAATGACGACCAACTGAAATCTTGAAATGCCTCATTCAGCTTCAAGATACTTTTATAAGTGTCCCATCCCACGAATTTGGTCTGAGTTATGACTTTTCCATCCGCATCCTTGACCGGTTCAGCAACCAGTTCAATAACGCAATTTATAGTGCCAAATCCAGGCGTACATGTTTCGACTTCAACATTTTCATAAATTGTTGAAGTGGTAAAAAAGCTTTGTGTAAATACGCTGACGAGGGGGAAGGCGATAAACACCACCATCAACAGCATTGATGGGGCGATAAAGCCCAAAAACACCCTAAATTTCACCCTTTTTGTCCTGATCTATTATTTCCGGAGGTCAGTCAGACCTCCAGAAACATAGTGTTGATTATTGGACCAAGCCTTCTTCGCGGGCGGCAACAAGATATTCTGCTTCAATGTCGGCGAGAGTTGCTGCCGCATCTTTTTCACCGGTAATAAAGGCCGCCAGCCCATTGCCAAGAGCGCCAAGCATGATCCCCGTTGGGACGCTAGCGGGATAAGGTAACGCGCCATTAGCTGCTGTGTTGGCTGCCCCCATGGAGTAGCGGTCGGCGACATATCCATCGATTAACCAAATGGCATCAGAATTATTTGCTTGAACCATTTCGGTATCAATTCCTTCCATCGCCACTTGGAACGCTGCTTCAGCTTCAGCATCGGATATATTTTTGGCTATTACTATCCCATCCCACCATAATGACGATGATGGTCGGACTGAGCCACTTGCCGCAGAGGCCATTATCACTTTCCCAACAACGGTGCTTTCATCAGGATTATCCATTGCCCCCGCTCGTGAGGCCCAGAGATTAGCCATTGCAATTTTTCCCTGTTGAAACTGCTGTTGAACATAGGTCGAATCAGAAGTTAGGATTTCTGGATCCATATATTCTTTCAGTTTTGCCATGAGCTCTAAAACCGCAATTCCAGTTGAATTATTGATGGCCGGCGTATTATCAGCATTGATAAGAGTCCCCCCTTCACCAAGGAAATAATCAATAAATGACAAACCAATATCAAAACCCGGTTTCCAAGTAGCTCCCAATGGATAATCAACAAGTCCAGATTGTTGAATAGCTTCAGCTGCAGCGAGCACCTCATCATAGGTTGCAGGTTCGGAAATTCCAAGACCATCAAGAATGTCTTTGCGATACATTAGGTGCTTTGCATTAACCATCATGGCTATAGCCATGACTTTGCCGTCCTTTTTGATTAATTGTGCTTCGGAAAGCTGCGAACCGTATTGTTTGACCAAGTCATCCAGGGGTCTGATGAGTCCATTATTCAACAATGGAACCAATGAAGATCCTGCAACTCCGCCAATGTGGTATAACGATGGATTTGCTGAAAATGCTTCAACATGTTTTTGGTTAAACTCTTGATCAAGCACTGCTTGAAAATTGCCACATTCAGCCATGGCATTAGTCACTGATTTCCACGCTTGAAAGGCCGCCGAAAACGACTTGATTTCTGTTTGATTATCGTAGGCACAAGCTGCCCACAAGGATGTCGGCATCAACCATATCGATACCACTAATCCGATCACAATTTTTTTCATAATACTCCTCCGTGTTGTCTCACCCATTCAGGTGAGATTGTTGATGACCATGTGGTCATTAATCTAGTCGCTAAGCACTAGACATTAAATTCCCAGTTGTTTGATCAAACAATTGGCAAATATGTGGTGGTACGGCAATGGATATAGTATCCCCTATTGCCGTTCGAAAATCTTTGTTGGCCTTCACAGATATCAAAGCATCACCGATAAGTACGGTCGTCAAAGTTGCATCACCGAGAAGTTCGACTGAATAGGCTGGAGCACAAATCTCACCGGGTCCATCAACAATTGTCGCGTCTTCGGCGCGAAAACCCAGAACGACATCGCCATCGGGAAAATTCATATCTGGAATATTGACTCCTTCAGCTTGAAATATTTGGTCGGTAATTTTTCCTTTGACAAGATTCATGGCCGGTGAGCCAATAAATCCGGCAACAAACGTATTTGCTGGATGATCATAAATTTCCGCTGGAGTTCCCACTTGTTGGATCACCCCCTGGTTCATGACCACGACACGGTCTGCAAGGGTCATTGCTTCCACCTGATCATGGGTTACATAAACGGTAGTTACTTGCAGTTCATAGCTGAGATTTTTGATTTGAGCGCGGGTTGAAACACGAAGTTTAGCATCCAGGTTCGACAGTGGTTCATCCATTAAAAATACATTCGGTTCCCGAACAATTGCCCGAGCTAATGCGACCCGCTGTCTTTGTCCTCCCGATAGCTCAGCGGGTTTACGGTGCATAAACTCCTGCAATTCTACCATTGCAGCCGCATGATTAACGCGGTCAGCATGCGATTTAGGATCGACCTTTCGCACTTTGAGCGGGAACCGAATGTTCTCGTATACATTCATATTTGGATATAAGCCATAGGACTGAAACACCATGGCTACATCGCGATCCTTCGGATCAAGATCATTTACGATGGTATCATCAATAACAATTTCTCCCTCAGTTACCTCCTCCAATCCTGCGATCATTCGCATAGTAGTGGTTTTCCCACATCCTGAGGGTCCCAGCAACACCAAAAATTCGCGATCGGGAATTGTTAAATTGAAATTAGCAACACCGACAAAATTCCCCCATTTTTTAGTTACATTTCGGAGTTCAATTGATGCCATTGCCACACCACAAAAAGACCATTCGATTATTCAAAAATGAAATTTTGCATACGATTGCAAAATACTATTATAACTTTCCAAGCAATTATCAAGGAATAATTTTCAACTGTACTCTTAAATTACTGAGCTTATATTGTGTCTGCCCGAAAATACAAAAAGAATGAATAAACCCCATGCAATACAGGGTTTTGATTTGTTACCATCGCTCACAAGATTAGTTAAAAATTGTTTTATGCCATAAAAAGTCCCTTTTGACGCCAATGCAACAGTGCTTTGAGTGACGAACATGAGGCAAACGACTCCTTTACAACAACATGGTGATAATGTGATTGAGACCATTAAGTTGGACGATAAATTCCGTGATGATATTGCGACTTGGCTCAAGGGTCTTCAACATCTGTATACCCATTCGTCTGTGCGAGAGCGCCTGACCAGCAGGATAAACATTTGTTAATTTTCTCTTTGGTATATACAATATAATGAAATCAGTTGGAATTCATGCGTAAGGAAAATTTTCATGAAGACGGCCTTGATATGATGGTTCCTGTTTCCTAGA
>JGI24793J26633_1001016_pt1 | contig 16352 bp, 10 predicted proteins | sample MesohylFT_FD_26633 | JGI IMG/M metagenome (IMG submission 26633) | reverse complement strand
CCCCGCCACCCCACGCGCCACGACCAGTTCGAGCCACGACGACCCTCCATGCGCGGCCGTCCAGGTGGCCGCGCGCGACCCGTACCCCCCCACCTCCACGACCAGAGTGTCCACCAGGGGCTGGGTCACCCCCGCCAGGGTGGCCGCCGCCCCGCCCCGCCCCGCGACCGTCACGGTGGTCGCGGCCGCCACCCGCAGGGAGTCCACCAGCGTGGCGGGAAGCACGTACGGCCCGTCTCCCGCGACCCGGATGGTGTCCAGGTACAGTCCGGCCGCGAGGCCGTCCACCCGCCGGGTCCACCGGACCTGGCCCGGGCCCGTTCCGGCCGAGTCGACGAGCTCCAGCCACGCGGAACCCCCGTGGGTCGCGCGCCACGCCACCTGCGCGGCCGCGGGCCCTGCGACCGCCACCTCGGCGGAGTCGGCCACCGCCCCGGTCGCGCCCACCGGCACCTCCGTATACCGGCCCGCCGCGGGGAACGCCAGCGTGTTCACCGCCCGCACCACCAGCCGAACCGGCAGCACCGCCCCGCCCGCGGCCGCGTCCGCCCCGGCAACCACCACCGTCACCGTGTCCACGTACTCCCCGGGCGCGAGGTCGCCGGGGTCGATCCGCCACGCGATCGAATCGAGGGCGCCGCCCTGCGCGCGCGTCAGCCCGAGCCATCCCGCCCGGGCGCCGGCCGCGGTCCACCGCGCCTCCGGCCACCCGGTGCCGTAGATGCGAACCGGCGCGCCGCCGTCCACCGGGTCGCCGCCCCGGGCGACCACCACGCGCCGCTCCCCCCGCGTCTCCGCCACCAGCGGCGCGGCCGCCGGCAGCGCGAACGCGCCCCGGCCGTGGGTCGCGGCCACCATGACGCCCGCGGCCGGCTCCACCGCCAGGTCGAACACCGCGACCATCGGCAACCCCTCGCCCACGCGGGCCCAGCTCCCGCCGGCCTGAGAAGAAAACACGCCCAGGTCCGTCCCGATGTAGATCCGGGACAGGTCGGACGGGTCGAGCAGCACCGTGTTGACCGGATGATCGGGCAGGTCGCCGGTGATGTCGCTCCAGGACGTCCCGTAATCGCGGGTCGCGAACACGTGGCCCGTGCCGAAACCCGAGAACACCGCGTACGCGGTCGCGGGATCGTGCGGATGCACCGCGATGTCGCTCACGTAGCGCATCGGCAGCGGCCCCGAGACCGTGCGCCACGACCCGCCGCCGTCCCGGGTCACCACGACATCCGACTCCGAGGTCCCGAAATAGACCACGCGCGCGTCCGAGCGGCTGGGCGCGATCGCCGAGATCCGCCCCTCGGGGGCCTCCGCGACGGGCTCCCAGCGCCCGCCGCCGTCGACCGTCCGGTACAGCCGCTCGGTGCCGAAGTAGAGCACGTCCGGGTCGAAGGGATCCATCACCAGCGGAGGAATGAAGAGCGCGTCGTCGCCGAGGTCGATGCCGTAGCCGCGGAACCGGAAGGACCCGCCGCCGTCGGAGCGCCTCGGCCCCCCGGTCCCGCCCCGCCACTGGGTCTCGGCCCACCTGCGGTCGAAGCGCGGGTCGAGCGCCGTGAACCCGCCGTCCCCGCCCATCACCTGCGGCCACGACAGATCGCCGTCCCCCTGGACGGTCCCGTTGTCCTGGGTGCCCGCCAGCACCGAGATCGCCTCCGCGCGCGGATGGATCGAGACCCCGGCGTAGAACTGGGTCAGGGAGAGGTTGGTGTTGAGGCTCTCCCAGGTGTCGCCCCGGTCCGGGCTCCGGTAGACGCCCCCGTCGTTGCCCGCGAGCAGCATGTCCGGCGCGCGCGCATCCACGGTCAGGACGTGCTGGTCGACGTGGATGTCCACGCGGCCGATGGTCGAGAAGGTCTCCCCGCCGTCCACGGAGCGATACAGCAGCACGGCCCCGAAGTACACCACGTCGGGGTCGGTGGGATGCACGGCCAGCGACTGGTTGTACCAGCACTGTCCGCAGCGGACGCCCCCTGCGGACGCCCGGGTCCAGGAATCGCCTCCGTCGGAGCTCCGCGCCATCACCACGCCCCCGGACTCCCCGGCCGAGAGATAGAGGATGTCCGGACTGGAGCGCGACTGCGCCAACTGCGCGCGCCAGGGCAGGACCCCGAGCCCCACATCCACCTCCCGCCAGGTCAGCCCGCCGTCGCCGGACCGGTGCAGGGTGGCGTGGCCCGTCTTCTCCTCCCCTTCGGCGAGCGCCGCGAACAGCACCTCGCGGTCGCCGGCGCGCACGAGCACATCCGTGACCACGCCGTCGAGCACCTTCGTCCAGCCGCCCCCCGAATCGGTCGAGATGAAGAGCCCGCCCTCGGTCGCAGCGTAAACCGTGGTCGCGTCCAGCGTGCCGGCGGTCGCCGAGTCGACCACGATGCGCGAGATGGTTGTCCCGCCCATCGGCCCGGTGAAGACGCCCTCGCCCAGCCGGGTCCAGCTTTCGCCCCCGTCGGAGGAGCGCAGGACGCCGCAGCCGTAGTAGCTGTCGGCCGAAAAGTGCTGCTCCCCGGTGCCCGCGTAGACGATGTCCGGGTCGACCGGGTCGAGCGCCAGCGCGCCCATCGCGAGCGAGCACTGCTGGTCGGTGAGCGGCCGCCAGGAGGCTCCGGCGTCCTCCGTGCGCCACACCCCGCCCTGGGCCCCGCCCGCGAAGATCACGTCCATGTTCGCGGGATGGAGGACTACCGCCGATACCCGCCCCGTGGAGGTGGTGTAGGACTCGATGATCTCGGGTCCGAGCGGCTTCCAGGCACCCGGGGTCCCCGCGCGCGCGGCGGCGGCGCCGGGCGGAAGGCGAAGAACCGCGCGCCGGAGGACGCTTTCACGGGCGACCTGGAGCCGCGCGCCCCATCCGGGCACGCCGGGGGAGCGGCGCTGCTCGAGGAAGAACTCCCAGCGTCCGCCGGGATCGTCCTGCTGCGCCGAGGCCGCCGACGCCCAGGCAAGGAGCGCGACGGCGGCCAGGATCCTCGACAAGAGGGCCTCAGGGTGACGAGCACGTCAACCGCTCCGGCGGGCGTGCCCGGCATCGCTCGGCGATGATCATGCCCATGGCGTTGCCCCCGCAGACGCTCTCCTGGGCGGCCGAGGCCGCGGCTTCGCGGGTGGGGCCGGCGCCCATGCGGCACACCTCCTCCCCGTCGAAGACCAGGCAGACCTCGCAGCTGACGGTCGCCGGGGCCACCGACGAGTACATCACGTAGCCGAGGAAGATGAGGACCCCCGCCCCGATGCCCAACGGTACCAGACGCTTCATCAAGCCAACTCCTTCGCTTTACGGGACCGGCGTCGCCCGCCAGAAGTCGATCCCGCCGGGCTGGTAGCGCAGTTCGGCGCTCGCCACCCGCTCGAGCGCCACAAGATCGAAGACGTCGAGCGTGCCCGGCGTCGCGCCGACGGCCTCGTTGGAGACGAAGGCGTAGCGTCCGTCCGGGCTGGTGACCACTCCGTGGGTGATCGGCCGGGTGGTCGGAAGCCGGGCCAGCTCCTCGCCCGATTCCAGCGAGATCACCGAGACGGCCTGCTCGCCCTTCAGGGTCGCCACCAGCAGCGAGCCGTCCGCGGTGACGTCAAGGTTGTAGGGCGCGGTTCCCGTCGGGAAGCGCCGGCGCACCGTCCAGTCCCCGGCATCGATCTCGAGGATCTCGTCGTTGCGGTTGCAGGCCACGTAGACCACCCGGTCGGCGAGCGCGCCCGCGCCCGGCTCGGCCCAGGTCGGCGAACACACGGCGTCCGACCCGCCCGCCATGCCCGCCATGCGCCCCATGCTGGTGTCGTCGCGCATGGAGGGCGCCCCGGTGCCCGCCGCGCCCGCGCCGGCACCCGCTCCCGCAGCACCCGCGGCCCCTGCCGCACCCGCCTGGCCGCCGGCCTCCGCCTCCGCGCCGCTCATGACCATCACATGCCCGCCCATCCCCTGGTCGCGCGCATCGAGCGGACCCTCGCGGCCGGGCGCCAGCGAGAAGCGCCGGCTCACCTCCAGGGTGGTCAGGTCGAACTCGACCAGCTGGTCGGAGTGCATGCACGCCGAGTACTGGCGCCCGCCGGAGGCGCTCACCCGGCTGCCGTGGGGCATGAGGCAGGTGGTGACGCGCGACAGCTGGGTCATGGTGGGGGTGTAGACCACCGACAGGTCCGAGGGGACCATGTCGCCGTGCAGGTTGAAGTTGGCCACCACCAGGAACTGGCCGTTGGGGGTGATCCCCATGGTGGCCGGGAAGAGCCCCAGCTCCGCCCGCGCGACGAGGGTGTCGACCCCCGTCGCGAACTTCCACACGTACCCGTACGGCGTGCCGTGGGCGATGGTGAGGTACCAGAACGCCCCGTCCGGCGAGACCGTGAGCCCATGCGCCCCGTCGTTGTCGGCGGGCATGATCCCGACCGGGATCTCCTTCTCCACCTCCGCGCCGGCGCCGGGCCTGAACACCACCCGGCTCACGATGTCGGACGACTCGTTGGCCACGTAAAGCCGGTACTCGACGCCCTCCGGGGCGGCCTCCTGCGCGGCGGCCCGCGCGCCGGCATGCACGAAGACCGCGGCCAGCGCCGCACACGCGAACACCGCCCGGCCGCCGCCGAAGCCACGCCCGGCCGACCGCCACCCATGCCGCAGTGAGCGGCCGAGAATGTCCATAAGCCTAACCTGGCTCGTCACCGAGACGACCGCGCATGTAGCCCTCCAGGTGAGCGATGTCCTCGCGAACGCGGGAGATCGCCTCAGCGTTGTGGAAGATCGCCTCAGCGTTGCGGGAGATCGCTTCAGCGTTGCGGGCGATCGCGTCAGCGTTGCGGCCGATCAGTTCAGCGTTGCGGTCGATCCGGTCTCCCAAACGAGTCTCCATCGCACTCATTTCGGATCGGATGAACCCGTAGAAGCCTCCAAGCGCCGCCAGCAGCATGATGAACTGTCCCCACTCCTTCATCCATCCCATCGGACCTGACGGCTGCCCCGCGGTATCGGGATCGATCATGTGCAATGCCTCCGGTGCGTTCCCCCAAAAATCTGGCGCGCAACGCCCGAAACCGCCACCGTGGTTTTCCTTGACGGACGGGGGGACGACCCGCTCCGGCGGGCAACCTGCATACGAAGGCGAAAAGAGCGAGGTAGACGATGAAGGACAGTTTCGCGATACAGGAACTTGGTGTCGCGCTGGCCAAGCTTGAGGGTCGTGTTCTCACCGGGTTCGATCAACTGAACGGACGGATCTCCGCGTTGGAATCGAAGCTGGCCACGCGGATCGAAGACGTGGAGGCACACGCGGACAAACGGAGCGTAGGGTTCGAGACCAGGGTCGACATGGTGTCGGCCAGGTTCAAGCAGGTTCGATACTCGCTCGACGGGCTGGAGGAGCGCCTCGGCCAGAAGGTCGAGGGATTGGACACCGAAGTCCGGAAACAGCTCGGCGTTCTGCAAGCCGCGATCGACGCGATCGGCGCGCACTTCGCCAGTTCGACGTAGCCGGGGCTTCCTCCGGTCGAGAGGAAGCTGGCGGCGTGTCCGTCCCCGAATGGTGCAAATCCCAAGACGTGATAACGGACAGGATACCAGGATGGAGCGACCGAGGAAGCTCAGCGCGAGTTTCGTCAAGACGATCCGGCGGCCCGGCCGATACGGAGACGGACGGGGAGGCTACGGGCTGTCGCTGCTGGTCAAGCCCACATCGACCGGACGGATCAGCAGGACGTGGGCGCAGCGCCTCTACATCAACGGCAAGGCCGTGAACCTGGGTCTGGGCGCGTATCCGGTGGTGACGTTGAAGGAGGCGAGGGCCAAGGCGCTTGAGAATCGGCGAATGCTGGCGCGGGGGATGGACCCCAGGAGCGGCGGCATGCCCACCTTCGCGCGAGCGGCCGAGAAGGTGATTGCGATCCACAGGGCGAACTGGAAACCGGGTGGTGACACCGAGCAGCAGTGGAGGGCCAGCCTGCGCGATTATGTCCACCCGAAGATCGGGCACAAGACGGTGAACAAGATCACGACGACGGACGTGATGGCCGTCCTGCTGCCGATCTGGAACGAGAAGCGGGTGACGGCGACGCGCGTGCGCAACAGGATTTCGGCGGTGATGAGGTGGGCCGTCGCGAAGGAGTACCGGGAGGGGAATCCGGCGGGCGACACCATCGCGGCCGCACTTCCCAAGAACGGGGTCCCCAAGGTCCACCATCGCGCGCTGCCTCACGCCCAGGTCGCGCAGGCGCTGGCCAGCGTGCGTGCGAGCACGTCACAACCCGCGACGAAACTGGCATTCGAGTTTCTCGTGCTCACCGCGTCCAGATCGGGCGAGTCCCGGAGTGCGAAATGGACCGACATCGACTTCAGGGCCGCCACATGGACCGTGCCGGGCATACGCATGAAGATGGGACGCGAGCATCGGGTGCCGCTGTCTTCACGTGCTCTCGAGGTGCTCGCCCAGGCGCGCCGGCGATGCAACGGATCCGACCTGGTATTCCCCTCTCCGGCAGGCCGCAAGCTGACCGGCAACACACTCTCTCAGCTCTGCCAACGGCTCGAGATCGCAGCGGTTCCGCACGGCTTCCGCTCCTCGTTCCGCGACTGGTGCGCCGAGCGCGGCGTACCCCGCGAGGTCGCCGAGTCCGCGCTCGCGCATGCGGTCAAGGGCGTCGAGGGAGCATACCTGCGAACCGACCTCTTCGAGCGTCGGCGAGAGGTCATGGAAGCATGGGGTGACTACGTGCGGTGACCGTGAGTCATATCCCGTGCGCATAATCATAGTGATAACGAAACCGGCCATGCACTCATAACATATTGTTATATTGTGACTTATAAGTAGTTTGTGCCGGGGAGTATATCCGCTCCTCGGCGGTGGTGGGCAACGTGGTTGCGGCCGACGCGATGATGAGCGGCGGCGACGGCCAGCCCGAGACGCTGGCGGGCGTGACGATCACGCTCGGCGGCGATCACGCCATGGGCGAGACCATGGAGACCGGCATGGACGGCGGCTTCGCCTTCACCGGGCTCCGGGCCGGGAGCTACACGGTCACGATCTCGGACTTCCCCGAGGACGTCTCCTTCGAGACGGTGATGGTCGAGGTCGCGGTCGAAGTGGGCGAGGTCGGCAACGCCGACTTCACAGGCCACTTCATCCGCACCTCCGCCATCGAGGGCCAGGTGATCATCGATGACGAGGGACTCTCGGACGTAACGGTCAACCTGGCCGGCGGTCCCGCCGACGAGGGCTACACCACGATGACCAACGCCGACGGCATGTACTCCTTCGAGGATCTGCGCCCCGGCGACTACACGGTCTCGATTGCGGGCTTCGACCCGAGGGACTACGAGTTCGCGTCCGCGTCCCAGGACGTGAGCGTGGATCTGGATGAGACCGCAACGGTTTCGTTCACGGGTGAACTGCTGCGTACTTCGGGCATCAGCGGCCGGGTGAGCGTCGAAGGCGAGGGCCTCGGCGACGTGACGGTCACACTGGCGGGTGCCTCGGAAGCCACGACGGCAACCGACGCGAGCGGCCAGTATGCGTTTGCGGGCCTTGCGGCGGGCACGTACGTGGTGAGCATCGCCAACCCCGACGACGTCGCGTACGTGTTCGAGGACACGGAGGCGACGGTGGCGCTGGAGGACGATCAGTCCGCGATCCAGAACTTCGAGGGCGAGCACACGCGGACGTCGAGCATCTCCGGGATGCTGTTCCTGGACTCGAACCCGAGCAACGGCAGCTACGACATGGGCTCCGAGGATCCGCTGCCGCACGCGGGGTTCCCCGTGGCGCTGCAGGGCCCGGGCGTGGGCGAGGTGCGGACGGCCGTGACGGACTCGACCGGCGCGTTCGCGTTCACCGGATTGCGGGCCGGCACCTACCGCGTGGCGGCGTTGATCACCGACGAGGTCACTGCGATGCTCACGATGGCCGGGTTGGCCTTTGGCGGCGATCCCACGGGCATCGTCTCGACCGTCGCGGCCAACGGAACCGGCACGGTCAACCTTCCGATCAACATCGTGCGCCAGACGGTCGCGTTCGCGGCCATGATGGGCAACGGCAAGTCGGGTGAGGCCGCGATGGTGGGCGGCCCGGTCGCGGGCGTGAAAGTCAACGTCTATGCGAACCTGAACGACGCGGACGCCATCGGTTCGGGTGAGACGGGCCCCACGGGCGTGGCGGCCGTGAGCTTCAAGCGCGCCGACGATGGCGACAACGTGGTCTTCGCAAGGGTCGACGCCGAGTCGCTGCCGACCGAGAACTTCGCGCTCACGGGCGACGAGACGATCACGGTCACCTATGGATCCCGAAGCCCGAGCGCACAGGCCGGCACTTCGTTCACGATGGTCAATCGCGAAGCTTCCATCCAGTTCTGGGTGAAGCGTGTCGAGACCGGGCGCGGCGGCGGCGAGTTCCTGAACGACTGGGAGGCCGAGTACGTGATGGGTGACGATACGACGACCATGGGAATCGGCGCGTCCGGATCTGACGAGGACGGAGCTGAGACCGAGGACGGCTTGGTCGGCCCATTCATGGTCACGCCCGACGCGGACGACCTGCCGGTCACCTACACGGTCATGCTCGCGGACGACCAGGATGAGGCCGAGGGGCAGAAGTATGGCGCCATGCCCGTGGTCCCCGAGGGCCACGTGGGGATGGTCGATGAGGATGGCAAGTATCTGACCTACACCCACACGGGGCTCGATCAGTCCGGCGACGCTGCCGACCTCGGTGCGTACGAGGTGAAGTTCACGACCCAGAATCTGATCGTTGGCGTGCACTGGGAGCGGGACCACGAGGAAGGCTTCACGGGTGACGCGCTGGATGAGGACAAGCGGCCAACTGGATCGCGTGGCGACCTCGAGATCTCGCTCGTCCACCGCAACGCCTTCGGTCGTTACCGGATGGTCGAAGCCGAAGACCTCGGGCTCGACTGCGACGACGAGGATGACGCCGAGCACGACTTCTGCGAGAACGGCAACCCCAGAGGTACCTCGGGGAACTCCGCTGGCACCTCCGCCTCTCAGGGCCTCGTCACCTTCATGAACCTGCCGGCGGACATGGACTTCGCGGTGCAGTTCGATGCGGGTTCGGGCCGCAAGGTCGCCGGCGAAGACGAGTACGACACCTTCCGGGACTGGAGCGAGCACGACGTGGGCGCCTTCGGCGAGCACGGCGGGACGCATCCCGAAGTCAAGATCTGCCCGTTGGCGTCGGACGACGGCGACTGCTCCACGTTCGCCTACGTTTGGGCGGAGAACACCGTGCAGGGCTTCGTGGGGTCGGATGACTACCTCGACGGTGATGTTGGAGATGACGACGCGGAAGACGAAAGTGAGGGCACGAACTACGCGTACGAAACTCAAGCCGACGCGACCGACGACACCGAGGCCGCGGCTGCTGACGATCCCAGACAGGCGGACAGCGACGGCAGCGGTCTGCCGGACATGTACGCCAACGGCCTCAGGGTCACGCTGCAGTCCACGAGCGACCTGATCAGCTACCGGAAGACGGTTACGGTTGGGATGCCGAACAGTAGCGGCGTCACCCAGGTGCCCGGCCAGTTCTGGTTCGAGAACGTGCCGGAAGGGCCGTACACCCTGAATGTCGAAGGGAACGACGATTGGGCCGGCTTCTCTCGTGCCTCCCGTATTGGAACGTTGACCCAAGACACCGATGCAGCCGACGACGCTGTAGTGTACATGGACAACGACGTCACGGTCGGGTACCGGAACACCTCGATCTCCGGGACCGTGGCGAACGACTTCGATGACGGCGCCACCAACACGGTACAATCGAACGAAACCACGTCCGGCATTACCGTGGAGTTGTACACGAGGTATACCTCTGGGAGTTCGGCGGGCCGGCCGCGCGCGCTCGTTGCCACCGAGACCACGAACTCGCGCGGGCAGTACACCTTCGAGAAGGTGACGGAGGGCAGGTACGTAGTGGTCGCGAAGAGCGCCGACCATGTCCTGGCCGCGAACAACGGGATGGTTGGGAACCGGCGCAACGGGCCGGAGATTTCAGCCACGGTTCGCACGATCGCGCTTGACGCAGGCACGATAACCGGTCTCAGCAACGCGTACGAAAGCGGGGCTCTCCCCCGCTGGAACTACACCACGTCGAAAGTCGTGAACGACGCCGGCACGGCACTCGGGAATGCTGATGCGGCGGACGCAGGTGGAGACGGCGACAGCAACTTCGTGGTGCTGTTCAAGGACGGGGTGGCCGAGGGGTCTATCACCCGCAACGACGATGGTGATGTTAGTGATGGCGGCCGGGATGATGACGACAACCGCGACCCGGTTGTCGGCGTCACGGTCCGGTTCGACCGCTGCGAGACGACCACCGGCACCACGCCGGACGGCACCACCAATGGTGCTGGCCTAAGTACCGAAACCTGTACCGCAACGGATGACCGTGCGACCGCAACGACCGACAGCAACGGCGACTATGAGATCACGGGGCTGAGGGAAGGATTCTGGGTGGTATCGGTCGACCGGCCGGCCGGCCTGAACTACGCCGATCCCCCCGGCGATCAAACTGCGGGCGATGCCGTATACCGGCTCCAAGGCAAGGGCGCCGGGATCACCGTCGACTTCTGGCTGAACGGTCCGACGAACTAGGCCAACACCTCAACCCCCCATTGCGCAACCGATCGTTTTCGGTGGCTGCGATGGGAACCACTGCCCCCGCCCGGTCCGCCGGGCGGGGGCAGATTGCCCTGCGGCCGAAGGGCAAGTCGCTCGACGCCAAGTCGGGGCGACCGACCTGGGAGGGCGAGGTCGGTGAAACCAACCAGAGGGAGGACAGATGATTCCGAGCCAATCCAAGTCGTTCCGGTCAGTACTGGTTGCCGCGGGGATCTTCGGGAGCGTCGTCTACGCTGCGAGCGCCGGAGCGCAGCAGAACCCGTTCGACGGTGAGAGCGGCGCATGGGCACCACGCTCAGCGCCCACCACCTCGCGCGCCATCGCGGCCGCGCCTGTGGTTACGCGTTGGGAGCTGCTCCAGACGTCCCAGACCGACCGGCCGTGGGAGACGTTCGATGTCCGCATCACATGGTCGGAGATCGTGGAAGATTTCGATGTAGCCGACATCCGTGTTGACGAGGGAAACGCCACACGCCTTACCGGCAGCGGAGACAGCTACAGACTCACCGTCGAGCCGGATGAGGTGGAAGGGTACGTGACCGTCACGATCCGTTCGGGACGGGTCCGCAACGTGGATAATGAACGGAACGCGGAAGAGGAGGAGCGCTTCCTGATCGACAACCGGTCGCCGCGATTCGAAGATGCGGTTGTCGATGGTGACGAGTTGATCATCACCTACCACGAGGATTTGGAGGAGGCAACCGCATCCGTCCCTCACCCACGGGACTTTACCGTGGAGGCTGATGGCAGTGATGTGGAGGTGGAGGATGTCGATGTGGACCGCGACGAGGTAACCCTGACACTGGAGTCGTCCGTCCACCCCGACGACGAAGTGCGTGTGACCTACGAGCATGGGACTCGGCCACTTCAGGACGAAGCCGGCAACCTGGCCGAGGAGCTGGGCCGCGAGCAGGTGGACAACGACACCGAACAGGGTGCCGGCGCGCCGGGTCCGCCGCGGACGCTGACGGCGGACGCCGACGGCACGTCGGTGATCGAGCTCGACTGGCGGGTGCCGAGCGATGAAGGCGACGCCGACATCACGGGCTACCGGATCGAGTATTCGAGGGACGCGGACGACGATTGGGACATCCTCGAGAGGGACACCGAGGACACGAGAACCAGCTACCGGCATACCCGCCTCTCGGCGGGCACGACGCGGCGCTACCGGGTCGCGGCGATCAACTCCTACGGCCGGGGCGAGTGGTCGAGGGTCGCCAGCGCCACCACGGCGACGCTGGTCCCCGGCGCGCCGACGAGCCTGAGGGCTCGGCCCGGAGGCGCGACGAGCATCGAGTTGGACTGGACCGCGCCCGCATCCGGGGAGGGAGGCTCGATCAACGGATACCGGATCGAGTGGTCGCGCACCGGCAACAGCCCCTGGTCGGTGGTCGAGGTCGACACGAACTCCAGGAGGACGGAGTACACGGACACGGGCCTGACGCCCGGCAGCAGACGTTTCTACCGGGTCAGGGCGATCAACGACGAGGGATTCGGCGACTGGTCGAACGTGGCGAGCGCGACGACGGTTGCGGACGCGCCGGACGCGCCTACGGGATTGAGCGCGACGCCACCTGGCGGTCCTGGGGGCCGGACGCAGCTGGTTCTGAGGTGGACCCGTCCGACCTCGGACGGCGGGAGTCCGATCACGGGCTACCGGATCCGGGTGTCGGAGACGGGCGTGACGTGGCGTGTACTCGTGGCCAGCACGGAGACCGCGGGCACGACCTATACGCACATCGGCCTCACGCCGGGCGCGACCTGGTACTACCGGGTCGCTGCGATCAACGTGCAGGGCGCGGGCGCGTGGTCGAACATCGCCACAGGGACCACGAACGCGTCGGTGCCGGGGGCGCCGCGCAGCCTTCGCGCGCTCGCATCCGGAGCGAGCAGCATCACGCTTTCGTGGGAAGCTCCGGCCGACGACGGCGGCGCCGCCGTGACGGGCTACCGGATCGAGGGCCACCGCGTCGGCCAGACCAGCTGGACGACGCTGAGCGCCAACACGGGCACGACGGCGAGGACCTACCGGCACACGGGCCTCGAGCCCGCGACGGCGTGGCGCTACCGGGTCATGGCGATCAACCGCATCGGCGTCGGCGCGCGGTCGGGGGAGGCGGGCGCGACCACGCGTCCTGACATCCCCGGGGTGCCCACGGGCTTGACGGCGCGGGCGCTGGGCACGTCGCGGATCGACCTGTCGTGGAGCGCGCCGCGGGCGACGGGCGGCGCCCGGATCCTGGGCTACCTGGTCGAGGTATCGAGCGACGGGGGCGGCAGCTGGCGGCAGCTGGAGGGGAACACGGGGACGACGGCCACGACCTTCTCGCACACCAACCTCGGGCCCGCCACGACGCGGCACTACCGGGTCGCCGCGATCAACACGGCGGGGACCGGTCCGTTCTCGAACGTCGCGCGGGCGACCACCGAGGCGATCACGCCCGGCGTGCCCCGCGACCTCAGCGCGGAGGCGGAGGGCACGTCGCGGATCGATCTTTCCTGGCGGGCGCCCGCGAACGACGGCGGCGCTGCCGTCACCGGCTACCGGATCGAAGTCTCGGACGATGTGGGCGCGAGCTGGCGCGACCTGGTGGCCAACACGCGCGCGACGCGCACCACCTACTCACACACCGGGCTCGAGCCGGCGACGACGCGTCACTACCGCGTCTCGGCGATCAACCGGGTCGGCGTGGGCCGGACGTCGCGGGTCGCGGGCGCGACCACCGACGCGACCGTGCCCGACGCGCCCACCGGACTGGTCGCCACGGCGACCTCGCCCACCCGGATCGACCTCGTGTGGGTCGCGCCCGCCTACGACGGCGGCGCGCCCGTCACCGGCTACCGCATCGAGGCCTCCGAGACCGGCGACGCCTGGGTGGACCTGGTGCCGAACACGGGATCCCCGGCCACCGCGTTCTCGCACACAGGCCTGCTGCCGGGGAGCACGCGCCACTACCGGGTCTCGGCGATCAACCGGGCGGGCACCGGCGCGGCGTCCGGGGTGGCCTCGGCCGCGACCGACGATCCCGTCGAGCGCGCGGGCCGACTGAACACCCGCGTCCTGCCGCATGTGGCGGCCGCGATGACCTCGAGCACGGTCTCGGCGATCGCCGGCCGCGTGAACGCGGTGGCCAACGGGATGGGCATGGAGCGGAGCGTGGAGACGAACGGGCTCTCCTCGATGGCCGCGAGCCTGTCCGCGCCGGGTCCGGGCGGCCTCAGGCTCGCCCAGGGTGACCAGGCCGGACTGGCCGCCCTCTTCGGCGGCACCTCGTTCCAGATGCCGTTCGGGGCCTCCGACGCGCCGCAACAGTCCGCCACCGGCATGCGGCTGGCGAGCTGGGGCGCGGGCGAGTACCACTACCTCGGCGAACCCGGCGCGAGCACCCTCGACTGGAAGGGCAACATGGTGAGCGCCCACGTCGGCGTGGACGCGCGCGTGGGGCCGGACATCCTGGCAGGTGTCGCGGGCTCGTACTCCTCCGGCACCTTCGACTTCACCGACAAGACCGGCGCCAGCCCGGTGGCCGGCACCTACGGCGCCACCATGACCGGCGTGCATCCGTACCTGGCCTGGTTCTCCGGCGCTCGCGGCACCTCGGTGTGGGGCTCGGCCGGGCTCGGCCGGGGCGACATCGAAGTCGACGACGAGCGCGAGGGGCTCCGCACCAGCCCCGCCAGCACGTTGACGGGCGTTGCGGGCGCCAGCTACCAACTGTTCACGAGCGGCATCGGCGGCGTGAACCTCAAGGCCGAGGGCTGGGGTGGTCAGGTCAAGGTCGAAGGCGCCGAGCAGATCGAGGCGGTCACGCTCCGGATGCAGCGCGCCAGGCTCGCCCTCGAGTTGACGCAGGGCTTCCGCACCGAGACGGGACACGAGATGGCGTTCGTGCTCGAGGGCGGGATGCGCTACGACAACGGGGACGGCATCAACGGCACCAGCGCGGAGGTCGGCGGCGGCCTCCGCTACACCAACTCCCGCGTGGGCGTGACCGCGGAGGGCCGCGGCCGTTTCGTGATCTCGGCGCGCGACGGCTACGAGGAATGGGGCCTCGGCGGCACGCTCATGTTCGACCCTGCGGCCAGGGGCCAGGGGCTGCAGGTCCGGGTGGCACCGTCGTACGGCGACCACAGGAGCGGGGTCAACCAGTTGTGGGAGCGCGGGGTCTCGGATGCGGTGGGCAGCCACCATCCGGGCATGGGCGCCAACGTGGACGGCGAGGTGGCGTACGGCATCGCCGGCTTCCAGGGAACGCCCTACAGCGGCTTCTACCTCGGCGACAGCGGGACGCGGGCCTTCTCGAGCGGCGTACGCTACGATCTCGGCGCAGGCGTCGGGCTGCGCCTGGAAGGCACGCGGCGCGAAAGCGCGCTCGGTGCCGCACAACACACCGTCGGCATCCGGGGGAGGTTGCGCGTCCGGTAGCGAGTGGGAACGACGGCGAGACGCCGGCGGAGGTCCCAGCGGGCCGCCAGGGGCGCTCAGGCTGGTCCTGGGCGCCCCGCCGTCCCTGCCTGCGCGTCCACGCTGAGTCGGACATCCGGTTTCCGGTGGTTTCGTCCGGGCACCCCTACTTCCGCGCGTCCACCCTGTTAAGGCGGCCCTTCCATGACAGAATGCGACTATCGGCCGTGACCAGGGTGTGTCCGCCGAGCGCCGTGGCGACGATGAGGCGGCCGGCGGGATCCGCGTGAAAATCCGACAACTGATTGGCCCGGATGGCAATGTCGCCGTCAACGGGAATCTCGATGAGACCTTCCCTCAGCAGCCGCGTTCGCCAGGCCCGCACGTCCTGGCCCAGGTCCACTCGCCCCGTTTCATGCAGCATGGCAACCTCCCAGAACGACATTGCCGACGCCGCCAGCGTGGCCTCGCGAAGTCCCTGTTCGATGAGCTGCCCGCACCTGGGTCCGATTCGGCGGTCGCCGACTCGGGACCACAGCACGACGTGAGTGTCCAACAGGATCAAGGATTCAGGACCCCGTCAGGGTCGACTTCCGCTTCCCATTCCACGTCCATCGGCGAAATGATGTCGCCGAGAATCTCAATGTTCCCGCGATCCGCGCCGAACCAGTCCCGGAACCGCTTGCGGCAAGGGACGAGCCGCGCCGTGGGATGCCCGTTCTTTGTGATGACGATTTCGACGCCGCTCTCCGCTACCTCATCCATCAGCCGGAGACAAGTCGCCTTGAATTTGGACGCCTTGATCGTGCGGGATCCACCTCCGGTATTATCGACCGCCATCGTGTCACCTCCTTCCCTGCCTGGGGCATTAACAATGTCCATGGTCATGACCATGGACAACTCTAACCTCTCGCCGCCCGGTTGTGCCACGGTCCGCAACCCGTGCGGACCAACCAACGTCCCGCGACCACGCGGCACCACCGGGCTCGCGTCGTTGCGCGGACCTTCGCCCAAACGGCGCGTCCGGGGCTCAGGGCACCGTAACCACCCTCCAGAGTGCCTCCCGCCGCGCCCGGAATCCACTGGACACCCAGTTTCCAGCTCAAGCGATTCGGCCGTCGCGTTCCGACGCTCATCCGCCAGATCGGCCGCTCAGTCGTCCATCTAGCTCTAGCGGCACAGGCGCCCTCCGATTCGTTTTAGGAGTCCGGTAGTCATGGCGACTATCCTGTAGCTATAGCTAGTTCTCGTCCACAATCTCATAAGTAGTTGTCATCAATGACGTAATGGAACTACGAGAAGGCTAGTTATGCTGCAAATCGGGGGTCAAGGGGTTAT
>JGI24793J26633_1000998_pt1 | contig 16577 bp, 18 predicted proteins | sample MesohylFT_FD_26633 | JGI IMG/M metagenome (IMG submission 26633) | reverse complement strand
CTGCGCGGCAGCCTGGAGGCGACGGTCCGCGAGGGCCTTGAGCAGACCCTGGACTACATGGACAGGTGCGGCGGCGAATCCGGCCACCTCGTGATCTTCGACCGGGACGCATCGAAGCCCTGGGAGGAGAAGCTCTTCCGGCGCGAGGAGTCGCTGGAGGGACGGCCGGTGACCGTCTGGGGGGCCTGAGGCGCGGCAGCGGGGACGTTGCTCGCCTGACCGTGCCAACCGTTGCGGGCGCACGGACCTGCCGTCGCGTGTCCAGTGAGCGCATTGACTCGGCCCTTCCGGTTGCCCGGGCCCCGTTGGACGACCCGAACGGCGGCTGGATCGTCCAGGAAGTCGAGCAGCAACGGAGAGTGTGTCGTGACGACGAACTGTAAGCGATCCTTCGCCGCGAGCAGGTGCTGCGCGAAAGCCCGAAGGGCCGTGGGGTGGACGTAGTTCTCGGGCTCCTCGATGCCGATGAGGTTCGTTTCGGGTTCGGTGAGCAGCGCGGTCATGAGCGCGAGCATGCGCAGCGTGCCGCTGGAGACGCCCATCTGATGCACCGGGTAGTCGAGCCCGGGTTCTTCCTGAACGAAGTAGAACCGGTCGTTGGACTCCCGCGGCTCGATGCGCGAAGGCAGACCCAGAACCGATTGAGTCGCCGCGACAACGTCCTTGAAGGTCTCTGGCGACGTGTGCTGGAGGTTATGGAGGGTCTCAGCCAGGTTTCGTCCGTAGGGATCGAACCTCCCGGACTCGAGCCCGCCCCAGTCTCGGCGAAGAAGGAAGGGGTTCGGGTCGAAGAAGCCCCAGCGCCGGACGAACTCCGCCACGTTGCGGGCCTCGAACGAGGCGTCCACCGCGGCCGCGGCCAGTGCGCAGGCGGTGGGCTCTTGTTGGAGTGGTACCTCTCGTCTTTCCTCGCCCGACCACCACCAACCCCTGCCACGCCGGGCGTGCAGGATCTCGTTCCGGGGCGCCCCGGCGGAAACCCGGTAGAGATGTTCTTCCACCTGGAACTCGTACCCGTCTCTGACGAGGCTGACCGACCATTCGTATCTCTTTTCCGCGTCCACCACGATCACGCTGAGTTCCGTGTCTTTCGCCTGCTCTCCCTTCCAGGCGAGGTGGACGATCCCTCCCCGGGCATGCATCGGCACCCGGAAGTCGCGGTCTACGACGCCCTCGTGGAGAAACCGCAGCGCATCCAGGACGTTGCTCTTGCCAGCCGCGTTGGCGCCGATCAGCAGGTTCAGAGGCCCCATGCCGATCGTGTCGTTCCGCACGCTCCGGTACCGGCGCGCTCTGAGTCGTGTGAGCTTCATCGGTCGTTCGCTCCGGGTGTGGTGGTGGTGTCGTCCCTGTCGTTTGACCGGGATCGGCGAACCCTTGCCGACATCGGCGGGCCCGTCCCAACTCCTGGCCCGGCAACCGTGAGCTTAGTCCGAAGCAGAGCCCACGGTCCCGGCGCGCCGGAGAGCGACAAGGGGGATGACTACGCAAAGTGACGCGAACACGATGACGCGCTCGGGGCACCGAGAGGGTTGGGCTAGCTGTCGAGGCTCTTGGGTCGCCAGAATCGCAGGCCAACTTGAACGGCAGCGAGGATCAAGGTCGCGACGGCGATCGCGGTCAGCATCGTCCCCTCAAGGCCGTCGATCTTCCCCTCGAGGCCGCTGATCTGGCCTTGAAGGTTGGCTTCAAGAGTGTTGATTCGCCCCTCCAGACGGGCGATGTCCGCCTTGGTGGCCAAGTGCTTGTAGACGGCCTCAAGTGCCGCTACTCGCTCTTCAACTGGTATCGCCCTCAGGATCTCGGTCGTTGACTCTCTCGGTATACTGGCCGGATGACGGTGCCTACCAACATCATCGACCTGCTGGTTGAACAAGGCACACAGCTTGGCCGTATCGAAGGCAAGTTGGAAGCCGTGAACCAGCGCCTCGATGGTCTGGTTACCTCCAGTGAGTTGGAAGCCGTGAACCAGCGCCTCGATGGTCTGGTTACCTCCAGTGAGTTCGAGTCGAGAATGGCGGCGGTTGAAGCCACGCTCGCTACGAACCAGTGGTGGATTCTCGCTGCCCCCGCCCTTGTGGGCGCGGTACTCGTGGTCGCTCGGTACCTTGACCGCCGCACTCAGAAAAAGGCGACCAAGATGTCCCCTGTCGGCGTGCCTGCTGATCGCCCTCCCGCACTCCGCGCAGTGGGGCAGCGGGCAGACGATCTATGTCGGGAGCGGCCACGTCGCGGAGCGCCTGAAGGCGCATCGCCTGGCACCTTGGGTCCACAAGTACGCGCTGGGACACTTGCTCGTGAGTTGGGCCGTCGTCCCTTCTGGGCTTCAGAAGGGTGTCGAGCGCTACTTGGCCGAAACACTGGAACCGCTGGAAGGTGAGCGGCATCCAGCCACCGTCCCGGCCATCGCGGTCACTCTGCCTGGCGCTCCACCCCCTCCCGTTCCACCACCTCCACTGCCGCCCCGTTAGCTGGCCTTCAGGACACCAGATCGCGGAACCGGAGTCGCTTTCGCTCCATCCCTCGGACTTCCTCGACAACATCTTCATCGAGCGCCTGTGGCGCTCGCTCAAGTACGAGGCGGTCTACCTGCACGAGCTGACATCGGGCCTCGAGGCCCGAGGCATCATCGGCTGGCCCGGCAACCGTGAGCTTGGTCCGAAGCAGAGCCCGCGGTCCCGGCGCGCCGGAGAGCGACAGGGCGCGTCGCGCTACGATCGGACGGGAGTCGCCGAACCGGCGAGTCGTTGCCGATGGCTGAACGCTTCTTCAATACATCCGGGCCGGTGGTCGCCGCGGACCACTACAGCATTCCGCTTCGACCGGGACAGGTGAACGGGCGCCAGAGTGGTTGGCGAAGCGATTGACCAAACGGTTGACACCTCAAGCACCCAAGAGGCAAGATCCGAGTATGACCCGAAGGCGGGGTGTCCATCCATGAGTACCACCGACACGCTCCATACCGCCGAAGAGCTAGTCAAGGCTGGTGTTACGAGGCGGCACGCCGACGCCCATGCGCGGGCGATCGACGACGCGGCCGAGGAGGCAACTCGCGACTTGGTGACGCGTGCCGACCTCTACCGCGCGTTGTTCATACAGGCGGGCGTGATCGTCGGCGCGGTCGTGGCGCTTCTTCGGTTACTGCCGCCTCCAGGCGGATGAGCGGCGAACGCCATTCTCGACGCGGATGCCGCGGATGCGCGCGCGGACCCATAACCCCAATCCCCTCAGTAATTTGACTCGCACACACCAGACCCTTGACGAAACCCGTCGGAGGCCCTATAGTGTCGTGCTTCGGAGGAGCTGACTCGGTTGGAACGCCGCTTCTCGATCCGCCGTGCCCTTGGGCTGCCTGCCCTTGCGTCACTGGATCTTGACCATCGTTTCCGCTACAGTTCCCTCACGTCTTGGACAGACGGCCTTGAAGTCTTTTAGCGGGAGGTGATGCGCAGCATCAGCGAAGGTGGCGGTTGGCGGCTCGGTTGAGCCCGCGACAGCCATCTTGAGAGAACGTCAGCGGTCGTGGCAGCGCGGGTTGTCCGCATCGTCGCGGCCTGATCTTCGGATCGAATGAACTGCCGGGTCGGCATATGGCCGGTCCGGTCAACGAACGGCGGCGAAGAGCCGCTCAAGGAGAAAACAAACTGATGAAGCTGATGAAGCACATCACGATCGCGCTGGTTCTTTGCGCGATTCCGGCGATGGCGTTCGGCCAGACCGTCTCTTGCGACGACTGCACGCACGAGGTGTCCGTCTACATGGGCGGGGGCGGACTCATCGCCACGGCCGACGATGCCGACATGGTGTCCTACGTCGCCACTTGCGGCGGCAGCTCCCGATTCGACGAGCTCGCGGCCAACGACGACGGCGTGGTTGCCATGTTGTTCGAGCCCTGCCTTTCCGAAGGCGGCTCCTTCAAGATCGGCCCCATCATGGATGGTGGCTGGTACTGGATCACGGACGACATGAACTCGGCCGTGGGTAATCTGGTGGCCATGGACATCCTCGACAACGACACGGTCGACATCACCGACGCTGGCGACAGCGTGGATATGACGATGGGCAAGGGTGCCGTGTACCTGAAGCACACAAGCGGCCGCGTCGGCATTCTGCCGAACATCCTGCCGGAGCCGCCTGCGACTCCTCTCAGGAAGTGCGGCTTCTCGGGCGCTGCCACGGCCGCGTCGCCTGCCGTGCCCGTGAACACCGGGTGCGCGCTGGGAGACGGTGGAACGACTGTCCTGGCAACGAGCACGAATGGGATCACCGGGGCTACGGTGCAGATCATGGACAAGGGCAGCATCAACCGACCCGGCGGTACGGCCTCCGTTTCCATCCTTGTCGACCTTTGGGGCAACGGGAGCGGTCACTACGTGACGACCCACGATGCGGACGTCAACAACGGCGTATCCGCACTGCTCGGACAGTCGGCAGTGGCACTGAACGCTACTGCCAGGCCCGCCGCCCGTCTGACGGGCGTCACCTACACCGTGACTCACAGCACCGGCGGCCCGGGCGCTGGTACCGGAATCACGTCAGGCACGCCGATAGCTGGTGTGGACCACACCACCGACGCCAATGCCCTTACGATCACCGTCGCCAATGACACTGCCTATTGCAGCAAGACGGCCAACCACACCGGCACGGTCAACGTCACCGCGTTGATGACTGATGAGACCAGCGCTGCCCTGGTGACGCCCTCCATCAAGCGGAACGCCACCACCAGCGCCGTTGGAAGCATGAGCTTCAACGTCGTGTGCCCCTCGGCTTCGGCCTCGGCGAACCAGGGCCAGGAGTTGGTGCCGGAGAACCCGTTCCCGACCGAGTAGGGAACAGCCGAATCTTCCCCCGAGGTTGAGGGGGCTCACATGAGTTCCAGGAGTTCGGAGGAAGAAGCGACTTCGAAAGCAACGCCTCCGCGTCGGGCTCACAACCCGGCGCGGAGGCTTCGTCTTTTCAGGGACCTCAGAGAGAACGATCCAGAACGAATGAGGCACCTCACGCTTGCGCTGGTGCTCAGCGCGATTCCGGCGGCGGCGTTCGGCCAGGCCGTCAGTTGCCCCGACTGCCGCCACGTCGCCTCTTACTTCAGGGGCGAGGGCGGATTCATCGGAACCGTCGCCGACGGCGCGGACGAGGTCGGCTTCGTCGCCTCCTGCGGCAGCGTGAGCATCACCGGGCCAGCCCGGATCGCCGGCGGCACGGCCGCACAGTTGTTCAACCACGGCAACGGCCTCGCCTGCGACCGGGAAGGGGGCTCCCTCGAGATTGCCGGCCTGAAGGACGGCGGCTGGTACTGGATCACGGACGAAACGAACTCGGCCGTCGGGAACCTGGTGTCCAGGGACATCCTCGACAACGACACGGTCGAACTGACCAGCGCCGGCGACGGCGTCACGATGATGGCGGGCAGCGGCGCCGTCTTCGTCAAGGAAACCGCTACCGGCCGTGTCGGCATCCTGCCGAACATCCTGCCGGAGCCGCGGACGGACCCGCTGAGGAAGTGCGGCTACAACGACAGGGGCACGGCAGGTACCTCGGCGACCGCGACCGCGGACCAGGACAACGCGCGATTCACCCGCCGGGCCAGCGAGTGCGCGCTGGGCGATGGTGGGTCCGTCGCCCTGGCCACGACGACGAACTCGGTCACCGGAGCGACAACGACGGTGGCCGACAAGGCCAGCGTAGTCCGGCCGAACGGTACGGGCGAAGTCGTCGTCACGATCGACCTGTGGGGCAACGGCAGCGGCCACTTCACCACGGCTACGACCGGACATGCGCTGCTCGGACAGTCGGCGGCCGCGACGACCACCCTCAGGGATGTCGCCCGATTGACCGGCGTCACGTACTCGGCGCGGCTGGGCTCCGGTCCGACAGCGGCTGACTTCGTGAGCGGCACGGCGGCCGGCGGCATCACGATGGACACGACCACCACGACGAACGTCGTCACGTTCAGCATTGCGGCGGATGACGACTACTGCAGCGACGACAACAACCACCCCGTCGCGGTGTCCGTCACCGCCACGATTAGCGCCGCGTCGGACGCGGCTCAGGTGACGCCCTCCATCAAGCGGAACAGCACGACGAATGCGGTCGGAGGCACGAGCTTCACGGTCGTATGCGGTTCGGCCTCGTCCTCGGCCTCTGTGGAAGCGGCCGGCCGACGGCAGCAGGAGAACTCGTGAAGAAGATCATTGCTGTCGCCCTCTCGATTGCCGCGGTTCCCGCGCTGCTCATCGCGCAGACTGTCACGGTCGACTGCCCTGAGGACCGTTGCCAGGTCGCGCCCTACTTTGCCGGCACCGGCGGCTTCGTCGGCACGTCGGCCGGCGTCGGTGGCCAGGCGGACGTCCGGTTCTTCCTCATCTGCGGCAGCGTGACGATCTCGGCGACCGCGGTGCCGGACCGCGACGGCGTCGTGCGCCAGGCCCTGTCCGAGGGCAACGGCCTGTACTGCCGGCCTGAGACCCGGGGACGCATCGAGATCGACAATCTGGAACCGGGCGGCTGGTACTGGATCAACGACGACCGGAACTCGGCCGTTTCAGCCTTCATCCCGAAGGAGGCCATGGGCAACGAGCAGGTCGAGCCGACCGACCCCGGCGGCATCGTCCTGGACAGCGAGCGGGGCGGACTCGGCACCTACGTCAAGCACGAGCCGACCGGCCGGGTCGGGATCATTCCCCACGTCGTAGCGGCCAGGGCGATCCGTGGCTGCGAGGGCGCGCTGGGAGAGGAGTCCGCGACGAACTGCCATCTCGGGTCGCCCGAAGGCTGGCGCGTGTCCGCGAGCGCTTCCTCGGTCGCCAGGCCGAGCGGAAGTGAAGCGAACCGGAACGCCATCGTCACGCTCTACGGAGAGAACTTCATTACGACGAGAACGCTCTCGGCACGAGCGGAGGTAGCTTTCGACAGCAGCGTGCAGGCGGTCTCGTTGAGGCAAGACGGTGGCGAACCGACCGGCGAAGGCGAACCGGGCGTTCTCAAGTGGCTCGTGACCGTCGGCGCTGACGACAGCCGGTGTCTTCCCGCCAACAATCACCCCGACCGCGGGAAGGCGCAGGAGATCACCTTCTCGGTCGAAGCGATGGACGGGGCCATTCCGGCGCTCGGAGACGACGGCCTCAAGACGACCTTCATGGTCAAGTGCCCGGACGCTTCGGCGGCCATCGCCGGTGCGGAGCTCGTGCCGGAGAATCCGTTCCCAGTCGAGGAGTAGGGACGCTCGGGTATGCGGTCGGCGCCGTCGGATACGCTTTACGGTCTCTTGCCGTCCCTGTCGGTCGCGTGCCGGCAGCACGGGCATCCCGGCTCGCGCTTGGTAGAGTCCCGACTCGGAAGAACCTGTCTCCCAGCAGTGTTTTGCGGTAGGGTGGCTGATTCCACCCGGCCAGACGGGCCGCCAGCCGGTGGTCCTTACGGTCTTCCGAGCACGGCATTCGTTCACCTGTGAGGAGGTGAGAGATTGGAACCGGAGAAGGCAGAGAACCAGGAATTTGCGCTACAGGTCGACTGGGGGGATCTCGACAGGTTCCCGGTGAGCCCAATAAACTTGGCGACCATCCAGTCACTCGGCGACGAAGTGATCTTGATCTTCGGCTATGCGGCCCCGCCGCTCGGGATGCCGATGAGTTCACGCGAGGAGGCCGAGGCTTTCCTGGCCGACACGCCTACGGTGAAGCCCTGTCACGCTTTCCGGCTCCTCATGCCGCTTGAAGGCGCCAGGGCGATGATCCAGGGTATTGCCGACGCGCTCCAACCGACCAAAGAGGAGGACGCATGAGCGTGCCCGTGTTCGTCTGCCGCGAGCTACAGGCTCCGGAGCCATCGTCTTTCACCTCTGTTGAAGATGCCGTTGATTACGTCCGTCGTTGGGATGCCAAGATGGCGGACCGTCTCGAAGAGGTGCGTACCGACCTTCTCGATGATGAGGGACGCGACTTCGACATGGCGTCTCTCGCAGATGCGATAGTGCTTCTTCGTCAGCTCAGCAGATTCAGGAAGCCGACGGTGGGCCTGAACGACGAGGGTCAGTTGAGCGCGTTCTGGTCGAAGAGAGACGGGGCCGCAAGCCTGAGTCTGAAGTTCCTCGGTGACGGTCGCATCCAGTATGCGGCGAAGCGTGGAGATCACGACCACAACTTTGGCGGGATCTCGGTACCCCCGGCGGCCTCGCTGTTTCCCTGGTATCTGGACGATGAGCGAGGTCAAGGCTCAGAGTTACAGTTGCACCCTGATGCGCGGGATCTGGCAGCCGCCACGGACATACTCGGCGCGCGGCCCCTCGAACTGCTCGTCTAGCATCTCTACGCTCTCCACACGGTCCAGCCGCAGCATCTTCCAACCCTCGGAGGCGCCCGACAGACTCGGCCCTCTGACTTGGTAGACCTGCGCGAGAGCGTCGTCGTGTCGGCTCCACCCGCAGGCGTGCGGTTCGACACGGCGATAGCCTGGCGCGGTGCGGTACTCCACCCGCAACAGGTGCCGCTGCTCAATCGCCTCGCTGATCGTGTCCATGTAGCGCTTCACGGCTGCTCCTCGGGCAGCAAGATCGTACTCCAAAGACGGAGGGGTTCGGTACGCCGAGCGCAAGGGCCTGTTAGTCATCCGGGCGACCGGAAGCAGCGCCAGCATCGTCAACCGCCCGACTTCGAGCCCCGCGTTCTTTCCTGACCCCTATGGCCGCGGCGGCGCTCCGGAGGCTCTGGCGAGAGCAGGGGAACATGGGCCGGTTTTCCGTCTGAGTCTGTAGAAGCGCGCAACGCGCTTTGGCCCGCTTTCGGGCGGGTCACACAGTGTTTTCCAATAGAGAAATGAGCGTGGAGCAGCGACGGTAAGAGAGGCTTCGATCCCGGTGGGTTCAGGGTTGGTTTCTGGAAGCGGCAGACGGTTCCGTACCGTCTGCCGCCCGAGGGTAGCGCGCTCGGCACTGGGGCGGGGGCCTCCCTCGTAGCGCGGCGCCGCGGTCCTGGAGCTGGCGGCTGTGGCGATGGATGGCATCGGCGTGGCGGTCGGATCAGGCGCTCTGGCGTCGCGTTGGATCGGAGTCACGGGCGATGAGTTGGAAGAGTCTGGCGCGCGCCCGCTTCAGGGCGACCGCGGCTTCGAGATCGCTCATGGCCCGGGCCTGGTCTTCGAGGGCGGCGATGGTCACGCCGTGCTTGAGGTAGTGCTCGACTCCCGACGACACCGGGGCCTACGGTGGTCTACGCGACGACTACAAACGCGGCACGGTGAAGCACTCGGTCGGCGAGTACGTGGACGGCAAGATCCACACGAACGGCATCGAGTCCCTGTGGAGCATGTTGAAGCGGGCGCACAAGGGCGTGTACCACAAGCTCAGCCCGAAGCATCTACAGCGCTACGTGAACCAGTTCGCGGGGCGGCACAACATTCGGGAAATGGACAACATCGAGCAAATGGCGGCTGTGGTTGAAGGCATGGCGGCGAAGCGGCTCCGCTACCGCGAACTCATCGCCGACAACGGCCTGCCCTCCGGGGCGCGGTCGGCGTAGCTTCGTCAGGCTAACGTCGCCAACCGCTTCTAGGGACCGCAGAAACACCGCCGACGGTACCCGGTGTATCATCGGTCCAGGGCGATGAGGTCTGTCGCCCCCACCAAAGGGAGACACCAGTGAGCAAGGCTAGCGAAGCGGGACGGGAAATCCTGTCGCCGGGAGAGCGGTACCTTCACGACGAGCTTGAGGCCATGCGGGAGGAGAACGCGGCCGCGCATACCCAAATCAGCCTCAACATCGCCAAGCATGTCGGCGAGTTGCGGAAGGACACGGACGACCGCTTCGACGCGGTAGACAAGCGCTTCGACGCGGTAGAGGCAACGCTGACCGACATTGTCGAACGGCTCATTACCATCAAGCGAGGCGTACTCTCCCGCCCATAGCAACCCCCCGCAGAAGCGCCAAGGCCCTCCGGGAAACCGGGGGGCCTTGGCGTTTGGGGCTCGGTCCGTGTAGAGCACCGACGACCAGAGAGGCAACGGCTCCCCGGTCGCCGGTGCCGACCGGCCTGTCACGGGGGCTATGCCGACGGCCGGCGAGATCTGTCCACGCGGCTTCGGTATAGTCGTCCGCGTTGAGCGTTGCAGCGGGCAACCCGTGTCGGGTCGCCTGCCGAATACAAGAGCCTGGCCTTGATGGTCGGCGGGTAGCTTCCGGCGACCGGTGAATAGGCAGGGGCTACGGGAGCCTGCTGCAACCGGCGCTCAACACGGCCCGACGCCATTCTGGCCCAGGGCCTGTTCCGCTGGAGAGGGCTCCCCTTGGTCGGTTGTCGCGCTACAGACTGCTGCTATGTTCCCCCGCAGCCACAAGTAGCCGCCTGCCTAAAGGGGGCTAGACCATGCGCGAGCTTGACGGTGGAGGTGCGAGGCGGCACGCGCCTATGGCGGCCAAGCCCGAGAACAACCCGTTTCGTGGCCCACCGCCCCAACCTGCAAAGCCGACCGCGCCTAAAGTCCCTGTTGAACGCGGAGCCGCCCTCGACGACGACGTAGAGGAACGGCTGTTTGCTCTGGTATCAATGATACGGGCCTATCGCTTCCGCTGCGACAGTGTTTCCACAGCTTACCGATGGGGCTACGGCTACAAGGTAAGTTGCAACCAGTATCGGTACAACTACAAACTGAGCGACCGGGGCGGCCGATGGGGCGTAACGGTCGATTGAAGGAGAATCCTGTGGCTCAAACCGACACGCGACGGATCGAACGGGCGCTCTACGACATTGCCCGGATGCTCGACCGCATCAACCGAAACCTCGACCGCATCGCCAAGGGGCGTTGACGTGACGACAGTAGCGAAGCTCACGAACTTTGAAACGAAAGCCCTAGCTGCCGAAGGGGGAATTGTCGTATTGGCCCTGGAGGCCACGCCTGAGAGTGGAGACGCACCATTCCCTCGGTTTGTCTGCTATCTAACACCAGACCAAGCCGAGGATTTGGCCGAGAAGATTCGTTCTTCCGCTGAGATCGTTCGTCAGACTGGGGGCGACTTGACACCAAACTAACGCCCTCGGCCGCCGCGCTGAAAGAGACTCGCACCGACTACCCGACCGACCTGGAACGCCGGCACGAACAGGTCGCCCATCGGCCGAAGGCACAAGGCCAGCCAAAGCCAACGCAGCTTCACCCCATCTACGGGAACGCCACGGCAGAGGACGTGGCGCTCAAGCTGCGGCGCAACGTCGCCAAACCTGTGAAGAAGGAGAACAAATGACAGACGAATCAAAGCTCCGCAAGTTCGTTGTCTGTGCCCGGCTCGGTAACGGACAAGCGGTTTGGACCAACATCAAAGCCGAAAAGGTTATAGTGAGCAACGCGGCACTACAGTTCAAGGTTGGAAGCGAAACCGTTGCGGAAGTTCCCGGGCGACACGTCGTGCTTTGGGCCGAAGAAAAGTACCGTTCGTAGAACAGCCTCACGTTGACGAGCCGTCAGGCGTCAACCTTGCTTGATAATCCCCAATGCGATGCAGTCCCAATACCACGGCTATCCACTTCTCCCAACCGAGGCCATCGCGACACTGATCTTCCGTCGCTTCGCACTGTGGGCGCAGGTAAGAGGCACGCCGATAGACCAAGCTGCGGCAGAGTCCTGCCGCCGTATGTACGGGCTTCATGATGCCTGAGTTCCAGATTGAAGCGACCGCTCAGACGGGCGATGTGAGCGGTGACCTGCGTCGCGTCAGAATCAGCGTAGGAGATTACGTCCTGACGCGTCTTCGGAGACCAGACGACTCCTCTCAGGATGACTGGCTGGAAGTTCCGGCAGAAGCGCTGGCGTTCTGGTTCGTCGACAACTGGTGGCGAATCCGCTCGGAACCGGAACCCCCGAGCGGTTTCACTCCTGAATGGCGACTGGCGCACGATATCTCGTCGGCTGGCGGGGGCTACTGCTGGCCGCGCGTTGCGCTCTGGAGCGAGGGTGAGCAGATCGGCGTTGAGGTTCGGGCAGACGAATCGGATTCATCCCCGCGGTACTTGGCTCGCGGCAACTTCCTGGTCCGAGCGGCGAGCTTTGAGGATGGCGTGGACGCCTTCGTTCAGCAGCTCCTGCAGTCGGGTACGCCGGACAGCACCGCGCTGGAAGCGTGCTTCCAGCGCCTGTCGGCTGAACGAGCTGACCCGGCGGCTTCGGCTTGGCGGAAGCTTGAGGCGCAGCTTGGCTTCGATCAGGACCGGGCACCGGATGAACTGATGACCGCACTTGGCGCGTTGGCAGATGAGTACGGACTGGACGGCGTACAGGAGGCGGCACTGGCTACGCAAAGCGGGGACGCCGCAACTGTGCTGCAACGAGGAATCGAAGCCGCGCAGAACTCTGCAATCCAAACCGCTCGGCAGAAGTTCCAGCGCATGGTCGCCGCAACCTGAACTTGCGCGCGCCCGAGCGAACTCGCTAGATGCCACCTGGCCACCGCGCCGGCGGCTACGGATGTGATATAGCAGTTGTGCTATATGCGGCGTGGAGCCGCACCCGCTTCGAACGGCGGCCCCCGGGCCGCGGAAGGAGAGAGCCGTGAAGAAGATCATCGGAACCGCAATCCTGGTCGGCGCGTTTCCGGCGCTGCTGCCGGGTCAGGTCAGCATCGACTGTCCGGAGGCGACCTGCCAGATCGCGCCTTACTTCGAGGGCACCGGCGGGTTCGTCGGCGAGGCGGCCGTCATGGACAACACTGAGACGACCGAGGTCAACGAGGGCGAGGTGAACTTCTTCATCGTCTGCGGCAACGTGACGACGCAGCGCTCCGTCACGCCGGACAGCGGGGGCATCGTGCGGCAGGCGCTGACGGCGGCGGACGGTCTCGCCTGCGAGGCCGAAGGCGGCGGCACGATCGAGATCGATGGCCTCAAGGACGGCGGCTGGTACTGGATCAACGACGACACGAACTCGGCCGTCACCGCGTTGATCCGCAAGGACTCGCTGGGGCATCCGCAGACGATGCCCACGGACCCGGGCGGCGTCGTCCTGAAGTCGGTGGAAGGCGGCGCGGCGACCTTCGCCAAGCACGAGCCGAGCGGCCGGGTCGGGATCATCCCGCACATCGTGCCGCGCAAGCCGGTGCCCGCCTGCGGCGGCGCCGCGGACGACCGGACGGCCGAGTGCGTCCTCGGGACTTCGGCCGGTTGGTCCCTGGCGGCGAGCCCCTCCTCGGTGACGCGGCCGGCCGCGGGTGCCGAAGCCGTGGAGGTCACCGTGACCTTGACGGGGACGAGGTTCATCACGACGGGCACGGTCGCCGCGACGGCCAACCTCGACGATCTGCATAGCAGCGTCACCGGGGTGGCGCTCAGCGATGCGAACGGAACGGCGCCCGGCGAGGGCGTGCCAGGCGTCCTCCAGTGGACCGTCACCGTCGCCGCGGACGCCGACCGCTGCGCGAGCACCAACCCGGATCGCCGGAACGCCCAGACCGTGCCCGTCGGAGTGGCGACCGTGGACGAAGTCATCCCCGGTCTCCCGACCGACGGCCTGGAGGCGAGCTTCACGGTGAACTGCCCGGCCGATTCGGCGGCCAGCCGAGGCGTCGAGCTGGCGCCGGGCAACCCGTTCCCGGTCGATTGACCGGCCTCTACTGGGTGCGCCGGCCGTGGCGCGGGCCTTCTGGACCGCGTTTACGGCATCCGGCGCGTAGCTCCGCGCCATGACGAGTCGCGCCAGACCCGACGCACGCCGCTTCCGGCAGTCGCTGTTCCTGCTGCGCGAGCTCGTCGTTCGCAACCTGCGGGCGCGCTACGCGGGCTCGGCGCTGGGCCTGCTGTGGTCGCTGCTCAACCCGTTGTGGCAGTTGCTGCTGTTCACCTTCGTCTTCTCGTACATCGTTCGCCTGGGGCTCCCGGGGGAGGCGACGGACAACTTCGCCGTCTTCCTGTTCTGTGGCCTGCTGCCCTGGTTCGCGATCCACGAGGGGTTGAGCCGCTCGGCATCGGCGATCACGGACAACGCCGACCTGGTCAAGAAGATGCTGCTGCCGGGAGAGCTCCTCGTGGCGTCCCTGGTGCTCGGCGCCCTGCTCCACGCCGGCGTGGGCGCCGTGGCGTTCATCGTCGTCCTCGCGGTGATGGGGGAGCTCTCCGTGGCCAGCCTGCCCCTGCTGCTGGTCGCCGTGCCTGTCCAGGTCGCGCTGACCTTCGGCCTGGGACTCGCCCTGGCGGGGGCGAACGTCTACTTCCGCGACGTGGCCCAGGCCGCGGGCCTGGGCCTGAACACCTGGTTCTACGTCACGCCGATCATCTACTCGGTGAACCTGCTCGACGACGAGAGGATTCGGCTGGTGCTGGAGCTCAACCCGCTGACGGGGCTCGTCTACCTCTACCGGGCCGCGTTCCTCGGTGGAGGGCTGCAGGTCAGCCTGGTTCCGCTGCTCGCCTGCACCGCCGGGGCGGTGATCCTGGGCGGGGGGTTGTTCGCCCGGTTGAAGGATGGCATCGCCGACGAGATCTAGCGGGGCAGAGGGGCCGGAGGCCGGCGCTGCGCGCCGGAAGCCGGCCAGAAGGCCGGCGCACCCAGTTCCGAAGCCGGCCAGAAGGCCGGCGCACCCAGTTCCGGAGCCGGCCGGAGGGCCGGCGCACCCAGTTCCGGAGCCGGCCGGAGGGCCGGCGCACCCAGTCGGATCGCGGGCCGGAAGGCCCGCGCAACGGCCGGCGCACCCAGTGGGTTTCCGTGCGCGCACGATCTCGGCGGTCATCGTCCACTACCGCACGCCGGCGATCCTCGAGGCGGCCGTCCACGCGCTGCACCGCGACGCGCTGGCTTCCGGCCTCGAGATGCACGTCATCGTGGTCGACAACGGCGCGAGTTCGGCGACGGGCGAGCGGGTCGACGGGGAGCGGCTCGAGGCCGAGGTTCTCGAGCCGGCCTCGAACCTGGGCTACGCGGCCGGGCTCAATCTCGGCGCGCGCGAGGCGCGAGGCGAGGTGTTGCTGCTGATGAACGCGGATGTCGTCGTGGAACCGGGATGCCTGCGGGCGCTCGGCGAGGCGCTCGGCGAGGCGGACATCGCCGGGCCGCGGCTGTTCTGGGACCGCGGCTGCCGGCTCATGCTGCCGCCCCAGCAGGTCCGTACGCGGGTAGCGGAGCTGGACGCGGCGTGGGCCGAGCGATCGGTCGTCTGGGGCCGCTCCTACCGCCGCCGCTGGCGCCGCCGCGCCCGGGCGTTCTGGTCGGCCCGGGAACCGGTGGCCTGCTTCGAGCTGAGCGGCGCGTTTCTGGCGGTGCGGCGGGACTACTGGGAGCGCACCGTGCCGTTCGACGAGGGCTACCGGCTCTACTTCGAAGAGACGGACTGGCTGCTCCGTGCGCGGGGGCTGGGAGCGAGGGCGGTCCTGGCGCCGGCCGCGCGCGCGGTTCATGCCTACGACCAGAGCGCGAAGCGGGAGCCTCGTTCGCAGATGTGGTTCGAACAGTCGATGGCGCGTTTTCGGCGGCACTGGTACGGCGCCTGGTTCGGGGCGCTGCTCCGGCTGATCGAGCGGGCGCCCCGGCGCTTCGCCGATCCGGTGCCGTTGCCGGCCGGGCCGGTGGAGGGAAGTGCCGCCGGGGAGACATGGGTCGAGGTCACGCCGCTGCCCCTGGGCGTCCCGGCGGCGGGGTGCCGTCTGGAGGGCGGCGCCGTGCCGGCGGAATTCGAGCTGCCGGAGGATGTCGTGGAAGGAGCGAGGTCCGAGTTGCACGTGCGCGCGAGTGACGGCGCTTGCCGCGATCTCGGGTGACCACTGGGTGCGCCCAGTCGCGGAGCCGGCCAGAAGGCCGGCGCACCCAGTCCCGGAGCCGCGCAACGGCCGGCGCACCTAGTGGCGGGCCTTAGTACGATCAGCCGCGTGAACGCGGAGCGCGGCTCGGACACAGCCGCTGCGGCGGTCGAGGCCTGGAATCGTTGTCTCGAGCGTTGCCGTGCGGGGGCGGCGCCGGGGGGCGGTCTCGACGAGGCGATGGCGAAGGTGCTGCCCCGGGGCGGCGTGGGGGCGATACAGCCGGAGGGGCTTCGCCTGGTGCGCGGCTCGGAGGCGATCCCGGAGGCGGAGGAGTTGCCCGACGAGGTAGTGATCGGCTGGAGCTACGAGACCGTCCCGGACTCCGGGCCGACCGGCTACGACCGGCTGATCCTCGATCTGCTGGAGGCGGGGTTCCGGCCGGTGGCCGAGCGGGCTGGCCTGCCGGAGCCGGTCGCCGGTAGCGAGGCGGCGCCGCCGTTCAGGGTGGTGCGCGCCCGGCGCGACGGGTACCGGGTGCGGAGCTACCGTCCTGGTGACGAGCACGCCGTTTTCGGGTTGTTCCGCGAGACGTTCGGCGTCGACCAGGATCCGGACCACTGGGCCTGGAGGTTCGTTCGCAATCCGCGCGGCGGTCCGCGGATCTCGCTCGCTTTCTCGCCGGAGGGTGAGCTCGTCGGCCAGTACTGCGCGTACCCGGTGCGCTGGCGCGGCCTGCCNCCGTCGAGCCCGGCCGACGGCCACCAGGTCGGCGACACGATGACCCGCCCCAGCGCCCGCACCGTGGGCCGCGGGCCGACCAGCCTGCTGGCGCGGACGGGGAGACACTTCTATCTCACCCATTGCCGGGG
>JGI24793J26633_1000970_pt1 | contig 16814 bp, 10 predicted proteins | sample MesohylFT_FD_26633 | JGI IMG/M metagenome (IMG submission 26633) | reverse complement strand
GGAGGTCAACAAGAGATGTCTAAGGCTAAGTTTGAGAGGGGGAAGCCGCATTTAAACATAGGGACGATAGGGCATGTGGATCATGGGAAGACGACGTTAACGGCGGCGATAACGAACGTACTGTCAAAGCGTGGGCAGGCGGAGTACGTGGAGTTTGACAACATAGACAAGGCGCCTGAAGAGAGGGAGCGGGGGATAACGATAAACATAGCTCACGTGGAGTATGAGACGGAAGGGCGGCATTACGCTCACGTGGACTGTCCTGGGCATGCTGACTATGTAAAGAACATGATAACGGGAGCGGCGCAGATGGACGGGGCAGTGTTGGTAGTGAGTGCACCGGATGGGCCGATGCCGCAGACGAGGGAGCACATACTGTTGGCGAGGCAGGTGGGAGTGCCGTACATAGTGGTGGCGCTAAACAAGGTAGACATGCTGGATGACGAGGAGTTGTTGGAGTTGGTTGAGTTGGAGATAAGGGAGTTGCTGAGCGAGTATGGGTTTCCGGGGGATGACATACCGGTGGTGAAGGTAAGCGCGCTTAAGGCGATAGAGGGGGATGCAGGGGCAGGGGAGCAGGTGGTGGAGTTAATGGATCAGATAGACGGTTACATACCGGAGCCTGAGAGGGACATGGACAAGCCGTTTTTGATGGCGATAGAGGATGTGTTCACGATATCTGGGAGGGGCACGGTGGTAACTGGGAGAGTGGAGAGGGGTAGGATAGTAGCGGGGAACGAGATAGAGATAGTAGGGTTTAAAGAGACGACAAAGACTGTGGCGACGAGTTTGGAGATGTTCCGCAAGATACTGGATGATGCGCAGGCAGGGGACAATGTGGGAGTGTTGCTCAGGGGGACGGGGAAGGAAGATGTAGAGAGGGGGCAGGTGTTGAGTGCGCCTGGGAGCATAAAGCCGCACAGGAAGTTCAAGGCTGAGGTGTATGTGTTAAAGAAGGAAGAGGGGGGAAGGCACACGCCGTTTTTTCCGGGGTATCGGCCGCAGTTTTATTTAAGGACGACGGATGTAACGGGGTCGGTGATATTGCCTGAGGGGGTAGAGATGGTGATGCCAGGGGACAATGTGAGTATGGAAGTGGAGTTGATAGCGCCTGTGGCGATGGAAGAGCAGTTGCGTTTTGCGATAAGAGAGGGTGGAAGAACAGTTGGGGCAGGCGTAGTAACCGAGATCATTGAGTGATGAATAATAAGAGACTCTACAGGGCAGTAGCTCAATTGGTAGAGCAGCGGTCTCCAAAACCGCAGGTTGGGGGTTCGAGACCCTCCTGCCCTGCAGAAAAGCCAAGTTATGGAAAAATTTGACAGGATCAAAGTTGATACGACCAGGTATCTCAGCGGTGTTGCTACAGAACTGAAAAGAATAACCTGGCCCGAGCGTAAAGATACGGTTAAATCAACCTTAGTGGTTGTTATTATTACCGCGTTTTTTGCACTCTTTTTTATGCTGGCCGATTACGTGTTCTCTTTTCTGTTTGGTCTTATATTGAGTTAAAGAACGAATCGGGAGCAGTTTTCGGATGCCGAGCAAGTGGTACATAGTACACGTAAATACCGGTTTTGAGGAAAGGGTTAAAACCCAGATAGAAAACGGGATAGAGAGCATGAACAATGAAAACCTTGCCATTGACGAGGTTTTTATTCCTACTGAGACAGTAGTTGAAACACAGAAAGGCGGGAGGAAGAGAACGTCTATTAGGAAATTCTTTCCCGGATATATAATGCTTAAAATGGAACTTAACAAGGAAACCCTAGATTTTGTACGGGAGATACCGAAAGTCATAAGTTTCGTGGGAGGCCGCCCGGTTGATGGAAAGATAAATATTGATTCCATTCCCGAAGTTGACGAAGAAAAAATTAATGAGATAAAGACAAGGGCAAAAGAGGGCACGCTCAAGCCCAAGCCGAGTGTCGCTTTTGAAAAGGGAGAACCTATAAGAGTTATAGAAGGTCCTTTTGCCAATTTCTCTGGAATTATAGAAGATGTAAAACCCGAAAAAGCCAGGGTGCAGGTGCTGGTCAGCATTTTTGGCAGAACCACACCCATAGAGCTTGATTTTAATCAGGTGGAGAAAATCTAGATGAAGAAAATAAGCGGTTACATAAAGTTGCTGATTGAGGCGGGAAAAGCATCCCCTTCGCCTCCGGTGGGTCCCGCGCTCGGACAAAGAGGCGTGAACATAATGGAATTCTGCAAGGCTTTTAATGCCCAGACGTCTTCTTCCGAAGGGCTTCTTCCGGTTACGGTGACCGTTTATGCGGACAGGTCTTTTGATCTTCAGATAAAGACTCCTCCTACTTCTTACCTGCTGAAAAAAGCTGCGGGTGTAGAGAAAGGTTCAGGGTCCACTCCGAGGACCAAAGCCGGCAAGATTACGGAGGAACAAGCAAGGGAGATAGCGCAAAGAAAGCTTGAGGATCTCAATACTGATGAAATTGATGCGGCCTTGATGGTTGTGCGTGGTACCGCGAGAAGCATGGGAATTGATATAGAAGGATAAAGTTTGGAGAGACTTCATGACCACCAGAGGAAAAAAATATATTGACGTAAGTGGCAAAGTGGATTCCCGCAAAGAGTACACGGTTGATGAGGCCATGGAGCTTGTGGCGCAGGCCCACTACGCGAAATTTGATGAAACGGTGGATATAGCCGTAAATCTCGGCATAGACCCCAGACATGCGAACCAGCAGATTCGTTCCGCACTCGTGTTGCCTCACGGTCTCGGGAAAAAAATGACGGTCCTTGTGTTTGCAACGGATGACAAGGCAGTCGAGGCAAAAGATGCCGGGGCCGATTATGTGGGTCTTGAAGATATAGTGGAGAAAATTTCTAAGGAGAACTGGCTTGATTTTGACGTCGCTATAGCAACTCCTGACGTGATGTCGAAAGTTGGCAGACTGGGAAAAGTTCTGGGGCCAAGAGGACTGATGCCGAGTCCAAAGGTAGGTACTGTAACTTCGGACGTTGCTAACATGGTCAAAGAATCGAAGGCCGGTCGTGTTGAAATCAGAAATGACAAAAGCGGAGTTATACACGCTCCTGTTGGAAAAGTCTCTTTCGGAAAACAGAACCTGAAAGAGAACTTCCTTGCCTTTATGAGTTTTCTGATCAAAGAAAAACCAGTTGCTTCTAAAGGCGTTTTCTTGAAGAGAGTTTCGGTGTCGGCGACCATGGGTCCTGGTATCGGAGTGAGTGTGCCGGATATTAGAAACGAACTTAAAAGTATGGGAATTGCCGCGTGAACGTAACGCGAAACTAGATACGAGAAGAGAGAGACTATGCTCAGTAAAGCCGAAAAGCAGAAAGTAGTTGACGACTTGGCATCCAGGTTCCAATCCGTTTCTTCGATGTTCGTTGTCGAATACCAAGGACTTAAGGTAAACGAGATGGACGTCCTGAGGAAAAAACTTAGGCAGACCAATACGGAGTTTAGGGTTGTAAAGAACACCCTTCTGGAAAAAGCTTCACTAGGAACGGATATAGAAAAAATGAAAGATCTTTTTTCGGGTCCCACAGCGATTGCTATTTGTGATGGGGAATCTTCCGCGGTAGCGAAGGTTTTTGTTGATTACAGCNAGGATTTCCCGGAAATCAGGATAAAGGGCGGGATATTTGAAGGAGAAGTAGTCNATATATCCAGAATAGAGCAGATAGCAAAGCTTCCGTCAAGACAGGAGCTTATCTCCGAGTTTGTGGGCCTGCTTAGTGCTCCGATGGGCAACCTTGTGGGAGTCTTGGAGCAGGCACGCTCAAATATTGTCAATGTACTAGAAGGTTTAAAAGAAAAGAAGACTAAATAAAAAGCTGTAGAACTGTTTTATCAAGGAGGAATAAAAATGCCCGATATTAGTAGAACAGACGTTGTCACCTATCTTGAACAAGCCAGCATGCTTGAGATATCCGAACTGATAGAGGAAATAAAGGAAAAGTTTGGTGTTCAGGCCGCTGTGCCGCAAGTCGCTGTTGCCGCTGCTGCCGGTGCCGAAGCCGCTCCTGCGGCCGAAGAGAAGACTGAGTTTAATGTAATTCTCGGTTCTTTCGGAGACAAGAAAATACAGGTCATAAAGGCGGTAAGGGAAATTGCGGGTCTTGGNCTCAAGGAATCCAAAGAACTTGTTGAAGGAGCTCCCAAACCCGTAAAAGAGGGAGTTAGCAAGGATGAGGCTGAAGATATCAAGAAAAAGCTTGAAGACGCCGGGGCGACCGTTGAAGTTAACTGACCATAATTTTCTTCGGTTATTTTCACTTAAATTAAAAAACGAGGGGGTGCGTGTTGAGCATAGAGAGTATAGAGTCTCAGGAATTAAGGAAAGATTTTTCGAAGATCCCCCAGGTTCTGGATATCCCCCACCTGCTTGATGTACAGATAAAATCGTACCAAGATTTTCTGCAGGCCGATGTCCCTCCGGATGAGCGTTCGGACACCGGTCTTCACGGAGCCTTCAAGGCTGTTTTTCCTCTTGAGGATTATAATGGNAAGGCTTCTTTGGAATATCTCAGCTACAGGCTGGATGAACCNAAGTACAATTTTGCCGAATGCAGACTTAAGGGCTATACCTACACTGCTCCTCTTTATGTAACTTTCCGTCTTATAATTTGGGACATTCCTGAAGGTGAAAAAAGACAGAAAGATACCGAAAGACAGTTCCGCGACATTAAGGAGCAAGAGATATACTTTGGGGAAGTACAGCTTATGACCCCAAGCGGTTCTTTTATAGTAAACGGAACCGAAAGAGTAATAGTAAACCAGCTCCACAGATCTCCCGGAGTATTTTTTGATCGGGACAAAAGCAAGAGCCAGTTGTCCGGAAAGGAAGGATCTTTTATAGCGAGAATCGTTCCTCAGAACGGTCGCTGGCTTGATTTTGAATATGATCTGAAAGACATGCTCCATGTTCGGATAGANAGAAAGAAAAAATTCCACGTCACCGTTCTTCTCAAGGCCATGGGTTATGATGAGCAGCAGATAATGGATTTTTTCTATCCCGTGGAGANTTTCCATATAGAACCACAAGAACTTCGAAAAGAAATAACCGCGGAAGTTTTCGACGTGGGGAAGGAGGGTTTTAAAAAGGAAGCGACCACCGAAATAATCTCCTATCAGAAGGTGACTGTGGATATAAACCACCCGGAAACGGGCGAACTTGTAGGTAGAAAGGGAAGAAGGCTGAAAAATCTCCTTCCAAGATTGAAAGAAGCCGACATGACTTCCATACCCGTTTCAAATGAAGAGATAATGGAAAAACCCTCGGCCGAAGTGGTTTCCGACCCCGAAACAGGGGAAGTAATACTAGATTTNAACGAGGAAATAACAGAAGANAAACTTGAGGAACTGCGCAGAGTCGGTAAAAAAACCCTCAGAGTCTACTACATAGACAAGACCTTGTTCGTGACTTCTCTTCGGACCACACTTCTTTCCGATAAGGTGGATTCATGTGAGGAAGCCATAACGGAGATATACAAGAAATTCAGGCCTACGGATCCTCCTTCTGATGAAGTCGCGCGGACTTTCTTTGAAAACATGTTCTTCACCCAAGATGCATACAGACTCTCGAAGGTAGGTCGGATCAAGATCAACTACAAGCTCAAGAGGAAGGGCGTGAGNGANGATCATCTTACTTTGGACAGGGAAGACATCCTTCTGACCGTGAAATACCTGCTTGATTTGAAAGGTGGAAGGGGGTCTACTGACGACATAGACCATCTTGGCAACCGAAGGGTCAGAACTGTCGGGGAACTGATAGAGGACCGTTTTTATCATGGTCTTGAGAGGCTTGCCCGGTTCGTAAAGGAAAAAATGGGGTACCAGACTATAGAGAACCTCATGCCTAATGAAGTACTCGTCCCGAAAACCGTNACATCGGTTCTCAAGGAGTTTTTCACCACNGGTCAGCTTTCCCAGTTCATGGATCAGACCAATCCNCTGTCGGAAATAACCCATAAAAGAAGGCTGAGCGCACTTGGTCCGGGTGGTCTTACCAGAGAGAGGGCGGGGTTTGAGGTAAGGGATGTTCACTCTTCCCATTATGGAAGAATATGCCCTATAGAAACTCCGGAAGGTCCTAATATCGGACTTATATCCAGCTTGAGCACTTATGCGAAGATAGATGAATCCGGATTTATCCGGACTCCTTACAGGAAAGTGAAGGACGGGCGTGTTACGGACGAAATAGTTTATATGAACGCGCTTATGGAAGAGGATTACATTGTAGCCCAGGCAAACGCCCCTCTTGAAGAGGACGGGTCTTTCAAACTGCCTTTTGTCTCCGCNAGGGGGAATGGCGAATTTATGATGGTTGAGAGGGAGAAGGTTGAGTTTATGGACGTGTCCCCTTCGCAGCTTGTCTCAGTTTCGGCTTCTCTTATCCCCTTTCTTGAGCATGATGACGCGAACAGGGCCCTTATGGGTTCCAATATGCAGCGCCAGGCCGTGCCGCTGATAAAGAGTGTCTCGCCGCTTGTGGGGACGGGTTTTGAAAGCAAGGTGGCCAAGGACTCCGGGGTTACGGTTGTCGCACGCAGGGATGGCGTAGTGGAGTCTGTAGATGCGGTTAGGATTGTGGTTAAGTCTACGGAAAGAAGCCGCGAAGGCGGGGTGGATATCTACCCCCTGATAAAGTTCCACCGCTCAAACCAGAGCTCCTGCTGGAATCAGANTCCTATAGTTCGCCAGGGGCAGCNGGTGAAGAAAGGGCAGGTAATAGCTGATGGATGTTCGACGGACCGTGGCGAACTCGCGCTCGGACAGAATATGGTTGTCGCTTTCATGCCATGGGGAGGATACAACTTTGAAGACGCAATCTTGATATCCGAGAGGGTTGTAAAGGACGACGCATTTACTTCAATCCATATTGAGGAGTTTGAGTGTACTGCAAGGGAGACAAAACTCGGGAGAGAAGATATAACCCGGGATATACCTAATGTGTCCGAAGAGTCACTTAGGAACCTGGATGAAAGCGGAATAATAATGATAGGTGCCGAGGTCGAGCCTGGGGATATACTGGTTGGAAAAATTTCTCCAAAAGCCGAAACTCAGCTTTCTCCGGAAGAGAGGCTCTTAAGGGCGATTTTCGGAGATAAGGCCGGGGATGTCAAGGACTCCTCCCTCAAGGTTTCTTCCGGGGTATACGGTACCGTGATAGATGTTGAAACTCTNGTGTCCCGCTCCGTAGATAAGGACGAGAGNAGTCAGGACATTGAGAACCAAGAAATCTCAAAATTGATGGAAGAGAGAGAAAACGAGGTAANTATTCTCAGGCGGGATGCGGTTGACAGAGTAAAGCATATTGTTCTCGGCAAAACTTCGCTTTCCAAAATAACGGTTAACAGAAAGACGATTCTTAAAAGCGGACAGGAAATTACCGAAGAGATTCTTGATGCTATTCCCTTAGAAAAGCTTGTTGATGTCAGGATAAAGGACTTTCCTGAAGCGGGTGAAGAACTGACTGGAATAATTGGCAGAGTTCTCAAACGCATTGATTACGTGTCCGCTGCCTATGAACAACGCATAGAAAAACTGAAAAAGCCCGATGAGTTGCCTCCCGGGGTTTTAAGAGTGGTTAAGGTCCGCATTGCGGTTAAAAGAAAGCTTCAGGTCGGTGACAAAATGGCGGGACGGCATGGCAACAAGGGTGTCGTATCGAAAATACTTCCGCAGGAAGATATGCCTTATCTTTCCGACGGGAGGCCGGTTGATATGGTACTTAACCCACTCGGCGTGCCTTCAAGGATGAACGTTGGCCAGATACTGGAGACCCATCTGGGATGGGGCGGCAGAGAATTGGGAAGACAGCTTAATGAATATATTGAACAGGAATTTAACGACGAAGCCTTGAGAAAGAACCTTCTGGAAATATACTCGGGTTCTTCGCAGACGCGCAAGGTTATTGAGTCGCTGGACAGAGAGGGTCTTGTTGGGTTGGTAAGAGAACTTAAAGACGGAGTGCCGGTGAAATCCCCGGTCTTCGACGGTGCCCACGAGACTGAAATCGCTCGGATTCAAGAGCTTGCTGGCATAGACGAAGATGGAAAGACTATTCTTTTTGATGGTCAGACTGGCGAACCTTTTGATCAGAAAGTGTGCGTTGGGATAATGTACATGTTAAAGCTCCATCACCTTGTTGAAGAGAAAATTCATGCCAGGGCAATCGGACCTTATTCTCTAGTAACGCAGCAACCCCTTGGTGGAAAGGCCCACTTTGGTGGACAGAGACTTGGAGAAATGGAGGTCTGGGCGCTTGAAGCCTACGGGGCCGCTTACACTCTTCAGGAATTTGTCACCATAAAATCAGACGACGTAGCGGGACGAACGAGAATATTCGACTCGATTGTAAGAGGTGATATGAATTTTGAACCAGGTCTCCCTGAATCTTTCAAAGTGTTACGCAAGGAACTGCAGGCGTTGGGACTTGATGTGGATCTTATTGAGCGGGAAGCGGAAATTGAGACGCTTCCGAAATATTAATTTGGAGGGAATCATACCATGGATATAGACACGCTTTTTGAAAAGCCGAAAAACCCTTCTGATTACTCGGCCATAAAAATTTCCATAGCTTCCCCGGAAAAAATCAGGTCATGGTCAAACGGAGAAATAAAGAAACCTGAAACTATAAACTACAGGACCTTCAAACCCGAGAGAAACGGNCTTTTCTGTGCCAAGATATTCGGGCCCGTGAAAGATTACGAATGCACTTGCGGAAAATACAAGAGACTTAANCACAGAGGAGTCACGTGTGAGAAATGCGGCGTGGAAGTAATTTCCTCTAAAGTGAGAAGGGAAAGAATGGGTCATATAGAACTCGCTTCTCCCGTCGCACACATATGGCTTCTTCGCAGTATTCCCAGCAGAATAGGAATGCTCCTTGACATGACTTTGAAGGACTTGGAAAGAGTGCTTTACTTCGAGGCTTACATAGTTATGGATCCGGGAATCTCCGACCTCAAGTTTGCCCAAGTAATAACCGAAGATGAGTACAGAGACGAGCGCGATCGCTTCGGTTCTGAGTTTGTCATTGGTATGGGGGCCGAGTCGGTGCGGGAAATGCTGAAAACCATAGACTTAAACGAGCTTTCTCAGGAGCTCAGGATAAGCATGAAAGAGACCAAGTCTCCGATCAAGAAAGCCCGCATTGCAAAAAGGCTAAGAATATGTGAAGCGTTTCGCAAGTCCAAAAACCGTCCGGAATGGATGATTCTGACCACTATTCCTGTTCTGCCGCCTGATCTCAGACCCCTTGTTCCTCTTGATGGAGGACGGTTTGCCGCCTCTGATCTTAACGATCTCTACAGAAGAGTGATTAACAGAAACAACAGGCTGAGAAAACTCCTTGAGCTCGGCGCTCCAGACATAATAGTCAGAAATGAAAAAAGGATGCTGCAGGAGTCCGTCGACGCGCTCTTGGAGAACGGGAGAAGAGGAAGACCCGTTTTGGGTCACAACCACAGACCGCTTAAGAGTCTGAGTGACATAATAAAAGGTAAACAAGGCAGATTCAGGCAAAACCTTCTTGGGAAAAGAGTTGATTACTCAGGTCGGTCGGTGATTACCGTGGGTCCCGATCTCCGTCTTCACCAATGCGGAATCCCCAAGCAGATGGCGCTTGAACTTTTCAGGCCCTTTATCTACCAGAGGCTTGAAAAATGGGGAGAGGCGGCAACGATAAAGATAGCTAAGAAGCTGCTTGACAGCGAAGCTCCGGTGGTGTGGGACGCTCTTGACGAAGTGATAAAGGAGCATCCGGTGCTTCTTAACAGAGCCCCGACTCTTCATCGTCTGAGCATACAGGCTTTCGAACCGGTGCTTATTGAAGATAAAGCCATTCAGCTTCATCCTCTTGTATGCCCTGCCTACAACGCGGATTTTGACGGCGACCAGATGGCGGTTCACGTTCCGCTTTCAATTGAGGCTCAGACCGAATGCCGCTCGCTCGTTATGTCGACGAACAATATTCTTTCTCCCGCGCACGGAAAGCCGGTAATACTCCCCACTCAGGATATAGTCCTGGGGCTTTACTATCTCACAAGGGATACAGCTTCAGACAAAAGTTCTGAGCCGGGCCGTGTTTTCTCAGTACGCGAGATAGTTTTTGCGTATGAACTGGGAAAAATCAGTTTGCATGATAGCGTAACCGCAAGGATTGACGGGCAGAACTATCTGACGACCGTCGGAAGAGTATTGATGTACGAAGTTGTTCCCGAAGGTGTTCCCTTTGAACTTATCAACAAGCCAATGACTAAAAGAGCCATAGAGGCCCTTGTGGATGAGTGTTTCAGGAAAACCGGTGGTAAAAGCACTGTTTTGCTTGCTGACAGCCTGCGGACTCTCGGATTTAAGTATTCGACAAAGTCTGGAGCTTCCATTTCAATCACGGATATGATTATTCCTGAATCAAAGAAAGATCTATTGGAAAATGCCCAAGAGGAAGTTATGAAAGTGCAGGGCCAGTATTCTCAGGGGCTGATAACCGATGGAGAGAGATACAACAAGGTAATAGATATCTGGGCAAAAACGAGTGATGAAGTTGCTCAAGCAATGATGGACAAGATTTCTTCAGAGCAAGTCCAGACGGGTAAAAACACTAGAGTTTCGGGACCGAGTTCGAACCCAATATACATGATGATTGATTCTGGGGCGAGAGGGAGCCAGACGCAGGTAAGGCAGCTTGCGGGCATGAGAGGGCTCATGGCAAAACCTTCGGGAGAAATAATAGAAACTCCTATCACGTCCAATTTCCGTGAGGGACTATCAGTGCTCCAGTATTTTATTTCTACCCACGGCGCGAGGAAAGGGCTTGCGGATACGGCCCTAAAAACGGCAAATGCCGGTTACCTGACGCGAAGGCTGATTGATGCCGCTCAGGACGTAATGATTACCGAACTTGACTGCGGCACCATAGAGGGAATTAAAGTCAGCGACCTAGTGGAAGGTGGAGAAATAATCGAAAAAGTGGGCGAGAGGGTGCTTGGAAGGGTGGTGCTTGAAGATATAGAGGATCCCCAAACCGGAGAGGTGATTGTTCACACAAACGAGGAAGTTGACGAGGCTGCAGTTATTAAGATGGATGAAGCGGGCATAAGCGAGGTGAGTATCCGCTCCGTTCTTACCTGTGAAACTAGAAGCGGTGTCTGCAGACTCTGCTACGGAAGGAATCTCTCGACTGGAAAACTTGTGAACATGGGTGAAGCTATAGGTATTGTCGCGGCCCAGTCAATCGGGGAACCCGGAACTCAGCTTACCATGAGAACGTTTCATATAGGTGGTGCTGCGAGCCAGAGAGCTGCCGAGAGCACCCTTGAGAGTCAGCACGAGGGAATAGTCAGACTCAAGAACATAAAGGCCGTCAAGGGACGTGATAACAAGTTGGTTGTTATCAGCAGAAGCGGCGTGCTCTCAATTGAGGATAGCAAGGGGTATGAAAGGGAAAAATGTCCTGTTGTACTTGGAGCCAGGCTTAACGTAAAGGAAGGGGAAAAGGTGAAGAAGGGGAAAATGCTTGCTGAGTGGGACCCTTACACAAACCCCATAATTTCGGAGGTTCCGGGTGTTGTAAAGTTCAAGGACCTTGAAACCGGAGTTACGTACAAGGAACAGGTGGATGAAGTCACGGGCGTTCTCATGAGGGTAGTGGTTGAGACCAAGGACCTGGAAATGCATCCCACTCTGGATGTCGAGGTGAGGACAGAGGATTTAGAATCTCTACAAATCGACTCTTTACCGAAGGATAGGAAAGTACCTTACTCGCTTCCCGTAGGCGCAATAATAGAAGTTGGCGACAAAGATAATATAGAGGCGGGAGACGTACTTGCCAAGATTCCGAGAGCTACCTCGAAGACAAAAGACATTACCGGAGGCCTCCCCAGAGTTGCTGAGCTTTTTGAAGCCAGAGTGCCTAAAGATCCGGCCGTTGTAAGCGAAATCGACGGAATTATATCTTACGGAAAAGATATAAAGGGGAAGAAGAGGGTTGTGGTAACTCCGGAGATGGGAGAACCTAAAGAATATACGGTTCCCAGGGGAAAACATATCTTGGTCAGGGAAGGGGAATTCGTTTCTTCCGGTGACCAGCTTGTCGACGGTGCGGTTAATCCTCACGACATTCTGAATATCATGGGAGAAAAAGCTCTTGCCAACTATATGGTTAACGAAATTCAGGAAGTCTACAGACTTCAGGGTGTGAAGATTAACGACAAGCATATCGAGGTTATAGTTAAGCAGATGCTAAAAAGGGTGAAGATAAAAGACCCGGGTGACACTACGATGCTTGTCGGCGAAGCTATAGAGAAAAATATTTTCTTTGAGGAAAACGAGAAAATCGTCGAAGAAACTGGAACTCCGGCAGCGGCCGAGCCGCTTCTTCTGGGTATAACCCGCGCCTCGCTTAGCACGCGCAGCTGGCTTTCCGCCGCGTCTTTTCAGGAAACCACCAGGGTTCTTACCGAGGCCTCCTGCGAGGGCAGGGAAGACGATCTCAGAGGACTCAAGGAAAACGTTATCGTGGGCAGGCTGATTCCGGCTGGCACCGGCCTTCCCATGTACAGGGACATAAGCATAGAGGCCGAGGCACCGGAAATACCTGTACCCGTACCGGAAGTCGAAGAGAAGAGCGAAGACGTATTGCTGGAAAGCTAATATTCCCCCTGCGGTCTATTCTTTCTTTTGATCAGTAGCCATGGAGAAAAGCTACAACCCTGCCGAGGTTGAACGGAGAGTTTATGATTTCTGGATCTCATCGGGACTTCACAAATCCGAAATAAAAAACTCGGCTGANGTTTTCTCGATTGTCATCCCCCCACCCAACGTAACGGGATCGTTGCATATAGGCCACGCTCTTAACAACACCATTCAGGACATTCTCGTCAGGTACAAGAGAATGAATAATTTCGACGTTCTCTGGGTTCCGGGCACCGACCACGCGGGTATTGCTACCCAAATGATGGTTGAAAAAGATCTCGCCTCCGAAGGACTCACGAAGAACGATTTAGGCAGGGAGAAATTCCTTGAACGAATCTGGGAATGGAAGGAAAACTCCGGCAACCGAATAACCGAACAGTTAAAAAGACTCGGAGCGCTTCCCGACTGGGAAATGGAGCGGTTCACCCTTGATGAAGGTCTTTCAGAAGCGGTTAGAAAAGTTTTTGTCGATCTTTACTCTCAAGGGCTTATTTACAAGGATAAAAGACTTGTAAACTGGGACCCCAAGCTTCGTACGGCCATATCGGATCTGGAAGTGGAGCAGAGAGAGACTCAAGGAAACTACTGGTATATAAGATATCCGATAGAGGGAGACGATGGATTGTTTGTTACAGTAGCCACAACACGTCCCGAGACAATGCTTGGAGATACCGCGGTTGCAGTTCATCCTGAAGATCCGAGATACACCGATTTAGTGGGCAGAAATGCTGTTTTGCCTCTTGTGGGAAGAAAGATCCCTGTAATAGCTGATGAGTACAGCGATCCAGAGAAGGGTACGGGAGCCGTAAAGATAACTCCAGGACATGATTTTAACGATTTTGAAGTCGGAAAGCGTAACGGTCTTGATATATTAAACATTCTTGACGAACGGGCACATATAAGAGGTGATGTTCCCGAAAAATACGTGGGACTTGAAAGATTTGAGGCTAGAAAAGCCATAATTCAGGATCTTGAGGAAGGGGNTTTTCTGGTAAAGGTTGAGCAGACCACCCATACGGTTCCATACGGCGACCGCTCCGGGGTNGTTGTAGAACCTTGGTTGACCGACCAGTGGTACGTAAACACGGAAGAACTTGCCGCTGAAGCCATTTCATACGTGGAACAAGGTGAAATACGTTTTTATCCAGAGTTCTGGAAAAGCACTTATTTTGAGTGGATGAGAAATATAGAGCCTTGGTGTATCTCGAGGCAGCTTTGGTGGGGTCACCAGATACCCGCATGGTACGGACCTGACGGGGAAGTTTTCGTTGCCATGAATGAGCACGAAGCTGCCGCTTCCGCGAAGAAGCATTATGGTGAAGAGGTCAAACTTGTTAGGGACCCAGATGTACTGGATACGTGGTTTTCTTCTGGGCTCTGGCCTTTTTCCACCCTTGGATGGCCAGTTGAGACCGAAGCGCTCAGGCATTACTATCCGACATCATGTCTGGTTACCGGATTTGACATCATTTTCTTCTGGGTCGCAAGAATGATAATGCTGGGACTTAAGTTCATGAAAGATGTGCCTTTCAGGGATGTTTATGTGCATGGCCTCATAAGGGACGCAAAAGGACGCAAAATGAGCAAGACGACGGGCAACGTAATTGATCCTATTGATGTGATCGAAAAATACGGTGCCGACGCGCTTCGTTTCTCGCTCGCGGCGCTTGCCGCCCAGGGAAGAGATATAAAGCTTACCTTTCCTGTTATCGAGGGATACAGAAACTTCATGAACAAAATATGGAATGCTACCAGNTTTGTGTTTATGAACCTGGAACCGGAGATGATTCACGACTCTGAACTCGACAACTCTTGTCTAAGTGTTCCTGACCGATGGATTCTCAGCAGGCTCAACTTTACCCTCGGCGAAGTTGAAGAATTTATTGANAACTACGAATTCGACAAGGCTTCCCAGGCGCTTTATCACTTTATGTGGGATGATTACTGCGATTGGTATCTTGAAATATCCAAGTTTTCTCTTTATGGAGACGATAACGAGTCTAAAAAAACCACTCTTAACGTACTCGTGCGGGTTCTGGTCCGCTCCCTGCGAGCGCTCCATCCTTTTACGCCCTATATTACGGAGGAAATCTTCCGAATATTCAGAGAGAAGGGAGCCAATCTTCCTAAAAAAGAAGGTCTTGGTTCAAAGAGCATTCTTGAAGCCAAGTATCCGAAGCCGAACGAAAGCGAGATATTTAANGAAGAGTCCGAGCAGATTGAGCTTATAAAAAGTGTTGTAACCGGAATAAGAAACCTGCGGGCCATTGTGGGNGTTCATCCTTCGGAGAAAGTATCAATTCATCTTAATTCCGAAAGTAGCGAGGTAGGGAATGCTTTAAGGGAAAACCTTGAGATTATCCTAGGTATGGCTTCTCTTGGGGATTGCATTGTTTGCGGAGGGGATCTTCAGGGCAAAGCAGTCTCGGAAGTTGTCTCAGGAGTAGAAATAATTATGCCGGTTGAGAACTTACTCGATCTTGAGAAGGAAATTTCCAGATTGAACAAGGACTTGGCAAAAGTTTCACAGGAACTTAAAAAAACCGAGGGTAAACTTGCAAACANGGATTTCATCAAACGTGCTCCCGAAGATGTTGTGGAAAAAGAAAGGGGAAAACTGGATGAATTTCAAAGCCACAAGAAAAAACTTGAGGAGATTCTCGGGAAACTTTCGGCTGTATAGCTAGAATTCTTGATTTCAGTACGGTCCGATGGGACTAAAAAAGGTCCATTTGCTGATGCGACACTTTCTCGTCTGTTATTTCCACCGGATAATTTCCGTCAAAACACGCAAAACAGTAGTTTGATCTTTCGTTAAAGGATTTGTCACCGTTGGTGACTGCTTTTGTTATTCCCTCTTTGCTTAGGTATCCCAGAGTATCGGAAGTTATGTAGTCTTTTATTTTTTCTACCTCCAGAGAATGCGCTATGAGCTCTTCTTTGAGAGGAGTATCTATACCGTAGTAGCATGAAAATTTCATTGGAGGAGAACTTATCCTCATGTGAACTTCCTTGGCACCGGCATCGCGTATCATCTTGACAATTTTTCTGCTGGTTGTGCCCCTTACTATGGAATCATCGACTACCACTACTTTTTTGCCGTCTATAACTTCCTTTATCACGCTGAGTTTAAGTTTCACTCCGAAGTTTCTTATTGACTGCTGAGGTTCTATAAAGGTTCTTCCTATATAGTGACTTCTAAGAAATCCTGTTTCAAAGGGAATTCCAAGTTGCTCGGCATAACCCATGGCCGCTGGCGTCCCCGAATCGGGTACGGCTACGACGATGTCTGCGTCGGCCGGAGACTCGATTGCGAGCTGCTTACCCATGTTCTTTCTCATCTGATAAATGTTTCTTCCTTGGACGAATGAATCGGGTCTAGAAAAATAGATGTTCTCAAACACGCAGTACTTGTGTTGTTTTTTAGGAAGTGATTTGAATGACCTGATTCCGCTCTCATTTATAAATACTATTTCCCCGGGTTCTATTTCCCTTATATAATTGGCCCCTATGAGTTCAAAGGCNCATGTTTCNGAAGCCACAACGTAAGAATTGTCAATCTTTCCGAGAACAAGAGGCCTGAATCCATGGGGGTCACGTGCGGCTACAAGGCCTTTAGGTGTTAGAAACACAAGNGAATACGCTCCCTTGCACTGGGTAAGGGCTTCTATGATTCTTTTGAGGAAGGTCTTTTCCTTTGATCTTGCTATGAGNTGTACGATTACCTCGGTGTCCGTTGTTGACTGNAATATCGAACCTTCTTTTTCAAGTTTGTGTCTTAGNGTTTTAGCGTTTGTGAGGTTGCCGTTATGCCCGACCGCGAGTTCACCCTTCTCGTAGTTCATTATCAGGGGCTGGGTATTTTTATTGTTGCTTGAACCAGTTGTGGAGTATCTTACGTGGCCGATTGCGGTAGTACCTTGCAGGCTTGATATGGACTCTCCGTCGAAAACTTCGGTTACAAGTCCCATTTCTCGGTGAGAGTAAAGCTTTTCGCCGTCGGTTGACACTATGCCGGCACTTTCCTGCCCTCTGTGCTGAAGAGAATAGAGACCGAGGTAGGTAAAGTTGGCAGCCTCTGGATGATCATATATTCCAAAGACTCCACACTCTTCGCGTAGCTTCG
>JGI24793J26633_1000967_pt1 | contig 16852 bp, 10 predicted proteins | sample MesohylFT_FD_26633 | JGI IMG/M metagenome (IMG submission 26633) | reverse complement strand
GGGAAATCGGCCTCCATCGAATAGTGACCGAAATGATCGCCGAAGGGCCCTTCCTGCCTCAGCACGCCCCTTGGAACGGAACCTTCGAGTATGAATTCCGCGTCTGCCGGAACGTGAAGCGAAATGCTCTTGCCCTTTACCATCGGCATNGGGCTTCCNCGAAGGTAGCTCGCAAACGCAAGCTCATCCATGCCGTCCGGGAGAGGAGCGACCGCGGAGAAGATCATTCTGGGGTCTCCACCGAGGATTACCGCGGCTTCGAGGTCCCTTCCCAGTTTCTTTGCCTCGTGGTAGTGCGCGGCTCCTCCCTTGTGCGCGTGCCAGTGCATCCCGGTAGTTCTGCGGTCAAAGACCTGAAGCCTGTAGACCCCGAGGTTCCTCGAGCCCGTAGCNGGATCCCTCGTCAGCACNAGGCCGAACGTNACNAACTTTCCCCCGTCGCGCGGCCAGCATTTCATCACGGGAAGCCTCGAGAGATCGGGTTCGGTTTCAACCTGCTGAACATCACCGCGTCCAACAGTCTTGGTTCTCATGGAAAGCAGGCCCTTGGCTTTCGGAAGCACGGAAAAAATACCCTGTATCGTCGGAGGATTAACCTTGCGGAATATCTCGACCAGTTCCTCGCCGACCGAAGCGGGTTTTCTGCCGAGGGCAAGCTCGACTCTCTGCTCCGTGCCGAAGAGGTTTATCACCAGGGGAAAGTCCGATCCCTCGACGTTTTCAAACAGAAGAGCGGGACCACCTTCCCTCACAGTCCGCGACGCTATCTCCGTTATCTCAAGCTCGGGGGAAACCTCGGTTTTTATTCTCTTGAGATCGCCTATGCTTTCAAGATGGCTTATAAAGCTTTCTAGATTGGAAAAACCTTTTGGGGGCATNGGNAAAGACTACTCCAGTTCGTCCCTTTTCCATCCCCTGCCGGTGTCGACGCCGACAAGGCCTAAAAGCTTGTCAACATAACCGCTTACCACGTCGGAGATTGATTCAGCACCCATGTAGTCAGTCGGAGAGATTGGCGCGATCACGACTCCCTCGCGGGAGAGCTTAAGGGCGTTTTCAAGGGCGATCGTGCCGAGCGGAGTTTCGCGCAGGGCGATTATGAGCCTTCTTTTCTCCTTGAGCGCCACGGCGGCTATTCTCGTTATCAGGGTATCGGCTATGCCGTTTGCGATTTTCGCAAGGGTAGAGACCGAACAGGGCACTATTACCATGGAGTCGAAATGGTTGCTTCCCGAAGAGAACGGGGACGCGAGGTCTGAATCGCTGTAAATATCGGTTACCCAGGGACGCATTTCCTCAACCTTGAGGCCGAGTTCCTCGTGAAGGACCCTCTTTCCCCACTTGCTTGCCACCAGGTATTTCTCGTCGGGGCATCTTCTGAGGAAATCAACGCCGTAAGAGACTCCGGAAGCTCCAGTAATTCCGACTATGGTTCTCATTATCAGGGTAAGTATATACCCGCGAGGGTGAAAAACAAAACCGCAAAACCTATCAGGATGTTGGTTCTGAAAAAAGCGGAATCAACCTGCCCGAAGCTTCCGTGCTCAAGGTAAAGCAGGTAGCCGCAGAGCAAAAGCGGCAAAAGCGCGAAGAAGGTCCGGAACGAAAGAATATAGAGAAACACGAGGAACACGAACGAAAGCAGGTGCGAAATCCTTGAGACAAGCAGCGCTCTCTGCCTGCCGAAGCGCGCGACGAGAGAGAAAACTCCGCGGCGGCGGTCAAACTCCTCGTCGGCTGTGGCGTATATTATGTCAAAGCCTGAAATCCAGAGGAAAGTGAAAACCGAGAGCACGACTGCCGGAAGAATCTCCTCAAAAGAGCACCTCACGGCAAGCCATCCGCCGAGCGGGCCGAGCGCAAGGGAGAGTCCCACGCCGAAATGACAGAGGCTCGTGAATCTCTTCATTAGCGGATAGACCGTAAACGCCACAAGCGGAAGCGGGGAGAGAAGGAAAACAAGTGGACATATGAGATAGGCGGAGACGAAGTAAAGCAGGGCCCCCGCGGCCGCCACGGCCAAAGCCTCGACCATGCTCATCTTGCCCGAAGGAAGCTCTCTCCGCGTGGTTCTCGGGTTCTCCCTGTCTATTTCCCGGTCAAAAATCCTGTTAAGCGCAAGCGCAGCGGTCCTCGCCCCCGTTCCCGCGAGCACTATCAGCACGAAAAGCCGCGCGCTGAAAATCCCGCCGGCGGCAAGAAAAGCTCCCGCGAAAATGACTGGAAGGGAAAAAAAGGTGTGCTCTATTCTCAGGAATCCCGAGAGATTTTTTAAAAAAGTCATTTCGGATACGGAGTTTTACTGAATATTCTCGACAAAACGCTGTCCATCGCACTGCTTGGCTACATGAACGAATGAAAACCCTGATCACGCCGAAGAGCTTTCTCTACTACCTGCACCTTGAATTGGGGTTGCCGAAAGTTCGCAGAACGAGGCTTCAGGATGTAATGGTTGCCTCGCACAAGAGTTAATTGCCGGGGAATTAACCGGCAAATATCTTGTCCATATGACCGCAGTTTTCATCATGAAACACAATGTGATGCTCTTCGAACTCCTCCCTGCTCCAAGAACCGTTTTCGTAATGCCTACGAAGAGTCTCAAATGGGGTTACGGAAACGATATACGAATCCAGAACAACATCGCTTTTTGCCTTGCTCCTCTTGGTGATTTCCCGAGACATTTCCTGAAGAGTCTCGTGCAGGTGAGCCTTTTGGTCATCCTTATACGAGGATGCGTAAATCATTCCGTGGGGCTCCACGAACACGATGCGTTGCTTGGTCTTATCCTTTATCCACAAGATGAAATCAGGGTAGAATTTACGACCTTCAAAGAATCCAATCCCAATACCTCTACCCTGATTTCTTAACAGGAATACTTCTTTGCCGACGAGTTTCGCATCTTTTTCGCGAGCCCAGTAGTTCTTAAGATCAGAAACAAATTCCCGCTCGCCTTCGTTCAGTCCCGGAGGAAAAACACTTACTCCATCTTCAAGTTGCTCAAGGAGTAACGGTTGATAGACGTGCCGGTCGAAATGAATGCGTCTCAACCCGGAGGTCTCTTCCCTGTAGAGAGTATCGGACTTTTCCAGGAGATTTTCAATTTCTGTGATTAGCTCTTCCCTGGACCTTGGAACGCTTACAGAGTATGTTCCCTGATCGCCATACTCGTCACTCCTGAAACTGAGGTTCGGGTCTCGTTCATCAAGTTTTCTGTAGACAAGATTTTCCATCTCGTAATTCTCCCTCGATACCCGGTAGAAATTGTCTATGTAGTTGCAGAGAAGATTGACCGCCGCATCCTGAAGCGCTTCCCTTCCATGGAAAGACTTCGGTTCCACCGTTTCGTCGTCCGCGACAAGAACGCACAGGGCACCGCCCGTATCCTTTGCTTCCAGTATGCCTCGCAGTGAACCTGACGGCACCACCAGATTTCTAAGGTTCTTCCGTTCCTTGTAGTCGAGAACGTAAAGATACGCTTGTCCCCAATCTACCAAGTCAAGGCTTTCCGAAGGGATGGGCCGTTCACGTCCAGAACTTGCGATATCCTCCCTTATTTTGCCATCGCCGCTTTCAAGCAATTGAACCTTGGGGGTCATGTCAACCCGGGCCCGCACGTCGGAAGCGGGTTTGAGCATTAGTTCCGTTTCCTCAAAGCGGTGTCCTTTTTTCAGTCGGGGGATTAGCAGTCCTTTGCCGAGAAATTCTTTGTTGACCTCTATTGGTATCGGCAATTCAACAGTTCCTTCGGTTTCCACTCCTTCCCGCTCAAGATATTCCCTGAAGTTCGCCATGTATTCCGCGCGTACCGCGAAGATGTCTAGCGTCTCAAGCAACGGAAGATTTTCAGGGTGCCGACCGCCAAGCGCCGTGCTACGTTTGAGGCCCAAGCCCTTTCCGCGCAGTCTCACGCCGCGGCCGAAAAGCTGGATAATCTCCGAGCCCTCTCTTCGACCTATGTTAAGAAGACCCATATTGGAAACCCTCCAGGAGTTCCAGCCTTCCATAAATTTTTTCGCCCCGATGAGTATGTTGATTTTGGTATCGGATGTATTCACATCGTCAAACAGGGAACCGGTGAAAGCGTCTTCTTCAATGGTTATTCCCATCTCGTCACTCTCGACGAGTTTCCTGAATTTGCCTGCGTCGCCAATGTAGATGAGTCCGAAGTAGTCGTCCGCGCCGCTGGTTCTGAGTCCAATCTCACCGTCGCCTCCGCGGATAAAACAAAGGCGCAGACCTCCGCTTGACTGCGACAGGAACACCCTCTCAAGGATGTCACGGTAGATTGTTCCGGCAGAATGTCCGGTGTTGCGAAGCGACGCGAACCTGTCCGCGAAGACATCCTGGTCATATGGCGTCCTGAGTCCCGTTTTGCCTCGCAATATTTTCTCAATTCCCTGAACCGCCCAATCATCCAGGTTGCCGAGCACCCTGTGCAAAAAACGCACCACAGTCAGAACATCGCTTCGCGATTTCTTGTTTTTGCTGTAGACGGCGTTTACCGTGCCTCCCACAAATATCCAGAGAGGTTTCTCGATGTGATAAGGACGCAACGCATCTCCGTTGCCCGCAAACGCTCGCTGTTGTTCGTAAAACGACAGCAGGTTGCCGAGCATAAGCGTGTCAACGCTGTTATCGGTATATTCGCCCGCCTGGTTAAGTACGCGGAAATCCTTGCCGTATCCGTCACCATGAAAGTAGCGGTAAGAGTAGTCAAAGGCAATGGCTTTTCCGTACTCCTCCGTCAGTTCTTTGTTTTTGGCGGCGGAAAGGGCCTGACCGAATGTGGCGCTGTATTCAAAAGTAAATCCAGTCGCGGCCAGAGTGTCTCGAACCCTGCGCCAAGCTTCGCCCCCTGAGCCCTTGTGGCCCTCGTCAACAAAGATGAGGTTGTTGCCCTCAAACGCTTCCACAGGCACGCTCTCCCCGCCGCCGCGCTTGCGCTCAACCAGCTTGGTTATCTCAATGACGCGCACAACATCCTCCGCACCCAGATTCAACGCCCCCGGTTCAGAATCAAAGCGTCGGCAGAGGATGTCGGAGGCCGTCATTTCAGTTATGTGCTGCTCGCTCAACCCCTCGTTCGGCGTAATCAGCAGGATATTGTCAAGCGGCTCATCGTTATAGTGGAGAAACTGCCTGTAGTTGATGTGCAGGATAAGGGTTTTGCCGCTGCCGGTAGCCATCCAGTATGCGAGTTTCCTGAGGTCGGCTTCCGTGAACGGATGATATCTGACATCGGATCTGAATCTCGCCTCGTTGTGCCTGCGCACGAGATTGTTAAGCGAGTTCAGCAGTTCGCCAGAACGGCTAAATCTCCAGTCCAGAAGAAGTTCCGTATAGAGCGCTGCCAGATACTGAAAATACCGGAGGGTGATCGGCGTGTTCCGGCGGGCATTGATGGCCTGGATATGCTGGCGGACATTGCGGTCGTAGCGGAGTAGATCGTCCGGGTGTACTCTGAGTTCCTCGCCCCGTGACTGAATGCGCAACGCCACGTAGCTTAGGCCGGAGGAGTCAAAGTCCTCGTCCGCTTCCCTGAGATCCTCAAGCAATCTTTTGTTTGATTCGTATCCGAACTGGCGGTTCAGCCATGACAGCAGGATCAGTTGCTGCTCAAGACGGGCGAAGCTTGAGGGTTCAGTCACTCTTTTTCTCCGACAAGCGCCTTCAGTTGCTCAATCATATGGCGGATGTACATGAACAGGTCATGACGAAACATAGATAACCTCCGCTTCTTCCAGGACTTCCTGGCGAAAATACGGACTTAGGAACTGTGCGGCGTTGAGGTCCACCCGCCGTTCCAGAATATCTGACAGGTCATCCGGCACTGAACCGAACAGAGACAGTCTCTGGATACCGTTTTGCCTGCAGAACTCAGCGATCTTGTCTTCGGGTATGTAAATTCGGGTGCTCATGTGTCTACCCCAGCGAACATGCGAGATTTGAACAGCGGTTCAAGAGCCCGGGCGTTGGGAATAAGAGAGTCCCCGTTAACGAATACTTCATCCGCTCCCGCAACAAGTTCCAGTTCGGCAACGAGGTCACGGTCGCGCACGTAGTCCTTTTCTTCCCATCCCTCGGTTTCCCGCCAGATCACCGTCACCACAGATTCTTCGCGGCTTCTGCCCTTGTAAACTAGGTAACGACGCCCTCCGTCACTGTAAACCCGCCTCGTCCGCACACGCAATCCCAACAGATAATTTAAGGTCTCGGGAATATCCGCAACCGTCTCACGGGTTTCTCCGTCGGAGTGTGTATGCAACTTGTAGCCGAACGGGCGAGACAGGTTTTCCACATTCAGCAATGTTGCGCTTTGTTTTGTTTCCCATTGCAGCATATACCGGATCAGGTAATCGTCAAACCTGAGGGCAGGCTGTCCGGCGGCGGCGTCAAACTCTAGATTATTCAATGTGTCTTCGTAGGATTCCAAGCTCTGATACTTGACAATGCGGGGGCCCAGTTCAACTTCTTCATTGGTAGCCACGCGCTTTGGCTTTCCATCTTTCCACTCCGGGGAAAACATGACCTTCTTGATTCGGGGAAGCATTACTGTTGCAAAGTACTCACCCATTTCGACTAGGATGAACTTGCGCCTGCCGCCATCTTCGCGATTGAGGTTGATTACCGCCTGGCCCGTCGTTCCAGACCCCGAGAAATAGTCAATTACCAAATCAGACACTCCGCTTGTTGCGGCTCCCAGCAACTGCATATAAAAAGACACTGAATGACAATAGGGAAAATTCTCTAGACCTAACGCGTCTAGATCCGATTTACCTTTTTTAGCATTAGGAAGAACGGAAGATAGCTGCTTTTTAGAATCTATTGTTAAGAACCGTTTTTGTCGAGGTTGCGTGGTTTCATCAGGTCCGAACAGAATCTCCCCACGGGCAATCATCGCCTTGAGAGTTTCCGGAGTACGTGAAAAACCGTTTGGCGGAACTGGGCATGGCTTGTTGGTCACCGGATGTAGCAGGGCTTCGAAGAACTTAGAATCTGTTCTGGGTTCAGGCGCTCTTAAACTCACACTACTATATACTCGCCCTTCATCATCAATTTTAGAATAGGCTTTTTCGCCTCCGCTAAGTTCCTTGTTTTTTCGCACCCAGCTTGAGAATTCTTTTCTTGCTTTTTCTGATACGCCTCCATGCTTCTCTATCAGACGTTCGGCTTTCTCCAATATGGATTTAATATTGGCGTTTTGAAGATTTATCACATCATCATTTTTTGTTCTCCAGATTATGTACTCATGCTGAATAGCTATCCCACCACCTCCGGTCATGGGATTTCTTTTGTCCCAGACAATGCTTCCAGCATCAGGAATACCAACGCGTTCAAGCAGAAGATGAAGTCTTTCATGTTCATTTTCATCGATATGACACACAAGTGAACCGCTTCGGTTTAACAGCGATATTCCAGAAGAAATACGGTTCTCCATCATTGTAAGCCAAGAGGAATGCCGATAATTGTTTTTATAAAGAAACCCGCTGTTCTGGTTAGTGTTATAAGGGGGGTCAATATGTACACATTTTGCTTGTTCCTTGTATTTCTCAAGCAAAAGATTAATTGCCTGCCAGTTCTCGCTGTGCAGCAACAAACCATCTGTCACACCGTCCAGATCATCGAAAGTGGCGAGCAGACGATCGATAAAATCTTGACTGAAGTGCCTTGTATCAAGCACCAGCACAGAATGGTTCTTTAGATAATCAATGCGCTTGCTTGTCCGATCTTTACCCAAGTTGAAGAGGTTTGGTTCTTCCTCGTCAATGCGAAATAGTATCTGCCACTCATCCCACTGCGCCTTGCAGGCGGCGATCTCTGAATAAAAGCTTTCGTTAATGATGCCGACCCTGACGCAATAGTGGGTTTGCGTGACGAATTTGCGCTTTTCCCAGAGCATCTTCTGAAAATCCTCGATCTGATCAAGGAAGCTGATTATTCGACCCGCAACGGACCTGATGACCCGCATCGTCTGAAACCAGCCCTCAGCATGATCTTCTCCCGCAGCTTCCACCTCATCCAGATTCAGCACCTCGTTTTTCAGATAGAAATCAAGCTCCCGTGAAAGGAATCCCTCAAGGTCTTTGTGAATGAAAAAATCAGACGTGTTGCGTCTGGTGTAATGGCGCAGATGGTGTTCAAGGAATGTGACAGTACGCCCATCTGAATCCACGCGCCGCTCTCCGACCAGTGCCGCCAAAGCTTCCGCCGGAATTTTAAGACTTCCGGGAACCTGTTCCAATGCTGAATCGATGATCGAGTCCTGCTGTTTTGTTTTTCCGTAGTCAGCACTTTCCTGATTTGTCAGCGGTCTGTATTCAAAAGGAATAATTATTTCCCGGTTCTTGTCGTCCCAAGTGATTTCCCCGCTTTGAGGTAGAAAGAATCGTTTGTCACCCTTAAGGTTATTCTGCTCTACATCTGCCGACTTCAGTTTGAAATGCACGGTAACGCCGTTTGGCACTTTATATGAGTAGTCATGGAAGTTTTCGGCCGTCTTGATGTAGTATTGGTCGCTGTTTGCCCAGTGCAAATAGACCTCTTCTCCATTATAGGGAATAACGTACCGCTGCCGCCGGGAGTAGCGTCTCTTGGAAATATAATCGCCGTCTTCGTAGTAGCGGCTGAAAAAACTGTACAGATGATTAAGAATGTTAGTCTCGAGAGCATCTCCGCTGAGCCCTCGGCCTGCCTGGGCTTTAAGAACCAGGTATTCCCTGCCAAGGGGTGTTTCTCGAAATCTTTCATCCAGATTGCCGTCCGCATCAACCGCATCGCGCCCCAAACTTTCCAGTATGCGTGTGCGAATGTCTTCCAGCTTCTCGGCGTTCTGGGCGCGTTCGGCCAAGTCCCCGCTCTGGAGTTCTTCTCTTATTCCCCGCGGCAGTTCATCGCTTATGAAACATTCTATCGCGTCACGCTTGTAATTCATAACGCGATAGATTCCGAAGTCCAGATCGGCACAGTCGAACTGAAACAACTCCCGAAGGAGATGCTGAAACTTTTTCAGTGACTGTTCGTTAGGTTTCTGTTTTATGAGTGACATCCAGATTTTCTTTCCTCAGATGCCAGAGAAAATGTGACAACATGCTCGGCGAGGAGTTTTATCATAAGAACCGGATGAGCAGAGTAACTGCGACTTGTTTAGACCTTCAGGAAATTGGATACCCAGTGCCCCTCCCCACTTTCCCCATGCCAAGAAGTTCTGGGAATACTTTTCGGCTTCCCTCAACATTCTGTTAGTAAACAAAGACATGTCCATCATCAACACTGAAGAAAACTCATCAGAGGTGCCGGAATCATCTCAATCCCCACTATTTTTTTTCAATTATAACCAAGCAGAATCCTTGATTCAAGGTTTCTATCGTCACCTGTAGAAAGGTAAATCAGAGGATATTGACCCAAAATCAAAGGCGATGTAATGTAATAATTGGATAGTAGTATTCGAATGGTAAATTTCAACATCAAATGGGACAATCTCATGCTAAATTGTAAGGCGCATACAGGATAAGGCTGGAAGGTATGTATAGATGGGAGTTGGCTTCGTACATTTGTCAGACATCCACTTTGGTCAAGAAAAAGGCGGGAAGATTAGAATCCACGATGATATTAAAGATCGTCTCATAGATGATGTGAAAATTGTTGCTGAAAGCTTGGAATCCGGCCGTGCCGTCGGAATCATTGTAACAGGCGACATCGCATTTGGAGGACGTCAAGAGGAATATAAAGCAGCGGCTGCTTGGCTTGACAAGGTTGCGGAGGCAGCTGGTTGTAGTATATTCGATATACAAATCGTGCCCGGTAATCACGATATCGACCGAGATAAGATCACGCCACTCACCGAAATGATGCTTGAGAGAATCGTCGCCGAGGGTGAGTCTGCACTTGACACTTTTTTGGATAGTGATGCAGACCGCGAATTTCTCTTTCGGCGCTTCTCAGCCTATCGGCCTTTCGCCTTGAGTTATCGCTGTCCGCTCGATACAAACGCCGAACTGGTGGAGGAACGGGTGGCCTTGGCGCCTGAACGATATATCCGTTTCATTCGACTGAATTCCGCTCTTGCTTGTTCAAAGAACGATGAGGAAGGAAAACTCCTGCTAGGCGCACGTCAACGAGTCCTGAATCAAAGACCGGGCGAGGAGCTTGTCGTGCTTTGCCACCATCCAGTACACTGGTTTCAGGATTCTGAAGAAGCTTTGCTATACATTCGCAATCGTGCACGCGTTTTCATATCTGCTCATGAGCATAATCCTTCAGTGGAGATCGAGGAGATCGAAAAGGGCAGGGATTTAATGATGCTGGCGGCTGGAGCGACTGTCCCGCCTAATTCCGACGACACATTCAATTATTGCTATAATTTCATAGAGTTCGACTGGGACAATAAGGCAGACGCACTGTCGGTTTATGTTCAACCACGAGCTTGGGTAAATGCACAAAAACGATTCGATGCCGATTATGCACGACTCGGCGGTCAATGCCCGAGATTCATCTTGGCAAGCCCAAACTTTCGAAATGCCCCAAGAGTGGAAGACTTGCCCACACAAGAGGCCGTTGTTGGAGGCGAAGACACTTCCGGCACGGTGACCACAACAACGCTAGACGAGCATGTCCCAAAGACGCAGGAGGAAGCTATGGCTGACACTTATCCTTTATTGTTATTGCATTTTTTTCGAGATATCTCGTCAGCACAGCGCATCAGCATTCTTGCTTCCCTCGGCACCTTGCCACCAAACTGGAACGGAGAGCTAAGCGAGTCGATCGAACGGAAAGCTTTCGATTCGCTTGTGAAAGGGGGACGGAGCAAGGAGCTTCGGGCTGAGCTTGACAAGATAACATAATAATGGACCAGAAGAAGGAGGAACAATTGGATATCGCAAAATGTGTTCTAATATTTGAACCGAAGCCAGACGACGATTTCGTCATCAAGCGTGAGTCAGCGATTAAGGCTTTACGGACTCAATTTTTAAGGAATACGTCTATCTCTAAACTGATGGTAATCGCAAGTGAGGTTTGCGAGGTTTTTCGCGAGTCCCCAGCAATGTCGAATACTTTTACTATCCAAGTTGAAAATGCAATTAAGAAGCATAGTCCCTCATTTGTACAGGATGGTCGTAGCCTTGAGATGGGCGTGTGTGCGGCTGCGGCTGTCGCACAGTCCTTTAACTCTAGGTCCAGAGGAAAAGAGGTTCGAGATGGTTTGTTTGCTTCAGATGTTCTAGCTGTCGCCCTATGGTCGGCGGCTAGTTTCTTGCCTCCCTGCAATGCATCGAAGCTCGAGCAATTTCGGGTACTGGCAATTAAGTCTGCACGAAATCATATCCTCAACATCGGTTTAGAAACCCGTGCCCGGCATGACGTGCCGGCACTTGGATCGTTCGCCAACGAAGAGATTACTTATGAGGCGTTCAAGCAAGCGACTGCACCCACTGTCGACGCACTCCGGATTAATGCTGCTCTCGACCGTGAAGAGATAGATTTACTTTGGTGGGTTCTGAGTGGGGTGAGCAACATCTTCGGGCAACCACTTCTATCGTTATCACCGGAAGTGCGTGCCGTTACAACCGGAATCGAGATCGGTGCGCTCATGCGAACCCTTCCAACACAATCTCATCGCAACCTCGTTTTGCGTAGCATTGATGAGGCGGCGGATTCAGTCTCGCTTCCAAGTCTCCTTGAGGCACTTGGCGAAGACCGCTCAGTAATCGCAGACTCATTTAGAAATGAATCATCAATCAACGATGCTCCACTCGTCTTCCCACTGCTGTCCGCAATCCATTCGGGCAAAGGGATAGAACTGGGTGCCAACTTGTCAAGGTCATTGTCCGAATGGGGAGCGCGGGCGCTTCTTGAGCGAGCTATACTGCGGGTACAAGGTGAAAGATAACAGGATAAGATGAGTGAAATTAGATGTCTGAATAAAGAATGCACTGTTGCCCAGACAGGTATTTGTCTCCTGAATAATCAGCCCGACGAATGTCCCAATCGGGTTTCTACTCACAAGGAGAATCTCATCGGTGATGCTGACCTGACTCATGACGAGCCGGTTCTGCTGACCCCGGAGGATACCCCACGATTTCCGCCAAGCACTGCTCTGGGAATGGATGATGTACGCCTCTTGATGGGAAAAGAATACTGCCGCATAATTGGCCTTCTAGGAGCACCGGGTTCTGGCAAGACCGCATGCCTTGTGAGCCTTTATCTCCTGCTTGCCCATAACAGAATCGATGACTTCACCTTTGCCGATAGCAAATCCCTCACGGCACTCGACGAGTTGTCGCGGGGAGCACGCAGCTGGCACGACGGCATGCCTGAACAGATGACGGTTCATACGGAACTTAGGGATGGCAGATCGGCAGGATTTCTGCATTTCAAGCTAAATCGCAAATCCGATTGTACTCGGCTACATTTGCTTATTCCAGATCTGCCGGGCGAATGGTCGACAGACCTGATAGATAACAACCGGACGGACCGGGTGAAATTCTTGCGTGCAGCCGACGTGATCTGGGTCATGGTCAATGGCCAGACTCTGATAAAAAAAGACCAGCGCCTAGGCGCAATACATCGGACGAAACTGCTAATTGATCGCATAGCAGCATTCCTTTCTCCCGACATCCCAACTGTACACCTTGTTATCACCCACTTCGATCTAGCGAAGCCGATTGAAAAGGATTTGCAAAAATTCCGCGAACATGCTGACCGAAAGAGTATTGATCTTTCGATCAATCATATCGCCTCCTTTTCGGAAACCGAGGGAGTACCCCCTGGAGCGGGCATCTCCAATCTTATAGCTCAGACGGTTGCGGAACCTATCTCCGGCGGCGATTTCTGGCCCGATAGACCGGAGCCAGCTTACGGTTCTCGCAATGTTCTGCGGGTTCCTACGGGAGGCAACTTTTGACTACCAGCATAGTTCTAATAGGCGGACCTGACACAGGCAAAACGAACTTCATTGCAAGGCTATGGGTTACTCTCCAAACCGGCGACGGCGCACTAACCGCTTCGGGAACACCGGACGAGATAAAATATGTCGAAAACGCTGTCAATTACCTGCATCGAGGCAAATTCGCGCCCCGAACTGACCAGAATTTAGAAGCAGACCGAGGTTCTATTACGATACCGCTTGCCTTGAAAGAATCCCTCGAAGAGGAAATAGCTAAGCTCACAATCCCCGATATCTCCGGGGAGATCTGGAAAAAAGCCGTGGAAACAACAGAACTTGCGTCGGAGCGGATGGCGCAACTTGAAAACGCTGCTGGAGCATTGCTTTTCGTACGCGTATTGTCGCCCCTAAACGTGTATCCGCCAGACTGGGTGAACGACGCAGAACTGATGGAACATCAAGGGGACGATGCTCAGTCGGACAAAATGCCGACCCAAGTTATGTTGTGCGAATTCTTGCGTTTTCTTGAACTCAAGTTGCCCGACCACATGTCTGGCAAAAAGCCGCGAATCGCAGTGATCATTACAGCCTGGGATATGCTTGATAAATATCTCTCAGCCGCCGGGCCGAGGGCATATCTTCAGAAGGAATATCCACTCTTCGCTGGCCGCCTCGCCGACCTAGATCGTTTTGACATCGCTATATTTGCCACAAGCATTGCTGGCGGCGACCTCGAAGCGGATCAGGAGTTTTGCGATAAACTATTGGATTCGGGTTTTGAATCAGCTGGCTTTGTCCGATTCGATCATAACGGAACAGTTAAAGAAGTTAACGACTTTACCCTCCCTGTTGCCTGGGTTATAGGAACCCAAGCCATACCCTGATGTCGACATTAATCCATCAGCAATTGCACGGCTATAGAAACGGGCACCAGCTACTTCAATCATCCGTGCGTCTAGATCGCAAAGATCAGGATCTGATCGATCACTTGTCAGATATGGCCGGTTCCCTTCGACCGGGGGAAAAATTCGATCCTTATATGAGTGCTTATCCACTTCCGTCTCTAAAATATTACGCACTCACCAAAACGGAACAAGACCTCGATGCTCCTCGCGCGGGATGTGTGACGACCAAGACATTCCTCGTCCCCATGCATTTCTGGGAAAATGAAGCAAGCCCGGCAGTCCTTGCGGAACTGCTAGAAGGTCCAACAAGCGACAAACCGGTCGCCGTTCCGACCCACTCTCAAGCCCCAACATTGACTGCTGTCAACAACCCGGTGCTGGTAGAGTTGGTTGAAGCCCTGTTTCTTGAAAAACGCAGTGCAATCGTGGTATTTGATGCCCCGAGTCCGGAAAAAACCGCACTACGCCTACTGACAGCCTTCTGGCCGGGTATGCGACGCAGGTTCAGTCTATGCACCTTTGCACTTTCGCCACGAAAATTGTCGGGAAAATCATTTGACTTATTATTCGCTCCGAAGTCAGCACGCACACATTTTTCGAATTGGGAAGGTCGACGGATCGAAACAGCGACAAAAGCGGCTACCGAGCGACACCGGTGGACATCGCTTATTGTACAAAGAATTTTTTGTAGCCACATCCCGCATTTACTGGATGCCGATAGCGTTAGAGTTTTAGTCGGCGATTACAACGAGGAAAATGAAAATATCGTTCGGCTTACTTTCTTGTGGGAGGAACTCCGTGAGAAGGCAATTGAGGTGCCAACAGCGGTTCTTGGTCTAATCGATATTGCCAATTCATGTAACGCCGTAATTTCGACTTGGGAAATTCTTGAGCCAGCAATCGCAAATGCTGTCACCAGTGCCGCTGATTCTATGGATACCGAGAGCGCTTGGAACTTTCTCAGGGCGCTTTTGGGAAAATTAGAAAACGACCCCATCACGGGTATCATCAGTAAAGCGCTCTGTTCCGCTGGCATCAAGCTAACCCAGCGCGATTGGGTCTCAGCACTTACATATCTGGCGAGTGAAGTTCCTGTAGAAAAAGCCAACAGTGAAGAGTTGTTCCAATCGGTCGCAACCTCGCTAACAACCGTTGATCCGGATAAATTAACGGAAGCTCTCGTTGCCGTATCTCCCAAGCAGCTACTGATAATTGCGTTGCTTGACGACGGCTTGCTCGCGCACATTTTCTCAGCAACCGACGCGACGATTGACGCTAGTCTCATCCGAAGTCTCACACAAGGCTTTCGGTTATTAACACCCAAAGAACGTAGTGAGCAAGGGCTTCGCTTTCTGCCGCATATTCGTGGTGATCAGGACGCTGCTCTCTTGGCTCAGATTATTGCGGACGCTCAAACTACCCAACTGGTTGAAGTGGTAAATTTGATTTGGGGTGCCAAAGCCATTCGAACTCCGCAAATCGGCAAAGTCCTCTGCGATGCTGCGACGGCGAACGACAGTAAGCTCAAAGTGCGCGCCGCATTTGCCCGCTTGGGCGACGATGAACAGACAAACCGTTGCATAGAACGGCTGCTTGTCGCTGATCCTACTGACATGATATGGCTGCTTGAAAATGTGGAAATTGGTAGCCGCCGGACTACCTTTTTGAATAATTTCATCAAAGAATCGAATCCAGACAACTTAGCACATGCTTTTAGCTCCGCAAAAATCGCAACTAAAGCCTTGAACCTTCTTGCAGGGGACCTCAAGCAGTTTGCTTCCCCCGCCGCGCGAATCGTCGCACTCCCTACTATTGCTGCAGTGGACCATATCACACTGGGCCTCAAGATTTATCCGATGCTTCAAGGTGCTGAGCGGGCAATACTGGCACAATCCGTTTTTAGTCGCGTTTTAACGGATTCGGCGGTGCAGGATGGAGATCTGCCGGAACGGGTCATAGCTACCATGCTCAACGATATTGATCTGCAGGCTATGATTACTATGGGGTTGGACTCTGATCAGGATGGTAAACAGATCAGCCGGAATCTCGTCGCCTTTGACAGGGTCGCCCCCGCAGTGCGCACCTTACTCGAGGCCCATGTTAGCCTCATTGTGCAACTGGTTGCCAGCCGACGCGATTTCGACCTAACCAAAGATGGCGCAATGGCAATTGCTAGACTCATTCAAACAGCCGCACAATTGGACTACAGTACACATGTGAAAATCTGCTCAACGATTTTTCCTTTCGCCGTGGACGCACGCCAGAAGCCCGCATCTCCGATCATCATCGCAACCTTCCCTACAATTTACGATGGATTGCGCAAGGGCAGTGATAACTTTAAACTGATGAAGCCCCTAATCTTCGCTGATTGGGGCAAATGCAAGATTGCGCGCAAGAATCTCGTCCGTGCTTTCGTAACGTCCAAGTGGCCCCCTATCGACCTTGCGGTTACCGCCTTCTACTCGCACGAACTCGACAGAATCCTTAAGCGACTGCTAAAGGAGCCAAGAGGATCAAGCTATCTAGCTAAGGTTGAAAAGAGTGCACAGCGTCTAGAGAAAGTGATCCGAGAACCAATCCTAAAAACCATCAAGGAAGTGAGGAATTCTAGCTCATTTATTCCAGATTTAGAGTCCTGATGCATCTCAATGTCGTATTGGTAGAGAAACCAGATGTAGAAGGTAGACATGCGAGTGGCAACAGATCTTCAGTCGCAACCGAGGGCCGTAATAACCGACAATTCGCCATGAGGGTTTAGGAGGAACGCATTTAATGCTTTCAACACGGGCATAAGACCATGGAAACGCACGAAGCACTGATTTTAAGAAAATCAAGCTACGGGGAAGCCGATCTTCTGGTAACCTTTTTCTCAAGGGAACTCGGGAAATTCAGGGCGCTTGCCAAAAACGCGAAAAAAAGCCAAAAACGCTTCGGGGGACGTCTCGATTTCTTTAACCGCCTGGCAATCGAAGTAACCCTGAACAAGGGAAGATTCAACCTCGTCGGGGACGTGACGCTTAAGGAAAGCTACAGGGAGATAACGGAATCGGTTGACTCTTTCGTC
>JGI24793J26633_1000945_pt1 | contig 17037 bp, 27 predicted proteins | sample MesohylFT_FD_26633 | JGI IMG/M metagenome (IMG submission 26633) | reverse complement strand
CGCTCCTGGTCCAAAAAGGACGGCACGGTGCTCTCCAGAATCGACAGGTCGCCCGTCCTCCAGTGGCTCGAACGCAACAGACCGAGCACGGGCTGGTAGTAATGTCCGCCATCGCCTGCTTTCTTGACCTTGAACTGACCAATGAAACGGTCCTTCCTTTCGTCGGCGGTGGCGTAGAAATTGGCAAGGTCATTGAGCGGGATGACGAGCATGCGGGTGTCCGATTCGGCTGGATCTCCCAAGGACGGACATGGGGACTCCAAATATATCAGTGAACGGGCCGGCGCATTTAGGCGCGGTCGGCTGCGTTCATGATCCAGATGGAATACCCAAAAGCATTCCAGGCAGGCGAGAACGCCGTGACCTGGTTTGTGGTCGGACCACGCTACGTGGTCTCCCCAACGTACGCCATCGCAAAGTCTCTCATAGGTTCCTTGGACCGGGGAGGCCCAGAGATGTACGGTGCCTCCTAACCCTGCCGGACTACCTTCGAATACGTCGACCTGTGGGCCGCGTGCAGTCTGACCGAATTTGTCAATACGACTCATCGAAAGGTGCTGCTGCCGCAAACGCGTTCTGGTCGTAAGACGCTAGCAGTTTGGAGGCGATCAGCTGTACCGCCGGACGTGCAGCATGTCTGGCCTGGATGTCGGCATACCACATTTCCCCGTAAGTCTTTCATACAATTATCTGGTGCGGTCGTTACGGAACCTCAAGTTGCTGGCGTAAATCTGGTAATTAAATGCTCCGGTGGTTGTTCCGGCACTTGCCCTGGAGACCGCCTCGGTGACGGACGACGCCGAGCCGCCGGCAGTAAAGCGCGCGGTTTGCGAAGGCCGAGTTTCATCACGCCCGCCGGCTCAACAGGTCGCGCTGCTCGGCCACCTCCCGAGAAGCTCTCCGGTTTCTGAGTCCGTCGATGATCCAGTGTTTGTCGGCTTCGTCCAGCTGGTGATCCAGCTCCCGTTCGTGCGCCTCGCCGTTCGAAGGCCCTGCTGGGATTCGGTTTCGGTGAGGTAAGGCTCCTTCTTTTCGGATTGTAATGGCGGGTGCCGGCATCACCCCGGGAGCGCATTAACTGTGGCCGTTTGTCTGATAGCGCCTACGAGGCCTTGCAGCGACAGGCAGGGCAGGGCCCACGCGCCAGTTGGGCCTACGTAGCCCATCGCCGCACCCACGATTGGAGCAGCGCAGGGCCCACGCGCCAGTTGGGCCTACTCCCTGCGTCCGCCTCCATGGTCCGTGTCCTGTTCCGCGACGATGTAGGCTGGGTCGGTGGTCGGCAGCCTGATCGCGCGATTGGCGCGGGGGTTCAGTACCTGGGGCAACCGTTCTGTGTCCACACGCCCTGATTTACGGCGTCACCGGTCGGCGACTTTACGGTTGTTGCTGTGCTTACAAGGTTCGTGGTTGCAGGCATCCAGGATAGCCCGCCGGTATTCCAATCAGGACGGAACGGTTGCCGTTTGCAACCACTTGGAGCTTTTCAGGGGAAGTCCGGCACTTGCTGGAATGGCACGTCACCGTAGCGGGAAAATCTCGTGCTGCGTCCACGTGCGTGTTCTTCCCGCAGTCGCTGCACTCGAAGTCCAGGTAGTGGCTCCAGCTCCTGACCAGTTTCATCGTATGTCGCCGTCTCTGTTTCATGGGCCGTCGCTGCCGTGGTGCGGGACGCTTTGGCGGCAATCACGGCATTCAGCGTAGGCGGCGGCACCCTGAAAATCCCAGACAGGGCATGCGGGTTTGGGCGAATTTCGCTAAACGGACACCGGTTTCATTCGGTATGTTAAGGTTGGCCGAGCTCATTTGACTGTAGCCGGATGAAAGCCTGGTTGAGGACGACAATCAAGTACGAGGCCGGAGCAACACTCTGTCATGACGCCAATACTCATCCTCGAGGCGTTCGGAGAACTTCCGCCCGCTGCATTGATAGAGACTGAGAGGGACCGTGAGCGACGCGAGCGGGAAAGCCCGCCCACCGGCGCGTCGGTGGTGGGTCTCCTGCACAGGGTCTTTGATGCGCGCGCTGAGCTGATGGGTTGGTCGACCACATCACCTGCGTCTTCCCAGAGGAACCTGTGGGATATGTACGAGGCAGGGTTGACGGCTGACGGCACCGACCCATCCCTGATTGGGTGGGTCTACGTCGGACTGGCGAACGCGACGGACTTGAACGCCGTGGACGACGTCGTGATTCCGGAGAGAATTCCCGACAGGGCAGGTTACGCAGGTTGGGCGACGATCAGGATGCCTCCGGAGTACGGCGAGGCTACTGTGGGGCTGTCTTCCGCATTGCCGCCGTTGGTCCAGTGCTTCGATGATGCTCTTCGACGAATTGGCGCCACTGAGGTTTCCGGTTTTCAGGTGACGTGTTACGGTGCGGACCTCGGGCCTCGCAGCCGTTTCTCTGGTCATCTCACCTCTGGGCCGAGTTGGTTCGACGCCTTCGAACAGGCTGGACCGAGCGCTCTGGTCAGCTTTGACCAGGGATTCCTGGGCAGGTTTTCCGCAGTCGAGTTCACGAGCAATGTCCGCCGTCGGAATACCGGTGCGTTTGAATTCGGTGACGTTGTGTCTGTACCGGAACCGCACAAAGTCAGGATGCCGGCTGGTACGCCTCGTCCCGAAATTCCTCTGGAGCCTTCGGGCGTCGGCGTGTCTGTGGTGTTGCCGGAGTGGACGGCAAGTGCCGCGGGGTGGACACTGGCGACCGTGGTCGACGTGGCGCGCGTGATGACGCCCGAAACCGAAAACTTTGCCGTACGCCTCGCTCGTATGGAGTAGCCATCCGGGCATGATGGCGTTTTCGATGGTCAGCGACGCAGCCAGCCACGAGTGAACTAAATCATGGCCGCCGGTGCGGCGATGAGGCCGCCGCATATGGCCAACACCCCACGCTGGTGGTCAGGATTTCGGGGATGAAAAACGTGACCATGGCGGTTCAGACGCTGACCAGTCCGACGGAGGCCTGTCCGCGGGACCGGCTACCGCTGCGAACGGCGACACCAAACGGAATCAAGAACGCGAGCGCAAGCAATCCGATGTCAGGCAACAGGACTAGGTCCGGGGAGTCTGCCGTCGGTCGCTTATTGGCTGGTGGCTACGGAGCCTTGGGGTTTCATGTCCGCAACGACCCGGCTGGTTCGCGCGTGACGCAAGCCGTGGCGCGGGCAGGTTACGACCGCACCGTCGTCCAGCATGACAACTCCGAGGTCGGTGCCTTGGTGGGAAATAGAATGGCTCAACTTAGGGTTGGGTTGTTGAGGCGAATGCCTTTTGCTGCTTTGTCTGTTGTGTAGGTAGCAACTGCGCATTCTACGAGAATTGGTGCGACGTAGTTGGCGGTGCGCTGCTGATTCCCGCGGGCGTTCTGGAGGAATTGTTCAAGCGTTCCTTTATCGGCCCAGCCTTGGTAGGCTCCGATAGGAACTTCGCCGCCAGCTTGGCGCATTTCGCGGAGTGCCTCTTCGATGTGAGCAAATTGAACGAGGATGCGGCTGTTGGGAAAGCTAAATACCACCCACGAGTCGGTTACCTCACTGACGGTGAACGGGCGTTGGTCTCTTGCCGGGCTGCCCCGCCCTGGGGTCATTAGGATTTGCCCAGGCTGAATGTGTGCTTTTATGAGAACGCTGAGCGTCGAGCCAGTCATTTTCAGCCTCGGTCAGTTAGTTGTTCGGGATCTCGTAGTCCCGGATGTGGGCAATCTGATTGGCAGCATAGACGGTGCGGGGATTTCCCATCACCAATGCGCCGCTTTGTTCGGAGATGATCATGGTGGCTTGAGCCATGATCTTGTCCACCTCGGTTTGTGCTTCAGGTGATGCCGGAAAGTCGTGGCTGTGGATTTTACCATCTTTGGTTTGGATTTCTATTCTGATGAATCGCTCTGTTGATGACATTATGTTCTCCGTTGCATATTGTTCGACCAGAGGGAAATTGGGACCAAGCGGCCGATGACAAGCAGCGCGCGTAGGAGGGGCCTCGCCTGATTAGGACGCCGATTCGGCGACGCTGCCCGACAGGACAATGCTGCTTAGCGCGGATGGTGCCCTCGACAACGGCAGCGGGTCGGTTTCGGACGTAGTAATCTCTTTGGTGCTGTCGCAAGGCTCAATTCACGATTGCCCGTGTTGTGATGGCGAGCCCAGCGACTATTCCGACTACGACAAACACGGATTGGAAGACGAGGATCGACGTACGGTACTGGGTCTCGGCCGAGTTGGGTTGGTTATTCAGCGAGTGGGTGATCGCGTCGGTGCCGGCGACGACCGCCCAAACATATAGCAGAACTGCCAGGGCACCTACGGCGGGCATGGCCCGGTCTGTCGCTTTCGCGAGGCCTTGGATCCGGTCTTGAGTTTGTTCGGCCACTTCGACATCGCCGACGATTTCCAGCAAGCCGAACATCCCTACCAAAACGATAGTAGTGGCGCTGGTCAGACCGACAACTATGGTTTCCCGATGCCGGCGTTCCGTAGCCAAATCGTTGTCGGTCCGATGATCGCTCCCGTCACTCGGTGCCGTCATCGTTGTTTCCCGGATCATCGCGCGTTTGTGCGTGGCTCCTCCAGAGCAAGGCGGCAGCGACAACCAGTACTACGGCAATCGGCATCCAGACGTCTTTCGGTTCGCCATAGCGAAGACCCATACCGAGAGCCATAATGACACCGACGGTTACTATCCCCAGTGATTTCCACCAAGTGAAGCCACCCAGCTTCCGACTGGCGAGTATGTTGATCCAGTGCGTCATGGGCGGATTCCTTCGACCTTGTCGCCCTTCATGGTGTTGAAAAGGTGAAAACGTTACAGTTCAGCCAAGGGTGGGGCATTGTGCCGCGACTGCTTGTGGTCGCTCTGTCGTAGTCTATCACGGCTTTGGATCAGAACGAGGTTGTGCCGTTGAGTTTACGATTGCACTCACATGCAGGAGTCATGTCGGGCTGCAAGGGAGTCTCGCGTCAAATCGGGTTGTCATCTCGGGTTGTCATCCGACTTGGTAACGCTGTTGATGGTCAGCGACGCAGCCAGCCACGGGTGAGCCAAATCATGGCCGCCGGTGCGGCGATGGCGACGCCGCATGCGGCCAACAACCCCACGCCGGTGGTCAGGAGTCCGGGGAGGAAAAACGCAATTGCGGCAATCCAGACGCTGACCAGGCCGACAGCCGCCGAACCCGCAAATAGGCCGACCAGCAAGCTGTCGGAGTGTCGACGGGACCGGCCACTGTTGCGAAGAGAGACGGCTAGAGGAATCAGGAACGCCAGCGCGAGCGCAAGCAATCCGATGACAAACAGCATGGCGAGATCCGGAGGGTCCGTGTTCGGACGCCTTTTGCCTGGAGGCTTCGGCTCGTTTGGGTTGTCATGTCTCCGCCGTGTTCGCGACGATTCGGCCTGTGCGGACGCATCAACGCAGCCCGTGGAGCGGACACGTCACGACTCCACCGTCGTCCGGAACGAAGCCCAATAGGTCGGTGCCTTGGTGGGGGCAGATGTGGCCGTCGATCAGGCGCCGGTCGGCATAGACTTCTCTGAGGTCGTGGAGCCACGGGACGTTTTCGTGGGAGTAGGGAGGGTAAGGCCCTTGGTACTTGCGCGCACGTAAGGACATCCAGGACTCCGGATCGATTTCCAACCGGTGGATTTCGTCCAAAGCCAGCGGCTCTTCGCAACCATGCGGCGAGACGCAGGATATTGGCGTCGAATAAACCAGGTTGAGGTGCGATACGTCAGGGGAGTCGAAGAGGAGGCGGTCGAGGTATTTCCTGATTTCCATGTTCAGGAAGCGGTAGTCGACGTGGACATCTTGGAAATCCGCCCCGATGTGCTCGCGGTCGGAGTGTACCGGTCCCAGGACGGGGAGCCAGCGTATCCGATCCGTGGGCCAGTGGGCGGTAGGAGTATGTTCACAGTGGGTCGGTTACCCTTTCGGTCAACGACTGCGTGGATGCCAACGGGCTGCTGGCTATGGGGCCTGCTGGCTACCAGGCGCATCGAGGTGGCATCGTACGACCTTGACCGCGTCGGTCAACATGAACGCCACCTGCGCAGCGTGGAACGTGGTCATACAGAGTTCCTGTACATCGGGGTGGTTGTTCATGTGGTCCACGTTGAGGCCGTACCTCTGGAGGTCGTCGAGCGTGATGACGCTGCCATGGCCCAGGTGTTGGTAGTAGCTGGAAATCTGGTCAGCAATATGCTGGCTGGTAGTGACCTCAGGCGCATCCGGAGAGCGCGAATAGCTGTCGATCCAACCGCCGAGGGTCAGGCTCGACTCGGAAATGATGTGACGGGCGTCGTGGAATAGGCCGGGCGGTTGGGACACCAGAGCCATGAGATCTTCGCCGGTTCCCTCGGGGCTGCGCAGGCGCAGCAGCAGTTCGTTGCGCTCGTCCACCACGGCTTGGGCTGGCACCATCACGGAGCCGCCCATAGTCGGTACGACAACTAGCGGGTTGGTGGGGCTGAGCGAGGCAAAGCCTCCCAAGATGATCAGGTCGGCGGCGCAGGCTAGCATGGCAGCGGCCGACATGGCCCGCTGGGGCACGAATACCCTGATGTGCGCGTACCGGCCTCTGAGGGCTCTGACGATGGCCTGGGTGGCGGGCAGGGTGCCGCCTGGGCTGTGGAGAATGAGGTCGAGCTGGCGTTGGTCATGTGCGGCCATTGGCCGGTGAGGACCGGTGTAATGACCGAATTCCCGGTGCGCGCCGTGGGGATGCCGGTGGAAACGGAGGTTGGGATCGGGAACCGGCATTGCCCGGATAAAGCAGGGGTTTGAGTGTATTGAGGGCAGGAGGAAGGTTTTATGGGCAGGATGGGGAGTTTATGGGCAGGATTTTGAAATTACGGGCAGGTTGCCGAGTTTTTTGGGCAAGTGGTGTCGGGCTCTTGGCCGTGTGGGCCGGCGGCAGTGGAGGCTGAAGTTCAGGTCCGATGCCGAGGACGTGGCCCGATTTACCGAGATCCTGCTGTTGCTCCTGCTGCTGTTGATTGCACCTTCCTGGGGTCGATCTCACCCGGGGCCGGGAGGCGCCAGGCGGTTGGCCGCTGGTTTGAGAGCCAGTTTAGCACATGGGTGCGTGGGCGGCAAGGCGATGACAGGCGCGGGGAATCGCGCTTGTAGAGAAGGAGGAACGTACGATGTTGACAGAAACCGTGGTTATCCCTTTCTGGTTTTTTCTCGTACCCTGGCTGACACTGTTGATCGTCGGTGCCTACACCATGTACCTCGTAGTCACTCCGGCCGCACGAAGTCCGGACCGAGCCAAAGGAACAAAATCCCAGCGAGGAGGAACACAAACGCAAACCCCCAACCACCCTGGCTCACGTGAAAACGCCTGCTTCCTCGGAGACTGCGCAACCACATCCCCACAGGAACCAACCCAATCAGAACGGAAACAACCCCGATGATCTGAACTACTGCGACCTTGTCCAACATTTATCATCAACCTTGTGGAGGCTGAGTTTCTGGTCCGCTGCTGAGGAAGTCGCCCGATTTACCGAGGTCCTGCTGCTGCTGTTGTCACCTTCCTGGGGTCGATCACTGCCCGGGGCCGGGAAGCGCCAGGCGGTTGGCCGCTTGGTTTGAGAGCCAGTTTAGTACATGGGTGCGGGGCGGCAAGGCGAAAACGGGCGATCTGTTTTTGTGACAAAGCCATTAGGAGGCTAACATGGAAAACCATATCTCCACCATCCTTGGCGCCATTGCCCTTTGTCTAGGCGGTCTGTACATCCTGGTTTTGATATTGCTCATAGAGATAGAGCGATTACCGCGCAAACTGCAAAACAGGCTGCAAGCACACCAGCGGCCCACCAAATCCAATAGCGAACCCGAGTCCGACGACGACTCCAACGCCACTGAGCCAGACCGTAATTGATGACGCTCAGAAATATTGAGAGGCCGATACAGACCTGGGCAACATCCCACAAAATCCCGGTCAGCACTTCCACAATTTTAGCGTTTATGTCGGGCGACGAAAGGAGTACATCCATGGCGGAACAAGTCACCCGCGAAGAATTTGATGACCTCAAAAAAACGGGTCGAGGCCATCGAAGCGTGTCTCGCCGTAGAGCCGTTATGGCTCACTCTTCTAAAAGCTGAAGCACAGCGCGAATCTCAACCTGCGCCCAGAATTGGCAAGCCTTCCAATCTTCTTCAGGGACGCAACTGAGCAGTTCACTGAGTTCCGGCGCCCGGTTACGGGCATCAGCTCTCTCAATAATTCCTTTCGATTCATCAGGCGTCATTAGCGCCAGTATCTCTCCCGGCAAATGCCGATGGGTCAAGTTCGTTCCGAAGGTGCCAGTATCAAACGGTGCATTCGGCATCAAGTTCACCTTGGCCATAGTTGGGCGTCCTGAGGGTAACAGGTGTGCTGGCCGCCGGGAATACCGACCTAGTCAAGGAACTAGCCGACCAGCAGGACCCGCGCTACTGAGAGGCAGCCAATCCCACATTCCGGACCTCTGCAAGGCCAATCCAAACAAGAACTCTTCGTTTCTGCACGCTCCCGAGAACTCGAAACGTTGTACCTCAGCGATACGTACCGATACTCACTCGGGTCCACCCGACCAGAAAGCAAGGATGGTGAACCAATGGCCTACATAGTTCTGACCGGCATCGCCGCGGTCGGCGTCATCTGCATGATGGTCGGGCTCTACACCGGCGAACCAGTCACTATCGGCGGCGCCATCGTAGCGCTGCTGGGAGGTGTCGGCGGGCTGGCGCTGAAGGCCATGACCGGCGACTGAACCGCAGCGGATTTTATCGAAACGTCCTTGCTCGTCCCGCGCGCCCGAGATTTGAATGACGTGGTGAACTTCCTGCTCTAATCTCAAACTTGCCGAACTCGACCCACGCAACTTCGGATCGGAACAATTCACCAATCTTAGTCAAATCACGGTCGATTCCGCTACCGGGACGCAAAATCTTAATGTGCGGTTGGTAGTGTCGAGCCCCGAAAGCATTGGTCCAATCTGTTGTTGCCTTCCGGTTCTTGGTTGCTTTGGCGGTTTCCCTTCGGTACAAGTCTCTTCTCATATCTAAGACGGCACCGATAGCCCGGTTGCGCCTGGTCAGTCGAATTCCCACTGAACGTCGTGCTGGCTCCAGTTCCGGACGTGGGTTTTCCCCGCCTGGGGCCAACACCATGAAACGCGTTTCCACGGTATCGGCAGCAACCTGTATGGGTCGCGACGTAGAGACCAGGCCTTGTATGGGTCGCCTGGCCTCGTAAACGGTCAGATGGAGTCGCCGTTGGACCGCTTCGCTTGGGATGTTGCATTCATTGACCAGAAGGTCAGCAATTCTTTCCTCACATTGTTTAGTGACCCACAATAGCCCGAATACCCTAAAAGGCCGAAATACGGGATGACCAATTGGCATGAAAGCTCCGACATACTAAGAATATGGTCCCAAAGCGGCCTCGCCCGAAAAATGAAAATCACAATCGTAAAGTGTGGGCACTATGACGCTGGCAACGGTCGCTGTTGTGGCCAGTAGTTTTTCCACAAACGTTGCCTCGATTATTGACATATTGGCATGTCCAGTCTGGCAGTTCTATTTTCCATCTTGGACACGGAGTCGGTGCGTCAAATTGCGCCAGAGTCGTTTTTATGCTTTTTCGCCGTCCGACCGTCAGCACTTCGGGTAGCTGGGGCACTGGGTAGTCCGTGTTGATGGTTGCCAAAGCCTCTGGTTTGCCGATTATCCAAAGTGCGCTGTTACCCGGGTAGTACCAAGATCGTCCTGCGCCTGCATATAGGATTTCCAGGGTAAGTCCGGATAGCCTTTTTCGCAGGCACTCCGACCTGCCGATTCTGCCCGCAAGCTCTTGGACAGCTTTCTCACCGTCGAATCCGCTGTATGCGGCCGTGTAGTAGGGTTGAGGGATGTAAACAGCTGCGTTCTTCTCGACGCGGGCTGCCCCTTCGTGGTCTATCAAGATGCTGCCGATCCCGAAACTGAACCCCTCACACGGGTAGTGCCTGCGGATGGACCCTGTCGCGATGATGCCGAAGCACGGGTTGTTGTCTTCGGTGAAAAGGACACCTTGGTTAGCGTGTCTGAACGCTTCCAGCAGTGCCCGACCGTATGCGGTGAGGCAATCGCCGTCGTGGAGGCAGCGTTGACGGTAGTCAGTCAGCCCACTGTTGCAGTGGTCCGTTGGACCTGTCCCTGGTTCGTGAGTGAACTGCGGCATTACAACGTTCTCCCGATGGAAGCTGACTCATTGGCGGCTGTCGTCGTATCTCCACGAATTACACATGGTTTTCATTCGTCTGGCTCGATATCGCGAAACATCAGTTTGCCGTCGACACGGCTGGCATGTACCACCACAGATCCGTTCACCATGGAGCCAAGCCTGTCGTCCACTTCCTCACCCACATTGTTGATTGTCTGATTTTCACCGTTTTCGTCCACGACTTCAATCCAGTCGCGGTCTAAGTGCAGGGCGCGCAGTACGCCTCTGATCAGAACATCCTCTCCCTCTGCCGCGACTGTGGACGATAAAGCTTGAATTGCTCCGCTGATCGCATATTTGGTGTCGGGCATAAGAACGAGAGGGGCAGGCGAATCCGAAACGGCAATGGTCAACCGGTTGAATTGCTTACCATTTGGCACTAGGTCTCGTGTTAGCTTGAGGAAGGTCAATCGATAATCAACGTCCGGGACCATTTCGCTCAACATTCCTTCGGGAGAACCGGCGCACGCCTGCAATATGTCGTAGGCGCCGTCAACGATATCCTTTGGCGTCAACTCGTTGCTCTCAAGCGGCAGTTGCCGCGTTGGTTGGACAGACATGGCGAATCGGTAGCTGCCTGGGGCGGCTTGGAATGTCCAAGGTCGATATGCATCTCGTATTTCCTTGCTTGGCTCTCCGCGTCTGCGATGCGGCAGCTGCTTCCAGTGCTCCACCGTTCGATAGAAGACCGTGGTTATTTTACGAATTTTCGAAGTTACCAAATCTGATGGAGCGCCTCCGTGCATGATTGTTCCCCCACTGAGCGAAACAATCATCTGGGCGTGGTGCATCTCCGACAGGGCTCGCTGCCACTTCATGGTTTCCAACAAATGCTGCAATTGCTCTCGTGCAAAATCGGGCAAGTGGCTTGACCCCAAACACCGGTGCGCCAATATGCTTGCTTCATCGAGCTGCATGGCTTTATAGCGCAGCGCAACTGCACTGACCGCGATAATGCCGAGGGTGCGCGTACTATTCGCGTCAACTCCCTGAAGGGCTTTACCCTCGGCATCTGCAGCCTTTGCATAGAGTTCCATTGCAGCAGAGGATTCCCCACGGCGCGTGGCAGCTTCCGCGTCGGACGCGAACCGTTCGCTCTCAATGTGGCGCTCCACCCAAGTCACGGCTACTCCACTTTGCCTAGACGTATCAATTTAGATTGAAAACCAACCACGCCGGCCATGGCAGGGAGGTTGCTGTTTCCTGATGCCGCCTGCTGCAACTTGTCGTTTAATCTTCTGGAGATCGTTGCTGCGTTTCCACTGTCAACGCCTGACACTTCGAGACGGATGAAACGCTCCCAATCGTGAGGAGTGGCATCAAGGGGGGCCACATAGTAATCTGCTCCAGTTTCGGTTTCGGCGCGCCGAACTGCCACCAATGGACCCATCAACTCGACTGCGGCCAGGACACACGCATAGGCGCCCGCCTCAGTGGCGTCCGTCGTGTTGGCCCAAGCGTTTTTGATGCGTTCATCGGTAGAGGACCATATCGCCAAAGCGTTTAGCTGGTCTGCGTCCCAGCCGATTGTGAAATCGACCGGGGAGCAGTGGTGGCGGTCAAGGCACACTCGAGCCCCTTCGGTCCAATGTTCTGCAATCGAGTCGGTAAGGCCGTGATGCCGCTGCGACATGTCGGCTATTGGCAGGATCGGTTGGGACATCAATAGTTCCTGGGATCAAAATCGGTTGAGGAACGCATCGCGCTGGCGTTTTGTGTATGGCCATTATGGCAAGGTGGTTAGAACTAGGTACATGGCCACGCCGAATGCCGACAAGATTCCCAGACCCATCCCGACCCGTACAGACATGGGCATCTGTTGACGGAAGGGGCGCGGAGTCCGATGCCTAATTCGGGCTGCACGGGGTTTCTGTTTCCTGCTCATCAAACAACTCCTGAGGCTGCGCATTTCGCGGCCCCTAAGGGTTGACATGAGCATTAGGCAGGTAGTATCCTAAGCCGGTTTTTGCTTGTGTCAGCTCTTTCAGAGCCGCACGAATCCGCCGGGGTGTAAAAGGCGCCCCGGCTTTTTTGCGTGAATGATCGATTATTGAGTTATGGCGATATTGTTGCTCCGAGCCCCGAGTGGATGGGCGGTAGGATATCAGCCGGGAGGCTCGCCGGGAAGACCAGCCACAGGAAAGATGCCGAAGGTGGGTGTACGATTGGAACTGGGCGAAAGAATGGAGCCAATCGGTCCGAAGAGCGAAAACGGTCGCCCTATCTCGTGAGCTTCACTATCGTAGCTCGCTCATCCCGTCCTCTCTGCTCGGACGGGATGCATAAGGCGCATTCACAGGCGTAACATCACGAAGGAAGGCGTCGCATGCCAACCCTGTTTCCCGGTGTCAAAGTTTTCCTGGCCGTCTTGGCTGTTTTGGGGATTGTGGGCTTCGTCGGACTCGTCGTGGGCGTGTCGCGCCTGTACCTGGCGGCCACCGTCCTTGCCATGGTCTGGGCCGTTTGGGCGATCGTAGGCGCGGTCATGGCGAGATTGGACAAATGAACGAGTGAGGCCCTGATGTTCAGGTGTTGGCGGCCTTCTCGTCCGCCGCATCCACGGCCGGCGTTATCGCCGACCGGGTGAACAGGTTGGGCGGCGGGCGGAACCTCGGACCGCCCCACCCGCCGGACGTTGACCACGCCGGGGCTATTGCCCCGACTGCCCGTCCTGGATTGTCGCCCCGTCTTCGCAATTTCCACCTCACCGCCAGTTGCCACGGTCGAACAGGTCGATGTAAATGTTTTCGTAAAGGTCGAGTTCGCCCGGTCTGTCATCCCCCGCGTAGCGCACGTAGGCCCCCACTCGAACCAACATCGGCTCAGTCAATTTGTCAAAGTCCACGTAATCAGGCATTGGGATCTCGCAGGCCCGGCCATCCTCATAAGCGTGATGGTGATGCTCGTCCTGGGGGTAGATTTCGCATGAAGTCCCGAACGACCAACCTTGATACTCGACGTTCACATCCCACTGACTGCGTTGGAACTGCCACCCGTCAGGCGGCGGCGGGGCATTGTTCACTATCGTTACAACCAATAAGGAATGATCTGATTCGTGATAGTACGCCTCCGTGTGCAGGGAAACCTGGCCGGCCAACCCGAGAGCCGGATAGGGCGTAGGAGTCGGCGTCGGATGAATATGGTCAGTGCCGTCCTCGTGGGCTTGGACTATGTTGGCGACGGGTTGGGGCGACCATAAACCAGTGATGGCTATGACTCCCATCAATGCCAGGGCAGCCGCTATCGCCATGATCCCAAGGGTTTTGCGTGGCATGATTCGCTCCTTCGGTTGGGCCTGCCCCATAATAGAGGCCTCTGTCCCAAAATGCATCCCAAAACGGCTATTATGGGACAAAGCCCCTCCTCATAATGAACGAGTGAGGCCCCTGCTGTTCAGGTGTCGGTGGCCTTCTCGTCCGCCGCATCCACGGCCGGCGTTATCGCCGGCTGGACAGGAAAGGCCCGAGCGAAAAGCATGGCCGTGGTCTTGCCATAGACCAGCGCTGATTACGGTGGGAGGATTGGCTATCCACGGTCACAGTCCCACCTCGACCGCCAACGCTATCGGCACCAGCGCCAGCGTCAGGATGAAGAATGCGAATGCCGCGATGGTGGCGAGCCAGCTGACCACACCTATCATGGTCTGGCCAAAACTGCGGTCACGAAGCCGATTATAGACCGTGCACAGCAGGGCTGCCGTCACGGAACAGAAGATGACCAGCGACGCCATCAGGACTCCGGGATTGACGGCGGCTCCCACCCCGAGGTCGATGTTGAAGCCGGCGATGTTCACGCCTTCGAGGAGCTGCACCACCTTGACGCTGCTGCCCACGGCGGCCATCAACAAGGCCGAGATGGATGCCAGCACCAGGTTGCAGGCCATGAGGTCGTAACGGGCGGGAGTTTGGTTCACGACTCGGGCTCCTGGTGTGGGATTGAGGTCAGCGGCTTGGCGTGGCTGGCGAATGGCGGTTAGTGGATTGGCCCGAACGTGGTCAACGATAAGATAGTTCCTCTTCGCATGGTCGCCATGGAGTCAGTAGTGGGCGCGCGTGTACCGGCGGGCGCCGCGGCCGCGGCGGTTTGTCCGGTATTTGGCAGGATGCCACACCGGACCACGGAACAGCGCCTTGCGCCGTCTGGAAGGTTGCCGTGCTTTGCTCTCGCCAGCGGGGACGACACTGCCCGACCCGGTACGGGAAACGATGGTGGACTTGCCAGGTTCGGTGGGTGCGGTCCGCAACCGTTCACGCAGCCAGTCAAAAGCAGCTTTCATGGCGGTACCTCGGGAGCGGCTGTTTTGCCCGGGCGCTGCCGATGCCCGGGCGGTCCGCTGTTTTTAGTTTCCAGACACGCGGCCCGCCATGTCAACGAATACCTGCACCAATTACGACTGGTTTGAGCGGGTCACAACCTCCGGACCGAATCACGGGTTTCGCGACGCTGCATCAGCTGGCCAGGCTGGCGCCGGTCTCGTAAGTGAACTGCCACCCGAGCCGTGCGATGATCCAAAGGCCGTAGGCGGAAGTGGCTGAGGCGACGGCGATCGTCCAGGCTGTCACGAACATCGGCACCGCGACCGCAGCCAGAGATAGCACAGCGAGGGCCGTGGGGCCGGCGACCAGGAACGTCACCAGCAGGGCGACGGAGACCTGTTTTTGAAGGCTCCAGGACCTGGCGGAGGCCACGTCTGTAGCCAGGCTGGTGCGGCAGTGACGCCACGCCCGGGCGGTCCAGAGGAGCATGGTCGGCTGCAGCAGATGAGCCAGGTGCCATGCAGTCCACGGCAGTAATGTGGCGTCGGTGGTCGTGAGGGTGGCTATGATGCTCAAGAGCACGACGAACGAGGCGGTGTCCATACGACCTCCTGTTGGGTGTTGAAAAACAGCCCGAGGAGGTTGCACGAGTGGCCCTGCGACCTGTTATAATCGGTCGTGGACTGTGCGCCTCCTCGGGCGCGGTCTGTGCGCCCTTCATGGGCGCGGTTTGGGGGCCGTTACTCGTTAGCCTTGGAAGCGTTGGAGTGGCGGCCACTTTATTTCATTGGTATCGCATCATCCCTGGCCCTAGTTGGGCATCCTGATGGTATCAGGTTTGCTCGCCGCCGGGAACACCGAGCACAGAAAACGCGCAGCACCGGTTTGCCGGTGCTGCGCGTTTGTCATTTTGTGACCTGAGGGCGGCGCCGTGCTGTGAGTACAACCCGGTGCGGTTTGCGTTTGCCCGGCCCGGCCGATGAGGCTTTCCGTCCGGAAGACCCTGCTTGACATATCGTCAACCCGGCGCGTATAAGCGCGTCCGGCCCCGCAAACAGGCAGGCACTCGCTCATGAACACGCCAGAGGATGAAACGCCATGACCAGAACGCAATTACCGCGCACCCGTCTTGTACTTCTTGGATTGACTGCCCTGGTGGCGATGCTAGCCATCGGGGCTTTGCTTTGGGGTGGTTCGTTCGTCGGGACGTCCTCGGCCCAGGCGCCGGACACGCCGCCGGACCCGGACGCGCCGGCGGTATCGGACGGGGAGTGCGGGGTTCTGTTCACCAGCATTCCGTACAACATCCCGCTGGGCGAGACCAAAGAGTTCCGCTGGCGGTACGAGAACGTCGACGTCGGCACGCTGATCATCCACTCGCCGGACCCGGACATTGCTCGCATTACCGACAACACGGGCACATCGGTGTCGATGCGCGGCGAGAGCCGCGGGGTCGGCGAGATCACGCTATCGGCGCTGTGTGTGAACGAAGCCCAGAAGGGGCAGCGCATAGCCGTATCGTCTCCGGTGGTGGTCGACAACGCGGACACGTCCGAGGCGCACGAATGGCCGCCGGTGGATGGCGGCGTCACGGGCCAGCAGGAGGAGAACGCGCCCGATCTTGAGGTGCTGAGTCCGCTGGTGATTCCCAACCCTGCAACCGAGAAGAGCAACGTCAGGGTCGGCGTGCAGGTCCACAACGAGGGCGACCAGCCGGCGCCGGCCACGACCGTCACGTTCTACCGGTCCACGGACGCCGTCATTACTCGGCGAGACACCAGCCTGGCGACCTACAACGTGCCGATCCTGTTGCAGTTCAGGCACCAGGCCTTCTTGTATCGGTTCACGGCGCCCGAGGTGAACCGCCGGACCACGTTCTACTACGGAGCGTGCGTCGCGGCCGTGAACGGCGAGGCCGACACCACCAACAACTGCTCGAAGGCCGCGACCCTGACGGTGAATCCGGAAACCGTAAACCCGCCGGTCACGGCGCCGGAGCGTCCGAACATCAAGGCCTACTGGTCGGGCACCGGGTCGGGCGGTCGCTACGCCGAGGCCGAGTTCGAGCGGGTGGCTGACGACGAGGACTATTATCATTCCTACGCGGTGACCACGCTCTGCGTCGGCAGAACCTGCTCGTCCACCAGCACGTCAGTGGAGACCATCGTTGACGACACCCCCGACGACTGCAACGAGCTCAACGACGACGACTGCTACACCACAACGGAGCGCTACGTGTCGTTCATGACGCTGGGGCCGTCCAGCAGCGCGACGATCACGTTCTACGCCCGGGCGTGCAAGACCGGCAACGTCTGCTCGGCCTATGCGTCCAGCTCGGTGCGGCACACCACCCTGCCGCAGGTGCCCACGCCCTCCGGGCTGCGGGTGACCGGCGTTACCGGCAGCAGCGTGTCGTTGTCGTGGAACGCCATATCGGGCGCCAGTGGCTACAGGGTGTTCTACTGGCGTACCGGCTGGAACACGTGGCGGGTCGCGGAAACCCTGACCGGCACGAGCCACACCCCGAGGGGG
>JGI24793J26633_1000934_pt1 | contig 17148 bp, 14 predicted proteins | sample MesohylFT_FD_26633 | JGI IMG/M metagenome (IMG submission 26633) | reverse complement strand
GAGGCAGTCGGCGACGTTCCGGCCCTGGTCGCGGAAGCGGCTGCTCGCGATGACCACGTGGCCCTCGCGCGTCACGCGGCGCGGGTGGAGCGCCCGGAGCCTCGCCTTCACGTCCTCGGGCGCGCTCGGCGAGGCGGCCATGTTCCAGCGCAGCACCGCCTTGGAGGAGACCTTGTTGACGTTCTGCCCGCCGGGGCCGGAGCTTCGCGCGAACTGGAAGTGGATTTCGCGCAAGGGGATGCGGAGCCTCTCGTTCACGATGAGCATGTGGATACTCCCGGGGCGTCAGTGGGGCGGCGGGTGAAGTTTCCGGGGGCGGCTAGATTGAGACGGCAAGCGCGCCAGGGGTTCGGGGCTGTTCCGCGTCCGTGAGCGGGCGGCTCGTCCGGTTCGGGCCATCAAGAAGGAAAAGGCCTCTCCCGCTTGCGGCAAACGCTTGCTCCTCGGGGCTGTTGAAAAAGCCCTCTCCGCCTCATCCTGAGTAGCGGCAAAGCCGCGTATCGAAGGATGCCCTCTCGCACCGGCGCGAGGCGTTCGACTCCCCTCGCCCTTCGATACGCCGCCTTCGGCGGCTACTCAGGGTGAGGGAAAGGCGCCCCATCCAGGGCGGTGAGCAAACCGATAAACTCTCCCTTCTTCGGGTTCTCTGAACAGTTTTTTCAACAACCCCTCCCCGCTAGTGTTCGGCCCTCCTCCGTCGGGTTCGTGTCCGCATTTGCCCGCAGTTGCGCGTCGGTCGAAACTTGCCGACTCGTGCAGAATACACCACGGCCAGCGCCCTGAGAAAGGACGCGTTGGCGGACGGCCTGTATGAGCTTGCAGCATGAATGATCCGGGAGGCCGCGCCCGGCACCGCGAATCGAATCGGGATGAAACCATGAGACGAACCGGCATCCAAAGAGCACGGCCGCAGCGCACAGGACCACCTCTGCAGCGCCCTCAGGAATAAGAAAACAATTCCGTAAATATCGATAAATTCACGGGGTTTTTCCGTAAATAACTGAAAATTATCGAGGGGAAATGCGCGCAAATGCGGGGTGCTGCGGATGCGGGGTGTGCGCAAATGCGGGCAGTTGCGGGGCGGGATGCGCGGATGAGTCTGCTCCCCCCGCCCGTCAGAGGCCAGGGGCGTTCTTCGCCAAGTGATTGTTTACTGATGGGTTACCGCGATTACACGACACCATCCGCGCGCAGGCGGGCGATTTCGTCCGCAGCGTAGCCGACCTCGGCGAGAATCGCTTCGGTGTGCTCGCCCAGAACCGGAGAAGGCTTTGATAAATCAGGTGTTACGCCGCCGAAGGCGACCGGGGAAGCGGGCAGGAGGCCCGGCCCGGCAACGGGGTGGTCGACCTCCACGAAGGCCTCGGGGAAGCGCTCCTTGACCTGGGCGACGTCGTTGATGGCGCTGACCGTAACCCCTTGAGGAATAAGGAGTTCCTCCCATTCGGCGGTCGTCTTACCGGTGAGGACGTCTTCGAGAATTTCGCGCAGGGCGGCGTCGTTCGCCACGCGATCCTTATTTTCGCGGAAGCGGGGATCGTCTGCAAGCGCAGGTTTTTCAATGGCTTCGACGAATACGCGGTAGCGGTTCGTGTTCGAGATGGCCACGTATATGAGGCCGTCCCGGGTGCGGTAGCCCGAGAAGGGAGAGACCACCGGGTGGGAAAGTCCTTCCGGTTCAGGCACTTGGCCGGTGAAGGCGTGGCGCGACACGGGGTTTTCCATGATGTTGACGGTCGCGCCCATCATCGAGGCGTCCACGCGGGCGCCCTCGCCGGTGCGCTCCCTCTGGAGGAGCGCGGTGAGGATCCCGGAAAGCAAGTAAAGTCCGCTGGTTACGTCGACAATCGAGACGCCCACGCGCACGGGGTCCCCGCCCGCCGGCCCCGTCACGCTGATGAGGCCGCCCGCGGCTTGTAAGAGGCTGTCGAAGGCGGGGCGCTTGGCGTTTTTCCCGCTCTGGCCGAAGCCGGACACCGCGGCGTATACGAGCCGGGGATTATCCGCTTTCAGGGCCTCCCAGCCGACGCCCAGGCGGTCCATCACGCCCGGGAGGAGGTTTTCCACCAGAACGTCCGCCTCCCGGCAGAGTTTCTTGAATACCTCCACGCCTTCTGGTTTTTTGAGGTCCAGCGTGATGGAGCGCTTGCCGCGGTTCAGACTCATGAAATAGCTGCTCTCGCCGTTTTTATATGGACCGATGGCGCGGCTGTCCTCCCCGCCGGGGCGCTCCACCTTGATGACCTCGGCGCCATAGCCCGCAAGATATAGGGAAACGATGGGACCGGCGTTGAACTGGCTGGCGTCGATGACCTTCAGGCCCTGGAGGAGTGGCATCGGGTGCGGGAGAGCTCTCTAGCGGCGTTTTCTGTTGGTTTTGGCGGCCGTTTTCTTCTGCGTGGTTTTTTTCGGGGCTGCTTTCCTGGACGCTGTTTTCTGAGGCGCCTTCGCCCGGGACGCCTTGCCTGCGGCGGCTTTCTTGGCCGTGGCGCTCCTGTTCGCAGGATTCACGGCCTGGGCGGAAGTACTCGTTTTCTTTTTCGCCGCCGTTTTCCGCGTCGCCGTTTTTTTCTTCGCGCTGACCGCTTTCCCCCGTGTACTCGGCGCTTTGCTCTTCGCCGAAGTGGTTTTCCTGGGGGTGGCAGTTGTTTTCTTCTTCACAACGGAGGCTTTTTTCCTGGCCGCCGTTCGCTTTTTCTGCGCCTGTGCTTTCTTAGGGGCTGCTTTCTTCTGCCGCGCCTGTTGTCTTTTCGCCTGTTTCTCATTTTCCGCGCGCGCCGCCTCAGCCGCCCGTTTCTCTTCTTCAGTTGGCGGGAAAACGGGTTTTTTGCGTCCCGTTATCAATCGAAAAGCATACCCCACCTGCGTTTCGCGCCATTCATTCTCTCCGAGATCCTGCAGCACAAGTTCCACCGGAGAGCCCGGAATCAGCATGTCCCGATAACCTTCCCATCCGATCAAATGGGAATTTATCTTTATCCCCTCATTCAGGAGTATGACCGCAGAAGCATATTCCACATTGCCATCTACAGAAGAGTGCGTGATCGTGGCCGAAAGAAGCTTTCCCTTCCCGCTCAAAAACACCTCGCTTGTGCTGCGAGGACAGACGGGATTATCGCAAGTGGTTTTCGAGCCGGTCTTCGGGAAAAAATACTCCTCGCATTCCCTGCAGACGGACCCGATGAGCTTGGGCTTATGACGAGAATTCCTGGGAATCGTAAAAACATCGCGCATAAAAGGAACGACAACTTTATTTTTCTCAGGAACGAAAATCGAAAGCTCATTCTGGCGGGTGTTCATGTACTACCCTGCTTTTAAAGTTTCAAAGTACAAATCAAATTGAACGAAATGTAAACAGCTTGTTAAAAATCATAGGCATGCCGGGATTTGTGCGCGAACACTACCAAGGGGTTCAACGAGTGTCAAGATGAATTCAAATCGGGGAAATCCCCCCATCCCCCTTTCGGGAGATTACCTCCATCCATAGAATATTGACACTTAAGCCAACCTTGATATTAACGACTTGACCATTCAAAACCTGCAATCTTATAGTCGACAATCGTATTCATATAAGGGATGCGGCATGACTTCTCCAGACGCTCGAAATCTTCAATCCAAGCTTCTTCGATTATTGCCTTCGGTGGATGAAATCGTTACGCGCCTTAAAGATGACGGTGTCAACGGCTCATCAGATACTGCCCTATCCGATGCCGTCAGAAAAGCAATCGGAACGAGAAGACAGCTCCTGCTTGAACAAATGAGCCAGGATTTCCCGAAAACTACGGAAAACGCATCGCTGTCCGAGCAAACAATTCGCGATATCGTACTAGATGAAGCAAAACAAATCCTTTCCTCGAATAAACAACTCGGCTTGAAAAAAGTCATCAACGCCACAGGAATCGTCCTACACACAAATCTGGGTCGAGCACCCTTAAGTGAAGCCGCAAGAGCCGCCCTCAATAATATGGCACAAGGATATTCAAATCTGGAATTCGATTTGCACCTTGGGAAGAGAGGTAAAAGAGGGTCCGATGTGGAATCTCTCCTTTGCCAACTTTCTGGTGCCGAGTCGGCATTAGTGGTCAACAATAACGCTGCGGCCGTTATGTTCGCGATTCACACGATGGCAAATGCCGCCGAAGTGATCGTTTCAAGAGGTGAGTTGGTTGAAATTGGCGGTTCATTCCGAATTCCAGATATCATGCGCCAAAGCGGCGCAAGATTAGTAGAAGTAGGGACAACGAACAAAACGAGGATTTCCGATTACCGCAACGCCATTACCCAAGATACGGCATTGCTGCTGAAAGCCCATACAAGCAATTACAGGATTGTCGGATTCACGGAAGAAGCATCTCGCGATGAACTCTCTGAACTTAGCAAAGAAACTAGTATACCCACGCTGGAAGATCTCGGTAGCGGCTCACTTCTTCATGTTGACGGACTTCCGCATGAACCCACCGTCATAGAATCAATTCAAGCGGGAATCGATGTCGTTACCTTCTCCGGGGACAAGCTTCTCGGTGGCCCACAGGCAGGCATTGTAGTAGGAAAGGCGATATGGGTGGAGAAAATGAAAAAACACCCGCTCATGCGCATTCTCAGGCTCGACAAGCTTACGCTCGCCGCCTTGGAGGCGACACTCAGGGTATATCTCGACCCGGATACCGCCTACACCCATATCCCGACTCTTCAAATGTTGTCCACCAACCGAGAAAAACTGAAAAAACAGGCTGAACGTCTGATGAATCTGATGGGGAAACATACTTGTTCTTTGCTTGGCGCCAGGGTGGAAGAAACTTCGGGGATGGTAGGCGGCGGGGCGATGCCCCTGGCGAAACTCGATAGCTTCGCCGTTACATTATCGCCCAAAAACTCTTCCGCCAAATCCTTGGAAACCAAGTTGCGCCATGGTACTCCACCGGTAGTGGCGCGTATTCATGAGGATAAAGTAATTCTGGATCTGAGATGTATTCAAGAAGATGAAATGTATCAGCTTGGCGTGATTCTCAACGAATTCACAAATTAGTCGACAGCCTTGTCTATATTTTATTTCTCTCGTCAAAACGAAAACAGGGGGCAATATTCCGATGCCAACCGTTAATTCCGAAGGTGTTGCAATAGATTATGAATTCATTAATCCCCAGCATACCGATACGCCTGTATTCTTGATCACCGGGCTGGGTGGCATCCGCTCAGTATGGGCAAATCAAATCGAAGCATTTTCTGCTACGAGGCCTCTTATCCTTCATGACCACAGAGGAACGGGGAAAAGCGCTAAACCAAGCGGAGTATACAGCGTTCTCAACATGGCGAAAGACATCACCGCCATCATGGATGACCTTGAAATAGAAAAAGCGCATCTCGTCGGCAGTTCAACGGGGGGCGCCATCATCCAGGTTATGTGTATTGACTATCCCGATCGTGTCAAAAGCGGGTCTATCGTTAGTTCCTGGCCCAGGAGCGACGCATATTTCACCCGCCAGTTCAGCGTACGCAAAGAAGTTTTACTCAATATGGGATGGGAAACTTACACGAGATTCTCCACATTCACCTTGCATAGCCCAAAGTTTTTCACCGACAACTTTCAAGGAATTCAAATGCAGGAAAACCAATCGATCGCCAACGCGCCTCCAGCTGAGATAATGGCCGAGAGAATCGACTGCATCATTGCGCATGATCAGTTGGACCGTTTAGGCCAAATTACATGTCCGGTGCTGGTGGCCGTCGCAAGAGACGACGTAGTAACTCCACCGTACTATTCTCATCAATTGTGTGATGCCATCCCTGAGGCTGAATTGAAAATTTTTGATGAAGGTGGTCATTTCGTATATATCGAGAAACCGGTTGAATTCAATGAGGCCATCCTGGAATTCATCCAACGTCATGACTAATCGATTTTTCCATTACTCGCCTATCAACCACGAAGGCGATATCACCTTATGAAGCATGTTGTCATCGGAACCGCCGGCCACATCGATCATGGCAAAACCTCTCTCGTCAAGGCATTGACCGGCACAGATACCGACCGCCTCAAAGAGGAAAAAGAGCGCGGCATCACCATCGAACTCGGGTTCGCCGAGTTGATTCTCGATAACGTCTACGCAGGTATTGTGGACGTTCCTGGCCATGAGCGATTCGTAAAAAATATGCTGGCGGGAGTCGGCGGCATCGATTTGGTCATGCTGATCGTTGCTGCCGATGAAGGCGTCATGCCGCAAACGAGGGAGCATTTGTCGATTTGCCGACTTCTCGGCGTAAAAACAGGGCTCATTGTTCTCACCAAAACAGATCTGGTCGATCCAGAATGGGTCGAACTTGTCACGGACGACATACAGGACTTCGTAAAAGACACATTCCTGGAAGAAAAACCAATTGTGCCGGTTTCGGCTCACACCGGTGATGGTCTGGAAAATCTCAAAAAAATATTGAACGAAATCGCTGATCAAACACCCACAAAAAGCGAAACGGGTATCTTTCGAATTCCGATTGACCGCGTCTTCACGATGAGGGGATTCGGGGTCGTGATAACGGGAACCCTGTTCAGTGGAAGTGTGGCAGTAGGAGAACAGGTTGAAGTTTATCCCAAGGCCCTTCAGGCGCGCGTTCGTGGCTTGCAAGTTCATGGGGAGTCTGTAGGAAAATCAACTGCCGGCCTCAGAACTGCCGTAAATCTACAGGGTCTCGAACGCGCCGAGGTGTTCAGAGGAGACATTATCGGTCATCGTGGTGAACTGAAAACAACATATATGCTCGACGTGCATCTGGAACATCTGGCCGACGCGCCCCGCCCGCTGAAAACCCGGAACCGCATTCGGTTCCATGCGGGTACAGCCGAAATCATGGGCAGGATATCTCTCATCGGACGAGATGCGCTTGAACCGGGAGATAGCTCATTTGCACAAATTCGGTTGGAGGAGCCTATTGTGGTACTGCCCAGAGATCGATTCGTCATCCGGAGCTATTCGCCAATCATCACGATAGGTGGTGGGGAAATCCTGGATATAATGCCTCGCAAGCATAGGCGATTGCGGAGTTCATCCCTGGAGCACCTGAAATCACTTCATCAAGGGGATGAGACGGAAAGACTGCTCATATTGCTCCGGGACTCACGGTTGAACGGAGTCGAACTTGCTGACCTCACAGGTCGTCTCACACTAAAGCCGAGCGACATCCAGAAAACCATTCAGGAATTATCGTCCCAAAGAGAAGTGCAAATTATCGACCAAACCAATTTCTTCTCCATGACTACAGCGCATTTCAACACCGCCCAGAAAAATATTCTCTCTTTTTTGTGTGAATATCATGCTGAGAACCCTCTTCGCACAGGGGCGCCCAGGGAAGAAGTTCGCGGCAAGGCGGGCGAAATCAATGAAAAAATCTTTGCCGCCGCACTCAAACACTTAAGCGAATCAAACGAAATCGTTGAAAATGGCGCCATATTAAGACTCGCCTCCCATTCAGTAGAAATTGATGAAAAACTCGGAGAAGTGAAAACGAAACTGGAGTCGGTTTACAAGAATGCCCATTTTCAACCGCCATCCGTCGAAGACGCATTCTCACAAAGTGGCGGCAAAGGCAATTCGAATCGTAATGCCCTGCAAATCCTCATCGACGAAGGTGCGTTACTGCGACTGAAGGACAACATTATCTACCATCGACACGCTTTGAGCGAAGCAGAAAACCTTCTTAGAGAGCATCTATCGCAAAACAACGAAATTACGGCTGCCGAATTCCGGGATCTCCTGGGCATAACCAGAAAACACGCCATACCTTTACTTGAATATTTTGATACTGCGCGGATTACACTGCGGGTGGAAGATAAAAGAGTGCTTCGACCAGACGCGAGATAAAATCCCTATATAAGGAATAAAAAATGCCTCTCGATAATAATAAAATCCAACGCCTGCGGTCAGATGTCCCGGCCCTGAAAAATCAAATTTACGTAAATTGGGGTGGCGGAGGACCATCGTCGAAATCGATTCTTCGTGAAATGGACAAGTTCACAAAACGCGATTTGGAACTCGGCTCGTTTCATCCGACAATCAGGCATGAAACCTCCAAGGCCCTAAAACGCACCCGAGAGAGCTGTGCGAAACTCATCGGCGCAGAAGCCTCCGAAATAGCCCTGACCAACAACACAACGGTCGGAATCAATTTAGCGGCAGCAGGACTAACTTGGAACCCAGGAGACGAGGTAATCGTCTCGGATTTGGAGCATCCGGGCGGCTACCTCCCCTGGTTGGTATGGCGGAAGAGAAATCCCATCAAGGTGAAACTATTCAAAACCGGTCAAAATGATGACCAGCTTCTCCGAAACTTAGAAAAGGCTATCACGCCAAAAACAAGGGTGGTTTGCGTGAGTCATATTACGTGGCTCAATGGCAGGAGACTTCCTCTTGAAGCAATCGGCGAAATTTGCGTCTCCGCAGGCGCCCTCCTCATCGTGGATGGCGCCCAGTCCGTAGGGCATATACCAGTCAAAATCAAAGACACCGGCGTAGATGTCTACACCATATCAGGCCAGAAATGGCTGATGGGTCCGGATGGCACGGGCGCCGTGTATATAAGGCGTGGAGCAGGCAAAAAGATTCAGCTTTCATCTGCAAGTTTTCGCTCAGCTCAAAAAAAGAGTTTAAAAACCCTGTCTTTCACCCCTGAGCCGAGCGCTATGCGCTATGAAGTCGGAACTCTCAATACACCCGGGTTCATTGGGTTCCGGACTGCGGTCGAACAATTCAAGAGAACAGGACCTATTTCAATCGAAAAAAGAATTCTGGCGCTGGCGAATCGCCTGCTGTCCCAGATACGTCCAATCAAGAATGTTGAAGTCATTACGCCTGAAGGAGAGGCTCAGTCTGGCCTGGTTTCTTTTCGGATTCATGGCGTCGAATCTCAAAAAGTGGTGGACAGACTCTACAGGAAATACCAAATCATTCTCAGGGCGGTGATAACGGAGCCTCCCGCCGTGAGAGTATCCATACATTATTTGAACACGGAAGATGAAATGGATTCGATAGCAAATGCGATAGACGCGATCACGGCCGGCAGGAAAAAGGGATAAACGGAAATTGCAATTCCTAACAAAATAGGCGGCGATGAGATTATCGCCGCCTATTAGTGTTAGGCTCGTAATTATTTTTTCAGCGTTACATTCACCGCCGTGGCGGCGCCACCCTTCACCGACACCTTCATGGATTTCTTGCCCAATACCTCGTGCCAAATCTCAAGTGTGTAAGAGCCTGCGGGGACGTCTTTTATCTCGAATTTCCCCCCGCCGCCCGTGATGCTCACATATGGATTTTCCGCCACAACGATATACCCCCTCATCCAATCATGAACGTCACAAGTCACTTTCAGGATGCCGGGTTTCTTGAAGTAGCGGGTCGACATTCTCAGTTTTTTCTTGAACTTGGGCTGCGCGATATTGGCTACCGAATTTCCCGTCTTGCCAGGATGGGTATGAACGTTGTGGAGGATTTTGTCACTGTTCTTCATCAGCAGCTTCGACTTTTGCCTCATCACCACCACGCGGGGTAGGTAGACGCATCCTTTTTGGTCGACAGTCGCTTTTTTCTGGCTTTTCGACCACTTCTTGCCGGATTTTACGCCTTTCAAAGAGACGACGGCCCACACCACGCCGCCGTCCTTCACGACCAGGCTCTCATCCTTAATCGGTTTCTTGCCGCAAACCTTTTTATCTTTATTCACGGATAATGTTTTGGATTTCGGGGCCGCGCCGTCGAACTTGATTGCTCCGGTAATCGAACCTCCGCCGCTTACTTTTCCTTCCTTATAAGCATTCGCCGATCCAGCAAAGGCGATGCTCAACATCACCGCAAACATCCAGCACAATTGAAAGTGTTTGGGAATCATACCTACTCCTCTCAAAGAATTTTTCTGATTGGCAGCTACTGTTTTCAAAAGCGTGCGCCGCAACCATTCGCACACGAAATATCTGTGATTTCAGATGCAAAACCTTTTAAAAATGACTTCTAATCAGATCGGAACCGCCAGGAACTCACACCTGATCCATTCAAGTAATGCACCTTTCACTTTTAGTCAACCCTCTTGGTGGCAGACTTCGGAATTCACCTGAATTCATTACGCAAACAAGCTGAATACCGCCATGAAAGAAAGCGTAGGTCCCGCCGTCAGAAGAGGCAAATCCATCTCGCTAGCGCAAGCGACCCCACTGCCGTGATGTTTGCAACATGGCGGACTCTGGGGTATCTCTCTAAAGCCGACTTATGGCCGATATGATTGATTTTCGGGGGTAAACAGTGAATCCGAACTTAAAAGACGCCAAGATGCCCGAAACGCTCGATGGCTGGGCGATTCTGCACCATATCTTCAAGGTCGACTGGCCCGCCTGGAACCGGCTGGAGAGCGCCCGGCAGCACCGAATCCTGGATGAAGCGACGGAATTCTTCGCCTCCATCGCCCGTCCCGAATCCGGCGAGAGCGCCCTGTTCAGCCTGTTGGGCCACAAAGGCGATCTGCTGTTCCTGCATTTCAGGCCCACGCTCGGTGCCCTGAATGAGGTCGAACTGGGGCTGCGGCGGCTGGCGCTTGCGGAATATATGGACGAGGCCACGTCCTACCTCTCGTTCCTGGAACTCGGCCTCTACGAAATGACCGTGAAACTCCACTCACAGTTCGTCGATGAGGGTCTCGAGCCGGGAAGCGACGAGTGGAAGTCGAAATGGTCCGAAGAGATGGACAACCAGCGAGAGCGCATGAAAGAGCGCCTCTACATGGACATCCCGAATACGAGATACCTGTGCTTCTACCCGATGAACAAGCGCAGGGGCGAGGAGAAGAACTGGTACGGCCTGCCCATCGAGGAGCGTCAGCAGATGATGCGCGAACACGGCTTCGTCGGCAGACGGTACGCCGGCCGCGTCCAGCAAATCATCACGGGCAGCATCGGCTTCGACGATTGGGAGTGGGGGGTGTATCTTTTCTCGCAAGACCCGCTCGTATTCAAGCGCCTCGTATACGAAATGCGCTTCGATGAGGCCAGCGTCTGGTATGGCGAGTTCGGCCCGTTCTACGCCGGTCTGCGCGTCATGCCGCATCATCTGAAAAGCATTTTCCGGGGCAAGGTTCCCTCGCTCGAATCGCCGTAAGGCGAACGATTTCAAAGAACAGGCCCTTTATGGCGAACGTTCTTATCGTAGGTTGCGGCTATGTCGGCGCTGCGCTCGGCGCTGCGCTCGCAGGTGAGGGCCATCTCGTCTGGGGCATGCGCCGGAATCCCGAAAAGCTTCCCCAATCCATCGAGCCGCTGAGCGCGGACATTCACGACAAAGACCTGGGCGGCCTCCTCCCCGATGGCCTCGATTACATCTTCTACACCCTCTCTTCGGGCGGCGGCGGCGAGGCCGGCTACCGGGCGGCGTATGCCGACGGCCCGAAAAATCTCATCCAAGCACTTGATAATAAAGGAGAAAGGCCCAGGCGAATCTTCTTCACATCGAGCACGGCCGTCTACGCGCAAACAGACGGCAGCCGGGTGGATGAGGGATCACCCACGCTGCCGACACATTACTCGGGCCGCACCCTGCTCGAGGGCGAGCGTACTCTGCTGGAGAGTGGCTACGCCGCCACAATCCTCCGTCTTTCAGGCATTTACGGTCCCGGCCGCACGCGCCTGATAGACTCCGTCCGGGCGGGCCGGGCCGAAGTCCAGGCGGGTTCGCCCCGCTTCACGAACCGCATCCACCGCGACGACTGCGCGGGCGCGCTGGCCCACCTCATGAAGCTGGAAGCGCCGGCTGAGATGTACCTCGGCGTCGACGATGAGCCCGCCGACCGGCGTAAAGTGTTGATTTGGCTGGCCGAACGGCTGGGCGTCCCGCATCCGCGCGAAGCCGGGGGCGGTGAAGCACCCTCCGCGCGCGCGGCGACGAGCAAGAGGTGCTCGAACGCCAGGCTCAAGGCGGCAGGCTACCGCTTTCTCTATCCGTCCTACCGGGAGGGCTACGCCGAAATGATCAAAGAGGTGAAAACCACGTAACTGGCAGACAAATCAATTATTTAGCAGGACTTTCAAATCTTTTCTCAGCTTCTCGAGAGATTCCGCGTCGTTGCTGTGGTAATAGCCGCGGATGGTGAAGTTCCTGTCGATGAGCACAAAGCGCGAGCTGTGGGAGATCAGGATTCCCGGCGTCTTCCCGCCCTCTTCATGCCCGGGATGATGGGCGTGCGCGCTGGGCAGCAGAAGCCGGAAAGCCCGCCCGCCGATGCTGCCTGGAGAGCGCATTGCTCGTTTGGTGGCGTAGCTCAGGCGAAAGCCCTTGAGCGCTAACTCTTTGATTTCCTTTTCTTTACCTGTCAGGAAAAACCACCGCGCCTTGTCCGCGCCGAACTTGCGCGCATAGTCCGCCAGCGTCGCCGCCTTATCGTGCGCGGGGTCGGTGGTGATGGAGAGCTGGCGGAAATCCTCGTGCGCGGCGAACGCCTGCTGAAGCCTTCTCATCTCGACGCTCTGCAAGGGGCAGGTATCCTCGCACCGCGTGTAGATGAAGTCCGCCACCCAGACTTTTCCACTGAGACGCTCCCTCTCGAACTTCCGGCCCGATGCGTCAACCAGCGCAAAATCAGGTAGTTGCGAGTATACGGGCAGGCTCTCGAAGAAGCTTCTCTCGAGCCAGCGCCAGCCGGGCGCGCCCGCCAGGCCGACGAGAACTCCCAGGGTCAACACCATGATCATGCGCCGCGCCATTTTTGTTTCTCCCCGGAAAACCCCAGTGAAATCAGGCCCTTGCGCCCACCCGTATTCTGGCAGTACGCGCGCGCCGGCGCAAGGCGCGCCGAGGGAATATCACGCCCGCAGCTCCCCGCAAATCCGCGCATTTGCCGTTATCTTGAGATGCGCGGGCCATGGCAGAATTCCCCTGCGCTTGAGTGTGGCTGCGGCGGAATCCGGCTGTCGAAACTGGTTTTCGCGCACGCTTTCCACCCCCGCGGCAGCCCGCATTTGCGCGCATTTCCCCTCGAAAATTTACAGAAATTTATCTAATAACCCCGTGAATTTATCTGAATTTATCGATATTTACGGAAATTATTATTTGCATTTCGCGCCTCCCGCGCCTCGCCCGGGCGGCGGCCCGATCCCTGCGGTCAGCGCCCCTTCCGCCGCCTGAAAAACCAAAGGCCGGCGGGCGGCCTCTCCAGCATACCCCATCGACGCGAAAGTCCACCGACGGCAAATGCGGGCAGATGCGCCTTCGTCTCGATGGGGGCGCGGAGCCGGAGACGATGATTTTTCGGCGCGACGCGCAACTGCGGGCAAATGCGGATGATTAATCACGACCAATGCGGGAGTGATTAACGCGACCAATACGGGAGTGATTGACGCGACCAATACGGGAGTGATTGACGCGAGTGGGAGGGGTTGCTGAAAAAGTCCGCAGGGACAGGTCGCGGCCTGTGGGACAACTCCGAGGAGGGGCTGTCGCGACAAGACGCGATGCGGTTTTGTTCGTCATTCCGGCGAATGCCGGAAGCCATTTTGACTTTGCCTTTTCGTCCCTTTCAAACCCACATCCCGCACGTCGTTTCGGTCGTGAGTCTGGTGCAGGTGGCGGTCCGTCTTCGGGGCCGCCCCACTCATATGTGCAGCCTGTCCGGTTCGTGGCATGCGGGGCGCTCCCGAGGAGCAGGTTCCGACCGAGAAGGGAGCAGGTTCCGACCGGGGAGGAAGGAACCGCCACCTGCTGATCAAACGCGATTGATGAAGGCTTTTTCACCAACTCCATGCGGGGAGTGTTTCCTCCCCTTTCATCATGCGCCGGTGACCCTCGTAAGGAGAGAGGTTTCATCGCCGCTTATCGGATCCGGCGCCCGGAATCCCCCCCCGTCAGGCGCATCATTCCCCGCCCGAATGTCCGTTGACTTGATGGCGGACGCCCCCGTTCCTGGCGCCGGCATCGAAAAAAATGCATTTAGACGCAAATTCTCACGATAACAACAAGATTTATGCGTAATATATCACTATAATCACGTATTATAATGCTTATAATTGGTATCTTTACGGGGCATTCTTTCGCCGACAGCAGCGAACGGGAGCGAACGGTCCGGCCCGGTTTTTTCGGCCGCCGATTTCATCGTCGGTTCACGGGCCTTTACTTGCACGGGGGATTTCAGCATGACGCGGCATTTGTTTTTGATTCTATCGGCTTTCCTGGTTCTGGGGTGCAGCCTCGGCGGCGGCGGCGGGAAAACCGCGCCCCGGATCGACCATACGCGCGCCACCACGTTCGAAAACGACGTCCTCACCATCGATTATACGCATCGCGACGGCGCCAGGGTGGTGCTCGACACGCAGCGTGACGCGGAGAGCACGGCCCCCTTCGCCACGGAGATGCCCGCTCATGCGGGGCGCGTGTGGACGCTCCTGCAGAAGGGCGAAGACGGGAAAGACCCCATCCTCGGCTACGTGGTGGTGAGCTGGAATGAGGACGACCCGGAGGATTATCTCACGGCGGGCTGGTGGATCCGCTTCATCAACCAGCGCTATCCCGACATCGACCCGAAACATGACGACAGCCAGACCGTCCTGTTCATAGACGGCCCCGAACTCGACCCGAATTTCCAGCCGCCCCTGCCCGCAACGGGCACGGCGTCCTACAGCGGCGGGGCGGGCGGGCGCTACCTCTATACATACGGGGACGGCTGGGGAGATGCGAAGGGCAAGATTTCCTCCGAGGAGTTCGCGGGCGTCGCCACGTTCACGGCGGATTTTGCCGCCGGGACCATCGAAGGCTGCCTGGGGTGTGAGGGCGATCTCACCGTGCAGCGCTTGCACCTCGCGAGCGCTTTCAACAGGTTCGAGACCGAGCCGGTCGCGCTGCTGGCGCATCCCAGGGACTACGAGGTGCGCTTCGCGCCCACGGAATTCAATCCCGACGGCACGTTTCAGACCGGCGAAGGCGTGACGGTCACGCATCCCGGGCGTTCGGTCGAAAGAGTCCGCACCGGGTACTGGGGCGGGGGGCTCTCGAACCGCCGCGACGGGGCGGGCAACCCGCGCCTCGTGGCGGGATTCAACAAGGTGACGTTTATCGAGCAGGACGGCAGCGAGTCCACCATCACCGCCATATTCAACGCCCTGAGCCATGAGTTCCGGGCGGAAGGGGCCCCCTAGCGCCCAGCGCGAACCGGCTCCCCCTCGTCCCGGGCGGGCGCGCAGGCGCCGTTTCGGGGGTTCGACCTGAGCCTGACGAAGGGGCGCTCTCAACCGATGAGGGTGAAAAATCACTCCCCCCTTGAGGGGCCTGTTGAAAAAGCCCTTGTTTTTCTCCGGTCGGCGACATGATGATTCCGTAGGGACAGGCCCCCGTGCCTGTCCTGTATCGGGGTGAATATGATCGACGGGCGGCCACGGGGGGCCGCCCCTACGGGCGGAACCCGACCGACGAGAGAGGAAAATCACTCCCCCCTTGAGGGTCGGGCATCCCGAGGGGAATGCCCGACAGTGAACTGAGGGCGTAAGCCCGAAAGTGAACTGGTGGGGGGTATAACTCGGAGTGGCGATAAAGCGCGATTCACCCCCCACCACATCGACCTTCGCACAAACCGCTCGGTCTCTGTGACTCCCCCTCAAGAGGGGAGGGAATTCCGATCATCGAATTGTTCACCGTAGGGACAGGCCTCTGTGCCTGTCCTGATGAAAGATAACCACGGAGGGCAGGACAACCACGGAGGGTTGTCCCTACAAACCATCGCGCTCGCCCACGCCACTTGAACCTCCATGCCGCCCGCTTCCGAAACGGGGTTTTTCAACAACCCCGAGGAACGAGCGTTTGCATAAGCCATTGACGAGAAACGCATCGGCTCGCAAAACCTCCCTCTTCGGTCGGTTTTGACCCTGACAAGGGGGGTAGGGGTCAAACGCGAGCGAAGAGCGAGTGTTTGCAGCTTTTACCAGAACGAGGGGTCGTCCCCTGCATCAGGCTCACGACAAAACGACATGGGAGGAGACAACCCCGGCCGGGAAGGGGTCGGCGGATGCCCATGTGCCGCTGCGCCGGACCCGCGTCCGGGGAAAAAGCGGAATCTCCCTGATTTCATACGAAAATTCTTGTGTATTGATATATATTGGTAATAATATAGCTTTTAGACAGGATTGTAGGCTGATTTGATAATACTTGGGAGTTACAAAAACGGTCCGTCGAGCCGGATTCATCCGCAGTGACGGGAGAGGAGGAAGAAGCCATGAACAGTTGGAAACAGGGAGTTTCAAACTTCGCGAAGACGCGGCGGGCGCTGCTCGCCGGTCTCCTGGGCCTGGGGCTCGCCGTGCTGTGGTCGGGCGTGGTTTTCGCAACAACAATTGTGAATGGCCCCCGTGTGATTATCGATTCCGCCACCGACGACGGCGGCGGGAAGATCAGGATATCGTGGTCGCTCCAGTCGGAGCCCGAAAACGTCACTTTCAGGAAAGACCTGCCTGAGAAAGTGTGCGTGTTTTGGGCCGTGGTGGAAGACGGAGTAGAAGGGTCGTATACGGACACATGCTTCACCAGCGAAGTCGCGAGCCAGGATGACCTGGTGGTCGATACGGGCATCGGCGGGGACGGCCCGAAAACAGTGTATTCGCTGGTACCGGTCCCCTATTACTATGGTCTCCCTACGTTTCCTGCAGATGAAAATGGGAATCAGCTGACGACCGAAGTCACGCTGAACGCATCGGCCTGACGCGCCGGCGGCGCCGGATGGAGACATGGGCCGGAGGAGGAAGAAGCCATGAACGGATGGAAGCAGGGAGTTTCAAACTTCGCGAAGACGCGGCGGGCGCTGCTCGCCGGTCTCCTGGGCCTGGGGCTCGCCGTGCTGTGGTCGGGCGTGGTCTTCGCCGTAGGGACAGTACCCCAGACTGGACCCCATGCGTATATCGATTCCGCCACCGACGACGGCGGCGGGAAGATCAGGATCTCGTGGTCGCTCCAGTCGGAGCCCCCCCCCAACCGCACTTTCACGTATACCCAGCCTACCAAGGCGTGCGTTGAATGGGCCGTGGTGGAAGACGGAGTAAGGAAGACGGGTACGTGGACATGCTTCACCAGCGAAGCCGCGAGCCAGGATGACCTGGTGGTCGATACGGGCATCGGCGGGGACGGCTCGAAAACGGTGTATTCGCTG
>JGI24793J26633_1000767_pt1 | contig 19806 bp, 9 predicted proteins | sample MesohylFT_FD_26633 | JGI IMG/M metagenome (IMG submission 26633) | reverse complement strand
AAGTTAAGCCCCCCCCCCCCCGAGTTACGAACCACATAACGCACATCCGCAACCGCTCCCTGTCCGACGCCGGGCCGCCCAACTTGTCGTCACCCTTGCGATCCTGCTGATCGCGGCATTGGCCGGCGCGCAGCCCGCGTTTGGCCAGGACGAACCGCAGCCCCCTGCCGCGCCCGGCGGATTGCACGTCTCCACCGAGATCGGCTCACTTGATGTCGATGTCGACTGGGACGACGTGGACGACGCCACGCGCTACGTGGTCCGCTGGCGGACAGCGGAACCGGGCGGGAAGCTCAACAAGGGCGAAGAGGTCTCGGTCTCCAGGGCGGAAATCACGGTCGCGGGCACCGGCGCCTGGGTCGTCCGGGTGCAGGCCTGTAACGACGCGGGCTGCGGAACGCCCAGCGCCGAGAAGTTCGAGGTCGAACCGGCGCCCGAGCCGGAATCGACGCCTGAGCCGGAGTCCGAGCCTGAGCCTGTTGCAGACACTGAGAACGCGCAGGCGCAGACCGAGCTGACGGTCTCCGTCCGCGCCAGCGCGACCGCTCCCTTCGCCGGCGAGCAAGTCCGCTTCAGCGCCGACATCGACGGCGCGCCCGAGGGCGAACAACCGACGTATCAATGGGAGTTGAGCTACGGCGGCGACCTCTGGTTCCCCAGCGGCAGCGACCCGACCTTCTCCTACCTGCCGCACCAACCCGAGACGGCCAGCGTGCGGGTCAGCGTGCGCTATGCCTCAGGGGTGTCGGCCAGGTCGGCGCCGCTGAGCGTGACCTGGCGGGTGTTCGAGCCCAAACCGCAACCGCCGACCGCGGAGGGCGCCAGGGGAGCGGTAGAGCAGGTCTCGGTCACGATCCGCCACGACGAGACCGTGCCCAGACCGTTCCAACCGGGCAAGCTGGTGGCGCTGGTGAGCAATCTGCCCGACGGCGAACAGCCGCGCTACCGCTGGGAGATGAACCTGGGCGGCGACTGGTGGGTCGTCGGCAGCGAGCGCGCGTTCCCCTGGAGCGCCACCCTGAAAGAGACGGTCCGGTTCCGGGTGACGGTCTTCATTGGATCGGACCAAGCCGTCACCTCTGACGAGCTAGCACTCGACGGGACGGCAGGCAAGGCCACCCGGGACGTGAACGCGGCGGCGACATCCGTGGCCCTGATCGGAAACAGCGGGCAGACGTCCTTCGGGAACCCGCAGCTCACCTCCGATCGAGCTCAGGCGTTCACGACGGGCAGCCACAGCACGGGCTACAAGCTGACCAGCGTGCAGATCGACTTCAAGACGAATGCGGGGGCGGCATACGCGTCCGACGTGAAGATCATGAACGACGGCGGTGCTGGACCGGGCAGCACCACGCTGGGCACGCTGACCGATCCGGCGTCGTTGGTCGCGGGGCTCAATGAGTTCACGGGAGACGTCGACCTGGCCGCCAGCACGACCTATTACGTCGTCATTGACTCGTCTGTTGCCGACTTCGACACAATATTGGACGGAACATCATCGAATGACGAGGATTCGGGCGGCGCGGCCGGTTGGAGCATCGGGGATGACGGACATTCCCGGGGTGCGACCAGCACCGGCGCATGGTCCTCGAACGCAAATTCGTTGAAGATCATCGTCAACGGTTATGAGAAACAGGCGCCATCGGTAAGCAACACGGGCCAGACCTCCGTTGCGTCACGGTCACTCGCGAACAATCTTGCCCAGGCGTTCACGACCGGGGACCATGCGAAGGGTTACACGCTCACCGCGCTCGGGTGGCGACTCTCGTCCGTCGGGACAGCAGAGCCGAGCCATACCGTCAAGATCTGCCCTCAGAGCGGCACTGAGCCGTCCACTTCCTGCCTGGGCACGTTGGAGAACCCACTCTCTCTGACGGTCGGAACGAACCGCTTCACGGCAGCGGGCGGCGGCATAAGGCTCGACGCAAACACCACGTACTTCATGGTCCACGAACTCGTCACGGCAGGAACCGGGTCCTATGCCGCTGCGCGGACGAACTCCGACGACGAAGACTCGGGCGCGGCCTCCGGGTGGAGCATCGGCAACGACTTCCTGGTCGATGTCAGCGGCACGTGGCACCCCCTCACAAGTCCATTGCAGATCTACATCGAGAGCGATCCGAACATCGCGCCCGCCGTGGCCAGCGCCGAGATCGACGGCACCAAGCTGGTGCTCACCTTCGACGCGGATCTCGACACCGCTTCGGGCACGGCCGCGGGCGCGTTCACGATCAAAGCCGACGGGACCGCGCAGACGGCCACCGCGATCACGATCGCCGACAGGACGGTCACGCTCACGGTGCCGACGGTCACCCCGGGCCAGACCGTCACCGTCAGCTACACCAAACCCGCCTCGAGCCCGCTCAAGGGCGCGGACGACTCGGAGGTGGATGGGTTCACCGATCAGGCGGTGACCAACAACACCTTGTCGATACGGCTGGTCCAAAACACCTCTCAAGCGGACACAGTTAATGGACCGCTCGACGACGATCGGGCGCAATCGTTCACGACGGGCAGCAAGAGTTTGGGCTACCGGCTGACCAGCGTGCAGCTCGGCGTCGACGTGGCAGGGTCGCCGAGCTATACCGCGACGATCGTGCGCGACACCGGCGCCGGACCGGGCAACCTCGCGGTGGCCACGCTGGCGAAGCCGTCTTCGTTGACCGTGGGGTATGAGAACGAGTTCACGGGCGAGGTCGACTTGCTCCCCAGCACGACCTACTTCTTCAAGGTCGACATGTCAGCGAGCGCCCTCGCCGTGGAGCTGAAGCTAGCGCTCGTGAACGGCGAAGTCGGCGAGCCCGGCTGGAGCATCGGCAACGACCATCACGAACGACTTTGGAGCAGCAACGGCGCCTGGAGTGCCGTATTTCAGTCGTTGAAGATCCAGGTCAACGGCTATGCGAAGGCGCCCGCCCTGGACAAAGCGGAGATCGACGGCGCCGAGCTGGTGCTCACCTACGACGGGAATCTCGACACCGCTTCGGCCACGGCCCCGGGCGCGTTCACGATCAGCGTGGGCGGCGGGGCCGCCCAGGCGGCCACCGCGATCACGATCGCCGGCAAGACGGTCACCCTCACGGTGCCGGCCGTGACCGACCAGCAGACGGTGACCGTCACCTACACCAAACCCGACGACAACCCGCTCAAGGGCAGCAACGCGGAGGCGGTGGCCGGCTTCACCGATCGGCCGGTGACGAACAACCCGTCAATCACGGCGCGTGCCCTGATCGGAAACGGCCTGCAGCCAGGCGCCGCCGGCTTATTCCTTGACGGCGATCGAGCCCAGGCGTTCACCACGGGCCCCAACAGCGATGGCTACAAGCTGACCAGCATCCAGCTTGGATTCGGTACAGCAGGGTCGCCGACCGATTACGCGGTGAAGATCATGAACGACGGAGGTTCTGGGCCGGGCACCACCAAGTTGGCCGAATTGGTCGGCCCGACGTCGCTTACCGTGGGGCTCAACGAGTTCAAGGCCTCTGGCACAGGAATCGATCTGGCCGCCAACACGACGTACTACATCCTTGTGGACCTGGGCGCGAGCGACAGCACGTTCACCCATACGACAACGACATCCAAAAGCGAGGACACGGGCGGCGCGAACGGCTGGAGTATTGCGAACAGTTACTACAAGCGAAATGTCAACAACAGCGGCTCGTGGACTGAGTTCATCACAAGAATACTGAAGTTCGTCGTCAACGGCCATCCGAAGCTTCCGGCAACCTCAGCGCTGATCGGGAACAACTCGCAGGGGGACAACTCTGAGTTCGGTTTCGACGCGGATCGGGCCCAGCCGTTCACGACGGGCACCAACAGCACGGGCTACCGGCTGAAGAACGTGCAGCTCGGCGTCAAGACGGCGGGCTCGCCGACCAATTACAAGGTGAAGGTCATGTCGGACAGCGGTTCGGGGCCGGGCGCCGAGTTGGCCACGCTGGAGAACCCGTCGTCTTTGACCGTGGGGCTCAACAGTTTCACCGGCGATGTCGACCTGACCCCCAACACGACGTACTACATCGTCGTGGACCAGACCGATATCAGCACTGCGAAGTGGAAGCGCACGGCGTCGGATGATGAGGACTCGGGCGGTGCGGCCGGCTGGAGCATGGGGGACAGGTTCTGGACCCGAAGCTATGGCTCGGCCGGCGCATGGCGCGAGGCGGTGACCTCAGACATCTTGAAGGTCGTCGTCAACGGCTATGCGAAGCCGACGTCGTCCACGGCGACGGCCGACGCGGGCGAGGACCAGACGGTGCAGACCGGCGACCCGGTGACCCTGGACGGCAGCGGCTCGGCCACCACCAAGGCGGGCGCCACCCTGACCTACACCTGGACCCAGACCAGCGGCCCGGCGGTGACGTTGAGCGACGCCACCGCTGCGAGGCCGACCTTCACCGCGCCCACATACCGGGCGGATTACGTGTTCTCGCTGGTCGTCGACGACGGCGACGGCATCAGCATGGCGGACACAGTGATGGTCGCGGTGCGGCCGCCGATCAACCCGGCCACCGCGCCCTGTCAGAGTCCCGACGAAGGCGCCGCGGTCGACGCCACAGTGATCTCAACTCCCACCACCACCGCCGCCGCCGTCACCTGGGGCGCGACGACCACCGGCGGCGCCGGCACGGCCGACCTGTACTTCTGCTCGCCCGACGGAACCCGGGAGCTGGTCGGATCCGCAATCGCTGCCGGGACCACCCGGACCAAGTCCGGACTTGAGAGCGGCACGAAGTACTGGGTCGGGGCGCTCAAGACCACGACCAGCGACGGCTCGGTCTCCTGGTCGGGCTGGACGGCCGCGACCACCACCGGTAGCGCCTCGATCGTGGCGGTGCAGATCGCCTCGACGCCGCGCTGGGACGCCGACGAGGACGGGGAGCCGGAGACCTACGGGCGGGGCGACACGATCCAGATCGATGTGACCTACAGCCAGGACGTCACCGTCACGGGCGCGCTCGACAAGGTTCGCGTGCGCCTCGATGTGGGCACTGACGACTCGGATTTGTCCAACAGCCAGGAAGTGGCCAAGGCCGCGAGCCACAGCGGAACCAGGCTGCGTTTCGAGTACACCGTCAAGACGAACGATGTGGACTCCGACGGTGTCTGGGTGCAGACCCAGAACGCGATGAGCGACAAGATCATCTTCTTGGCCGGCGGCGCGACCCTCAAGAACGGCGCCAACAACGCCAAGCTGACCAAGAGCGGGCTGCCGACCAGCGGCGACCCGAAGCACAAGGTCGATCACCAGCACTTCGCGACCGTTCCGGCGTTCCCCAACGCGACGGAGACCCTGACGATCGACGAGAACAGCGCCGAGGGCGTCACCGTCGGCACGGTGACGGCGACCGACGCCGACGGCGACACGCTCTACTACAGCCTGGACACCACCACCGGCGACCATGCCCGCTTCACGGTCGGGCAGACGGGCGCCGACGCGGGCACGATCAAGGTCGGCCCCGGGCAGAACTTCGACTTCGAGACGCCGCCGAACAGCTACACGGTGACCGTCAACGTCACCGACCGCAAGGATTCCGACGGCAACGCCGAGACGCCTCCGTACACCATCGATGACACGGTCGTGGTCACGATCAATGTGATCAACGTCGAGGAGCCGCCCGACGCGCCGACCGTCACCGCGGTCACGGGGGCCTCGACGACCAGCGTCACCGTCACCTGGACGGCGCCGAGCGACACCGGCGCGAAGGCGATCACCGACTACGACCTGCGCTACTACGAGGGCAGCGCCGAGCCCACCGACGCGGCCGACTGGGTCGAGGAGGGCGAGACCAACGGCCACACCCACACCGGCACCGCGACCACCGCGACGATCACCGGGCTCGCCGAGGACACCACCTACCAGGTCCAGGTGCGTGCCGAGGGCGACGGCGAGGGCGCCTGGTCGACCACCGGCTCGGGCGCGACGCTGACCCCGCCGGCGGCGCCTCGCGGCCTCTGGGCCCAGGCGTCCACCACGTTCTTGATCCTGCAGTGGTCCAACCCGGGCGATTCGACGATCATCAGGTACCAGACCCGCCACAGCACCGACGGCGGCACGACCTGGACCGGCTGGACCAACCTCCACGGCAGCAACGCGTCCACCGTCTGGACCAACCTGTCTAACTTGACCAGCGGCACCTACTACGACGTCGAGTTGCGTACGGTGCACAGTATCGGCGGGAGCTGGAGCGCCTCGACCGGCGGCACGCCCTCAACCTCGGGAATATTGGGGCCCTCCAACCTGCGCGCCACCGCCGCGGACGGCCAGGTCACCCTGAGATGGACCCGGAACTCTTCTGCGACCAGGCAGCGGGTTCGCCAGCGGGTGGCCGGCGGGAGTTGGTCCGATACGTTGCTCGGCGGGGGCGCCGGCACGCACACCGCGACGGGTCTGACCAACGGCACGACCTACCGCTTCGAGGTACAGACCGGACAAACCAACTCATGGGACAAGTCGAGTACCATCGACGTCACTCCGACAGCGCGGGCCGTTGCGCCGGGCAACTTCACCGCCCTGCCCGGCGACCGCTCCATCTCGTTGAGCTGGGACAATCCGGGTGACGCGGGGATCACCGCGTACCAGATCCGGGTCAGCGACGACGGCGGCGCCACCTGGGATCCGGACTGGGCCGACATCACCGGCAGCGACGCGAACACGACCATGCACAGCCTGTCGAGCCTGACCAACGGCACGACCTACACGATCGAGGTGCGCGCGTCGCGGGGCATGATTCACGGCGCGGTCAGCTCCGCGACCGCCACTCCCAACCTGCCCCCGCCCGCTCCCAGCGGTCTCAGTTCAACCGCTGGCGACGGGCTAGTCGACCTGAGCTGGACCGATCCGGGTGACTCAAGCATCACCAAATACCAGACCCGCCACAAGGCAGGGTCCGGCGCCTTCAACGCGTGGGCCGACATCGCCAGCAGCGGCGCGACCACGACCTCGCATCGGGTGACCGGATTGACCAACGACACGAGCTACACGATCGAGGTCAGAGCGGTCCGTAGCGGCCCGCTGTACGGCGCGTCGTCCAGCACCACCGCCATCCCGAGGCCGACCGTTCCTGCGGCGCCGGCCAGTTTCACCGCGACCCCCGGCGACGGCCGGGTCGATCTGGCCTGGACCGATCCCAGCAACAGCCAGATCACCGCATACCAGTACCGCTACAAGGCGGGCACTGGGAGCTGGAACCCCAACTGGACCGACATCTCCGGCAGCGGCGCGACCACCACCATGTACACGGTGATGGGCCTGACCAACGACACCACCTACACCTTCGAGGTGCGCGCCAAGGCCGGGACCACCATCGTCAGCGATGCCAGCAGCGCCACCGCGACGCCCCGGCCTACGGCTCCGCCGGCGCCGGCCAGTTTCGCAGCGACCGCCGGTGACGGGCGGGTGACGTTGAACTGGACCGACCCGAGCGACACTCAGATCAGCAGGTACCGGTACCGCCAGAGCACCGACGGCGGAATGAACTGGTCGTCGTGGATGGTGATCTCCGGCAGCGGCGCCGCCACGACCATGCACACGGTCACCAGTTTGACAAATGACACCGACTACTCCTTCGAGCTGCAGGCCCGCCGGGGCACGGCCACGTGGGGTGCGTCCGGCAGCGCCACCGCCACGCCGCGTCCGGCGGCTCCGTCGGCGCCGGCCAACCTCAGCGCCGATGTCGGCGACAAACAGATCACGCTGCGCTGGAACAACCCCAACGACAACCGGATCACCGAGTACCGGTACCGCCAAAGCACCGACGACGGCGTGAACTGGTCCAACTGGACCGACATGGGGGCCGGTGCGGCCACCGTCTCGTACACAGTGACCAGTTTGACCAACGACCAGGAGTACAAGTTCGAGGTGGAGGCCCGCCGCGGGACGCAGACGTACGGCTCCGCCAGCAGCGTGACGCAGACGCCCCGCCCGCCGGCGCCGCCCGCGCCCGCCGGTCTGACCGCCGATCCCGGCAACACAACGGTCACGCTCGACTGGACCGACCCCTCCGACACGCTGATCAGCGTCTACCAGTACCGCCAGAGCACCGACGGCGGCGCAACCTGGAACCCGGACTGGGGCGACATCTCTGGCAGCGACAAGGACACCATCACCCACGCGTTGACCGGGCTGACCAACGACACGACCTACACGTTCGAGGTACGCTCGCGCCGGGGCACGGCAACGACGGGTCCCGCGAGCCGTGTGACCGTCACGCCGAAGGCGCCGCCGCCCGCGCCGCGCGGCCTCTGGGCCCGGGGCCTGGACGGGGAAGTCGAGCTTCGCTGGTCCAACCCGGGCGATTCGACGATCACCAAGTACCAACTCCGCCAGAGCACCGACGACGGAGCCACCTGGAACCCCGACTGGACCGACATCCCCGACAGCGGCGCGAACACCACCATGCGCGACGTGGTCAGCCTGACCAACACCACCTACTACGACTTCGAGTTGCGGGCGGTGCGCGGCACGAGCAACGCGGGCACGTCCGCCGCGATCGGCGTCGAGCCCAGCAACAGCGGACTATCGGGGCCCAACAACCTGCGCGCCACGGCCAGCGATACCCAGGTCACCCTGGCATGGGATCAGGCCACGCTCGCGACCCGGTACCGGGTCCGGCACCGGGCCAGCACCACTACCACTTGGGAGAGCTGGACGACTATCTCGAGTGGGACCACCACCACGCACACCCAGACGGGTCTGACCAACGGCACGACCTACCGCTTCGAGGTGCAGACCGGACAATCCGGTTCATGGGACCGGCGCAGCGCGGTCGAGGCGACGCCGACGGAGCGGGCCGCGGCGCCGCTGAACTTCACTGCGTTGCCGGGCAACCGCACGATCATGTTGAGCTGGACCGACCCGAACGATTCGAACATCACCAAGTACGAGTACCGCTACAAGGCGGGCAGCGGGAACTGGAACCCGGACTGGACCGTCATCACCGGCGCCGGCGCCACCACGACCATGCACACGCTGTCGAACCTGACCAACGGCACGACCTATACGGTCGAGTTGCGCGCCTCGCGGGGCACGGTGGTCGGCGCGGTCAGCTCCACCACCGCCACCCCGAACCTGCCGCCGGGCCGGCCGAGCGGTCTCAGCGCCACCCCGGGCGACACGAAGGTCGACCTGAGCTGGACTAATCCGTCGGACTCGAGCATCGTCAACTACCAGTACCGTGTCAGCGACGACAGCGGCATGACCTGGTCTCCGGACTGGACCGACACCGGCACGGCCACCACGACCACGTTGTCGGTGACCGGGCTGAAAAACGACACGACCTACACGATCGAACTTCGGGCGGCCCGCAGCGGCCGGCTCTACGGTCCGGCGGCCAGCAGGACCGCCACCCCCAGGCCGACGCCGCCGCTGGCGCCGACCAGTTTCACCGCGACCGCCGGCGACCGTGAGGTCGAGTTGGCTTGGGCCGATCCCAGCGACACCCTGATCACCAAGTACCAGTACCGCCAGAAGGTGGGCACCGGGAACTGGGCCAACTGGACCGACATCTCCGGCGCTGCCACGACCATGCACACGGTGACCGGTTTGACCAACGACACCACCTACTCTTTCCAGGTGCGGGCCCGGCGCGGCACGGTCACCCACGGCCCAGCCAGCAGCAGCGCCTCCGCGACGCCGCGGCCGACGGCTCCGCCGGCGCCCAGCGGGCTGACAGCCACGGCCGGCGATGGCAAGGTCGACTTGAGCTGGACCGATCCGAGCGACAGTCTGATCAGCAAGTACCGGTACCGGGTCAGCGACGACGGCGGCATGACCTGGGGCAACTGGACGGTGATCTCCACCAGCAGCGCGGCCACCACCATGCACACGGTGACCGGCCTGACCAACGACACCCCCTACAGTTTCGAGCTGCAGGCCCGCCGCGGCACGGTCACCGTCGGTCCGGCCGCCAGCGCGACGGCGACGCCGCGACCGGCGGCGCCGCCGGCGCCAACCAACCTCCGCGCCGAGGTCGGTGACGGTCAGATCACGCTGCGCTGGAACAATCCCAACGACAGCCGGATCAGCGTGTACTCGCACCGCGAGAAAGAGGTCGGCGGCAACTGGAGTCCGAACTGGACCGATATCCCGATGAGCAACGCCAACACGACTTCCTTCGTGAGCACCGGTCTGACAAACGACGACACCTACCACTTCGAGGTGCGCGCCCGCCGCGGAACGGTCACGTACGGCGCGGAAAGCAGCGTGACCGGGACGCCGCGGCCGGACCCGCCGCCGGCACCGAAGGGGCTGAGCGCCGATCCGGGCAACGCGCAGGTCACGCTCAACTGGACCGACCCCATGGATCCGGACATCCGCGTCTACGAGATCCGCCAGAAGGCCGGCAACGCCGCCTGGACGGCGTGGGCTGACATCTCCGGGAGCGACAAGGACACCATCACCCACATCGTGTCGAGTCTGGACAACGACACGAGGTACCGGTTCGAGATACGCGCCGTCCGCGGCGCAGTGACGAGCGGGGACGCGGCCGGCGTGACCGTCACGCCGAAGGCGCCGCCACCGGCGCCGCGCAACCTGCGGGCCACGCCCGCAGCCGGTCAGATCGTCGTGGACTGGACCAACCCGAACGACAGCACGATTACGAAGTACGAGTTCCGCCAGAGCACCGACGGCGGAACCAACTGGAACCCTGACTGGGGCGCCATCTCCGGCAGCGGGTCGGCTACCACGTCGTTGACGCGTACTGGTCTGACCGACGGCACGTACCACGACATCGAGGTGCGAGCGGTGCGCGGCTCAGCCAATGCGGGCACGGCCGCTGCGATCGGTGCCGAGCCGTTGAGCACGGGTCCCGCGGCTCCCGCCGCGTTGCGAGCCACCGCGGCTGACGGTCAGGTCACCCTCTCCTGGAGCGAGGGCGGATCGACGGTGGACAGGTACCGCGTCCGCAATCGGCCGAGCGGCGGGTCGTGGTCAGGTTGGACGGTCAAGTCCGGCCGGACCACCACCACGCACACCGAGATGGGCTTGACCAACGGCACGGCCGTCCGTTTCGAGGTGGCGGCAGGCACCTCCGCACCTGCGTTCGGACCCGCCAGCAGTATCGAGGCGACGCCGACCGAGCGACCGGCCGCTCCGGTCAATCTCGTGCCCTACGCCCGCCCGGCCTACGTCTATCTGACCTGGGACGATCCCAACGACCCGCTAATCACCGAGTACCAGTTCCGCCGGAGCACTGACGGCGGAAGCACCTGGAGTCCGAACTGGACCAAGGTCGCCGGCAGCGGCGCGACCACGACCTGGTTCAACTTGGCTACCTTGCTCAACGGCACGACCTACACCATCGAGGTCCGAGCGGTCCGGGGCGCCAGGCTCGGCGTCGCTGGCCGGGTGACGGCCACGCCGCGCACACCGCCCTCGACGCCGGCGGGCTTCACGGCCACATCAGGCGATAACGAGGTAGTGCTGGGCTGGACCAACCCTGGTGACGCCTCGATCAGCAAGTACCAGTCCCGCCACCAGGCCGACGGCGAGACCAACTGGACGGACTGGACAGACATCGACGGCAACAGTGCCGCGCACACCGTGACCGGCCTGACCAACGACACGACCTACACGTTCCAGCTGCGAGCGGTCAGGGATCGGGACAACGGAGGCTTGGCAGCCAGCGCCACGGCCACGCCGAAGCCGCCGCCGCCGGCCGCGGTCACCGGCCTCATGCCCACCACCGGCGCCACCCCCCGCGACGGCGGGATTGCGCTGAGCTGGACCAACCCCGGCGACACGCGGATCAGCAGGTACGAGTACCGGGTGCAGCGGGACGGCCAGAGCGCCTGGAGGCCGGATTGGACTGAGGTCCCCGGCAGCAGCGATTCCACGGCCTCGTACATCGTCACCGGGTTGCTGAACGACACGACCTATACGGTCGAAGTGCGAGCGGTGCGGGGAGCGGACACGGCGGGTGATGCGGACAGTGTGACCATCAAGACGCCCAAGCCTGCGCCCAGGGGTCTCATCGCCAGGGCGGACAACGGGCAAGTCCACTTGAGCTGGACCGATCCCGGCGACGATGAGATCACCACGTACCAGATCCGCCAGAGCACCAACGATGGCAGCACCTGGACGACCTGGGCTGACATCACCGGCAGCGACAAAGACACCGTCGCCCACACGGTCTCCGGCCTGGCCAATGGCACGGCGGTCACCTTCGAAATCCGGGCGCACGTGCTCGGTACTCCACCGCAGGAGGGAGTGGCGGCCCAGATCGAGTCGATGCCGATCGACACATCCTCCGTTCCGGCCGCCCCCGAGGAGGCGCGGGCCACAGCCGGCAACTCCCAGGTGACGTTGATATGGGCCAATCCGCAGGACGAGACGATCACCAAGTACCAGTTCCGCCATCGCCTGATAGCCGGGACGCTCGAGGGGGCGATCGGCAACGCGGAGAACTGGGATGATATCCCCGACAGCGACGCAAACACGACCTCGTACACCGTGACCGAACTCGAGAACGGCAACGTCTATCAGTTTGATGTACGCGCCGTGTACGACACGGCAGACTTCGGCGCTGTGACCAGCATGATCGCCACGCCCAAGCGCCCCGTGTCGCAGTCCAGCTCTGGCGGCGGTGGCGGAGGCGGTGGCGGCGGAGGCGCGCGCGCGCAGCCTTCGGAGGAGGAATTCGACTGGAACGTGACCCGCGACATCGAAGCGCTTGACGGAGAGAACGACTTCCCCACGGGTCTCTGGTCCGATGGGGTGATGCTCTGGGTCGTTGAGAACGCAACGAGCGGCCCAGACCGGGTCTTCGCCTACGCACTGGAGGACGGCGCCCGTCAAGCGGACCTGGAGTTCGAGTTCGAGCGCCGCAACCGCTTCGCCCACGGCATCTGGTCCGACGGCGAAGTCGTCTGGATCGCCGACGCGGGCCAGGACAAGCTGTTCGCGTACCGGCTCGACTCAGGGGAGCGGCTGGAAGAGCGGGACTACACGCTCAACGAGCGCAACCGCGACCCGCGCGGGATCTGGTCGGACGGCGAGGTCATCTACGTGCTCGACTCTGGCAAGGACGCGCTGTTCGCCTACGACGTGCAGAGCGGCGAACTGGACGCCGAGTATCCGCTCGACCGGCTCAACCGCAGCCCGCGCGGGATCTGGTCGGATGGAGTCACGATCTGGGTCTCCGATGACGGGGCCAAACGGCTCTTGGCCTATCGAATCGTTGAGGTCGAGGTCGAAGGCGAGGAGCGCTCACAGGTCCTACAGCGCCACGAAGCCGAAGAGTTCACGTTCCGCTCGCTGCTGAGTTCTGGCAACAGCGACCCGCGCGGGATCTGGTCGGATGGCGATGTGATGTACGTCGCAGACGACCGTGATGACCGCGTCTACAGCTACAACATGCCCGACGCGATCGACGCTCGCCTCGCTTCGCTCAGTCTTGGCGACTTCGACCTCGCAGAGTTCTCTCCGCGGCAGCTGAGCTACCAGGTCTCCATCGAGGGGGACATCACACAGACGACCGTCGTGGCCGCGCCGGTCTACGAGGCCGCAACAGTCGAAATCGCCCCCGGCGACGCGGACGGCGATCCAGAGAACGGCCACCAGGTCGCGATCGAGGATGGGCTGGCGATCAATGTCACGGTGACCTCCGAGGACGACGACCGCACGCAGGTTTACACGGTCGTCTTCGAGCGCGCCAACCGAGCCCCGCTGGGCAGCGAGATTCCAGCGCTGGAGCTGACGGCCAAGGGTGATCCAGTCGAGTTCAGCCTCAGCGACTACTTCAGCGACCCGGACGGCGATCCGCTCAGCTACACGCTGGGCGAGCCAACCGACGCCAGTGTGGTCAGCCTGGTCGAATCAGACGGCGTGCTCAGCGTCACACCGCTTGAAGCCGGCGCCACCTCGTTCGCACTGAGCGCCTCAGACGGCGAGTTGCGTAGTGAACCCGTCGAAGTCGAGATCAGCGTCGAAGCGGTTCCCGTCGTTGCCCAGGCGCCTGAGGTCCGAATCGGCGCGAGGCGAGTCGTCAATGGGCGAGTCGAGTTCGGCCTCGGAGTGCGAGCTGCGGACGGCGCCTGGCAACCACTGATCTTGCCGCCGCGGCGCTTCCTGCCGGCGGACGCTGAGCTGGACCGCTGGCTGGTCAGCACCCCCATCGAGGTCGGCCCTGACGATGCGCCACGGACGCTGCGCATCGCCGCTCGACAACTGGCCAGCGGCAGCGTCGAGTTCGCTCTGCTCGTGCGGCTCGAAGGGGGCGGCTGGAGCGCTCGGCTGCTGCCATTCGCCCGCTTCCTCCATAGCGACGCTGCCCTGGACCACTGGCTCTACAGCACCCCACTCAGCAGCGCCGAACCGCGGTAACGATCTACTCCAGCAGCGCCGAACCGCGGTAACGATCTACTCCAGCCGCGCGGCTAGGCGGGGAGCATCGTTTGAGGCGTTCCGGCCAACTTGCTTAAACGCAGAAGAGACCGCACAGACGCGGAAGGAGGAGGTCATCGTCGGAAAGGACGATGACCTCCTCTCTTGGCGCGGGGGACTAGCCTCCTGCGGCTATGAGCCCTGCCTCCTGCTCGCGCTCCAGCGCCCAGTCGAACAGCGAGGGCCCCGAAGGTCGCGGGTTGCGTCCGCGAGGCTTCGGTCGCTCCGGTTGGTCGGCGAGGAACTCGGTCCAGCTGAACAAGGACTGCTGTTGTTCCTGTTGGCCGTGATTGTTCGCGCAGGGGACCAGTTCGACCACTGGCGCAACTTCCCCGTCGCTCGGCAGAGCCGAAACCAGCGTCTCCGGTTCAGGAGCGGGCAGCTGCCAATCGGCGTCGACTAGCAGTTGCTCGGCCTGGGCGGCGACCTGCTGGGCCTGGGTGAAGATGTCCTCGACCGGTGCGTCGTCGGTCTCGCCCGAGACCAGCTTGCGGGCCAGGGCCATCATCAGGTCGTCGCCGGTGTCGCCGTAGGCGGCCAGCCCGTCCTCGGGCAGGTCGCCCTCGACCGCGAGCGACGATTGCAGCTTCTGCGCGACCAACTTAAGCGCGTCGGCCTGCAGCGTCGAGCGGTAGGCCATGAACACGACCTTGACCGGCTGGGTCTGGCCGATCCGCCAGCTGCGGCGCGAGGCCTGACGCATGGTGTAGACCGAGTAGTCGGTCTCGAACCAGCAGATCGTCGGAAAGGCGATCAGGTCGAGCCCGGTCTGCACCAGCCTGGGGTGACAGATGAGGACGTCGATCCCCTCTTTGACCCGCTTCGCGACCCAGGCCTCCCGCTGCTTGGGCTCCACCCGGTCGGCCTTCATCACCGCTGTGCGGAACCCGTGCCGGCTGAGCAGCGTCTCCAGCCGGCCGGTGATGTCGCGCGTGCCGGTGTGGGTGGCGTAGACCAGGACCCGCCGTCCGGCCAGGCGCTCTCGCGCGACCAGGTCGATCAGCTGCTGCTCCTTGGGATAGACGCGCCCCTCGTCGAGCGGCGGCAGTTGCACGATCAGGTCGCCGGTGTCCGGGTCGAACACCGACTCGCCCCGAGTGCAGCCCTCGGGATAGGCGAGCAGCGCCTGCAGGTAGGTCGAGAGCAGCCGCGCCGAACCGCGCTCGATCGCCTGTAGCAGCGCCCGCTTGAGGTCGGTAGCGAGGATCCGGTAGGCGGAAGCCTGGGAGAGACCGTGCAGGCCCTCCTCGGTGTCCATGCTCGCGACCTGGATCTGCTCCTCGTAGGCGGGCAGTCCCGAAGCGACATCGGCCAGCCTGAGGAAGAGCGAGTGGCCGATGATGTGGAACAGCGCCGCCGGCGCCATCCCCGGCCGCTCTTTGACCTGCTTGCGGTAGTTGCGCCGGCGCGAGACGGTACCGTCCTCGGTCGGGTCGTCGTCGCGGTCGTTCCGCACCCGCTGCTCGAGGAAGCCGTAGCGCTCGACCCACTTGTGCTCCTCTGAGCGTCCGAACTCGGAGCGGATCTCAGGTGAGAACCGGTAGAGCAGGTGGAACAGTGTCGAGGCGTAGCCGCCCATCAGGGTGCCCGACAGCGCCAGCGACTTGCCGCAGGCGTCGGCCAGGATGCCGGCCGAGACGCCCTGGGCCGAACCACGGCCTTTGTGCTCGTGCACCTCGTCCACGATCAAGAGGTCGAAGTAGCCGCGCATGTGCTGCTTGACGTAGTCGGCCAGGGGGTACTTGCGCGGGCCCTGCCCAGGGGTGCGTCGAGCCATCAGACCGGCGTTGTAGTCGGTCGTCACGGTCTGTACCGGTCGCGCCTCCGCCGTCCACAGGGGCGTCCCGCACTTCGGGCAGTTGTGACGCTTCTTGTCCAACTGCCTGTGCGGGACGGGGACGCCTTCCGCGTCCACGATCTGCGCGGTGCAGTCGGGGCAGGCCGGGGTCATCACGAACTGGCCGGCCTCTTCGTCGCGGACGGGCTTGCCGTCCTCATCTTTGAGCCGGCGCATCCAGTAGGCGGGGCGGAAGCGGTGGCCCAGCTTGGCCCGCGAGTGCGACATGACCACGTACTGCGGGCCGGAGCCCTCCTGGCGCCGCAGCTGCTCCAGGTCGGTGATCGAGTCGGCGATGCCGGTGCGGACCAGCGGGATCGTGTCCTCGATTTCCCGCCGCCACTTGCCGACCAGGTGCGGCGGGCAGAGCACGAGCACACGGCGGAAGCCGGCCAGCTGCGCGGCGGCGATGGCGATGAATGTCTTGCCCACGCCCATCTCGCCGACCACGGTGGTGCCGCGCTGCTCGGTCAGGCTCAGCGCGGCGCCGCGGATCGCGGTCTCCTGGGCGCCCATCGGCCGGCGCTTGAGCTGCGGCATCGAGCGGTCGTCTGCCGCCGGGCGGTACTTGGGTGGATAACTGTGGACGATCCGTTTGGTGATCGCCTCGCGGTAGGTGTCGATGAACTCTAAGAGGTTCACGGTTACTCCTCGATGTGGGCCCGTGCGTCCTGCACGCACTCGGGCAGTCGTTCGAACTGGTCACGGTGCAGACCGCAGCGGCACCACCAGCTGTAGCTGCGGCCGGCGGTCTGGTTGCCGTCCTGGTCGATGGCGACGAGTTCCTCGAAGAAAATCTCGCAGCCCCGGTCGTTGCTCCACGGGTTCATGGATGATGTTCCGTTCCAGCCCGACCCGCACAGGCGGCAGGTCGGGCGTAGTCGTGGTCAGGCTGTGAGCGCGAGTGGCAGTTGCCGCTCGGGGGCGGCGGCGTCGAGTCGCTCGGCCAGCAGCCGGATGTCCTTGCGGTCGGCCAGGTCATCAGGGTCGATCCACTCGAGTTCGAGCAGTTCGGTAACGACCTGGCCGATCGTGACGTAGGCGTTGAAGTCGGGTAGCGACGGTGTGCGCTCAGGCATCGGCCGCCAGCCAGACCAGATCGGTGGGTTGCCAGTTGACCAGCTCGACCCGGTCCTCGGGCTGCCAGTCGAACATCGGAAAGTCGCGCTCGCGGCAGCCGCGGGCGTCCTGCCGGGCGCAGGTCGCGCACTCATTGAGTGGCAGGGCATCGGCGTCAGGCGTGTACGTCTGGTCGCCGACCTGGTAGAACTCGCGGCAGAAGCCGCACTGGGTACTCTGGGTCATGTCAGTCACTCCATGTCTGACTAGAGCGGGCGAGAGCTTTTGCCTCTCGCCCGCTCGCTTGGTTCGTAGGAAGTTCGGTCGGTTAGCGGTCGTCGTCCGCGATCCGATCGGCGCTCTGGGGCGTGTGCTGCGTCATGTAGCCGCAGCCGTCGCAGGGCGCCTGGACGACTTCGGTCTCGTGGTAGCGATAGTCGAAGTACTCGGCGGACGACGGGTGCCCGCATCGGTCGCAGGCGTAGTGAACTCTGAGTCGGGGCAAGACCGGTCTCCATTTCAGGTGTGGGCGGTGTGGGTGGCAACGCGCGTCCGCCCGGCCGCGCTGTAGTCGTGAGGTGGGGTTCGTTCGGAACCGCTACGCCTCGATCCGTTCGATCCGGCCGCTGTCGAGGTCGAGCGTGACCACGCTGGTCTGCAGCTGCTCGCGGTAGACGTCGTGCGTCTCGCCCTCCTCGACCAGGACCATCTCCTTGGTCGTGCGTCCCTTGACCAGGACGCGCGACTCAGGCGTCTCCAGTTCGAGGTTGTCGAGGAATCCGGCCGCGACCAGCATGGCCAGGTGTCCCTTGCGCAGAGGCATCAAGGGGCGCGTCGAGCGGTCCGTCGGCGGCCAGAAGGCGTCCGTGATCTCGTCCTGGGTCCAGAGCCCGCGCTTACGCGCCTCGGCGACCGCTTTCGAGAAGTCGATCACCCGGGTCGTGAACATCACCGGACCCGGCGCTGACATGCCGACGTCGTACTCCGGCCGCAGGTCGTGGCGCAGCGGTTCCAGGTCGCCCGAGCTCGCGAGCATGTCGGCCATCGCCCGTGCGTCGGGCCGCGGTTGCGGCTTGCGCACGCCGAGTACCACGACCTGGTCGAACTGCTCTCGCTCCGGCTCAGGGAAGGCCCAGACTCGGACTCGCCGGTAGTTGGTCGTCAGGAACCGCGCCGAGGTCGCGATCTGCGAGCGCGGGATGATGTAGACCAGCACCCCGTCCGGCTCCAGGTAGCGGGAGCAGTGGGTCAGGAACGCGTGCTCGACCCGCTTGTCCTCGCGGTCGTGGTCGTACGGGGGATTGAGCCAGAGCAGGTTGAACGCGCGGTTGGCGATCGAGCAGCGGAACAGGTCGCTGGAGAGCGCGTGGTCGAGCCGCTCGGCCGCCTCCTGCGCGCGCTCCTGGTGCAGTTCCACCCCGTAGGTCTCGATCGGGACGTGGCGGTTCATCGACCCCGCCAGCTGCGACAGGGCGTCGCCCGGACCGCAGCAGGGGTCGAGCAAGCGGACGATGTCGTCCCGGTTGCGGCCGTAGCGGATCGGCGCCATCAGCAGTGAGCGGATGTGGTCGACCACGCGCGGCGGCGTCGGGTAGTAGCCGCCCTTCAGTTGTCCGGCGAGTCTCATTCGTTGTCTTCCTTTCGTTGGTGGTCGGCCTCGACGAGGCCGATCAGGTGGTCTTCGAGGTCTTCGGCGATCTGGGCGATCTGCCAGCCGGACTCCTCGGGTTGGAGCCACCAGCGGGCTGTCTCGTCCGGTCCGCGGCGGACGCTGACGATGATCTGGTCGTCCGAGGGTTCGGTCATGGGTGCTCCTCCTGGTACTGCTCAAGCAGGTTGAGCAGGTGGTCGTGGATGTCCTCGTGGACGCCCTCCTCGATCTGAGAGCCGTCTTCTTCGAGGTCGAAGTTGTAGATCGCGGTGATCTCCTCTCCGGCGATGTCGTCCTCTCCGGCCCTCGTCTCGACCGTGACGGTCACGTAGCGGTGACTCATGCCGATCCTCCGTTCAGTTCGCGCGGCAGCTTGAGCGCGCCGTACCTTACCGCCGCCGAGAGTTCGGTCTCGAGTTGCTGCGGGTCGTGGTAGCAGGACCAGGCGTTGAGGCCGGCCGACTTGAGCGGTCGGATCGCCTCGTTCTCCAGCCCTTGCTGCCAGAGCCAGTCGGCCCAGCTGTGGTGGATCGGCAGTTCGGTGCGCTGGTTGAGGAAGCGCAGATGCAGCGCCGCAGCTTCGGAGGCGTCGGGGGTCAGCAGCAGGAAGGCGTCCCGCTCGAATGAGAGCTCGGCCATCTGCGTGTAGACCATCGCGTGCCAGGCGCCCGCTTGCGGCAACCGCGCGATCTTGGTCTTCCAGGTGCCGATGCTGTGCTCGGGGATCTGGCAGCGCTCGTAACCGCCCTCGTGCAGATCGTCGACGGCGCCCTTGATCAGGAAGGCCGGGCTGGGCGGCGAGTTGAGCAGCGCCGCCCAGATCGCCTTGAGCGAGGTCTGGGCGCCGACCATCGAGACGAACCAGAGCTGGTT
>JGI24793J26633_1000710_pt1 | contig 20931 bp, 27 predicted proteins | sample MesohylFT_FD_26633 | JGI IMG/M metagenome (IMG submission 26633) | reverse complement strand
AAAGCGGTCGCCGACAGCGCCAGGATGCGCCGCTTGCCGGCGTGGGGCGGCCAACGCATCAAGAGGAACCCGGCGACCGGACCTGCGGTCGCCACGATCACGGTGGCCGCCAGCAGAAGCTCGACGTTCACGTGATCAATGAGCAGCGCCGGTTGATAGAGAAAACGGATTGTGCCAGCTGCGGCGGCGGTCACCGCTATTACGGTCGCGCTCTCCGGCCAGCGGCATTGTGCCAGGATTAACGCGAAGGCAGGGAAGGACGCCAGCAACAGCAGAAGCATCGTCCAGAAAGCCGGAAAGGACCGCAACAGCCCCCTACGGGCGGAAACTGAGAAGTCCGTGGGCGCGTATTCTTGCACGGCGACGCGCTGCCAGCCGCCATGGCTGCTGCCTACCACCACTCCCTGCGAGCCCATGGCGATGATGACGTTGCCGCTGCGGTCGTCGTAGGCGATGCTTTGGGGAGCGGTCGTCACCACGACGAACGTTGCCCGATCCTGCAATATCCGGTTGGCGTCGTCCCGAAGGTACGCGGCGGAGTAAGCAGTTTCGGCGGCGCTGCGGTGTGAGCGAGTGATTTCGGCGCCGTCGATGGTGTAACGTCCGCGGGGCGTGGTCACTACCGAACCTCCCCATGCTACGCGACCTCTCCGGTTCGGGCTTGTCTCCGCAACCGGCTGCCAGTTGAGCCCGCCGTCGGAGCTGTGAAAGCGCTCCAACCCGCCGGTATCCGCCTCGACCAGGAGGGAGCCGTCGGCGCCGGTTCCGACCCGGGTGATGCCGAAATCGAAGGAGCAGGCCAGGGCAGCGACGGCCAGGCTCGCGCACACCGCGCCCAGAACGGGGCGAATACGGCGAAAGTTTGCCAGACACTGGCTCGGCGCGGTGTACATGACGTTCAGAGGCTGGAGCAGATTACCGCAGCCGTCGGTGGCGTGTAAACGCATTGTCTTGCGAATGGGGCCGTTCCAAAACCCAAAGGCGTTTGGAGGCGGCGCACGGCGCGCGCCGACCGGGGCCCGGGTTTTGGTCGGTCCGGCGTACGTATCTGTGTTGGACCCACGTTCGGCGTGACCGCTGCAGTCGTCGCAATGCCCGGAAGGAACAGGCCATAGAATGCGGACATCCGAGGGTCTCGTCGTGCTGACGCTAACTGTGGACCCGGTCGATGCACTCGGTGGCGGCGGTCGCCGCGCAGGCCACGTTGCGGTGAACATCCGAGCCGGGACTGGTCCTGGCGCCCAGGCGCGTCATCTGGTCGATGGCGGCAAGTGCCCGTGGCGCCGGGTGGGTCTGAACTGGTATTGGGGCACTCCAGTGGGGCCGGCGCTGACGCATTGTCTGTCAGGCGCGGGCTCACCATTCCGGCATTTGCACTCTGATTCGCCGGTGGGTGACGCGTTGGCCGCGGAAAGGGCGCGGCTCAGCTTGCAACTCCGGTGTCGGGGATGGAAGAAGGCTCCAGGTCCCGGCGACGGACTACAATCGTGTCACTAATTAGATCATGCAACGCGCTTCGGTCCTTTCGGAGGGCAATCATCAACAGGTCGATGATGTAGAACGTCGATAATGAAATCAGGTAGCGCAAAAATTTCCGGCCCCACCCAGCCGGGGAACCGTCAAGTCGCAAGACGCTCAGTCCAACGGACCGTTTGCCGGGCGAGAGTACCAATATGCAGCATGTTGCAATGATCAAGGCGATTGTGAAAGTGGTGGCAATATCGGATGGCGCGTCTATGATGGCGATGGCGAAAAGCCCGATGAGGAGCGTCATCACAACAATGGCATGGTCAATCAGGTTGGCCGCCAACCGTATTCCGAACCCCGCTGGCGCAATGCCCAGAGCCTGGAACGCATCGCCTCGTGGCGCTCCCGCAGCGACAGACAAGACACGGCTCACCGGAAAGACGATGCCGGAGAAAGCCCCTGCTGCCACCAGCCCAACCGCAATGGGAAAAACCGCCATCCACCACCGCGTCACGATCTGGTCGCTCACGGCTGCCACCATGTTCCCCAGAGACGGAAAGCCAGGTGGCACGCCGACCCCGAGAAATGACAGATAACACTCGATGAAGAGGCCCATCGGGAAGGCCAGACTGAAGCCTACCGGAGCCAGCGCGATCCCACGACACGCGGCAAGCCAAACTGGGCCGGAGGATAATCCATGCTCGCCGACCGTCTCGTGAACCAGGTGTGAGTCGTGCAAGGTTACTGTGTCAGAGGCTGGGTCATCTCTCCAGACAGAGTCGTACAACAGGGCCATCGGCAGCAGCGAAGCAAACACCCCCGCGCACGCGATTGCCAATATCAGAGACGACCCCATTGCCGCGACTACCACCAAGGATGGCAAAAATGAGATGCAGCAGGTGAGGATGGCCAGGCCCCAGAGGGGGATACCAAACAGCGGGCGCGACGTATCCGGGTCCGGAGCAGCGCCTCTAACACTGCGCAACACGACCAACACCCATGCGGCCACAAAGCCTGCCAGGGTTCCCAGGAGGCCGATGTACAGGTACGTCCGGAAACTTGCGACAATTCTGCTCAGCACGTCGCGGCCAAGGTGATCAGTTCCCAGGATGTGGCCCTGGCCGCTCCGCTCACACGACGCCGGAGGGCAGAGCCTCGAGTCAAGGTTCCCCGCATCGGGGTCATGGGGCGACAGGAACGGCGCAAAGATTCCGGTCACCGCCATGACGAGGACAAGCGCCACGCCGGCGATTACGGTTGGTCGCCGGTATATGCCGTTCACGCGTTCAACTCCAACTCGGCTCACTCCGGCAGGTGGAACTTGCAGTACTCCGCGTTTTCGAGGGCGTCTAGCGGGAACTGCAAGCCGTCGGCATTCCGGTAGCGGCACTGGATGCGTGGCTTTTCGTCTACGGCTGGCATGTTGGGTTTCTAACTGTAGGCTCCTGTCTGGCAGACCCCTACAGAGGGCATTGGGCTGTCGAGGTGTAGATCCTGCGGTTGCCTATTTCGGGCGCTGTCTTTTGCGTCCACATGGTCTGGCCTGACTTGCCGACCTTGAGGTCCTCGGGCAGTTGGCCGAATACGGTTGACGTTATATGCGTCGCCGGCGCCTCACGAGAAGAGAGTTTGGCCGCATGGTTGGCGGCACGCCCCACCCAGACCAGATCGTTTGCTGACCGAGGACCGGTTCGGGTGACCAGGAGTTTGCTGTGATCCACACCGCATGCCTGCTTCATTACGAATTGGGAGTTGGGTTTGATTTCCCGTATGGCGGGGTTGATGATCTCCCTCACGGCGTAGCTGATTTTCAGCGCTGTTCGGACGGCCCTGTGTGCGGTCCGACGGCCCGTGTAGACGGCCATGATCCGGTCTCCGTCGTAGGCGGTGATCGTGCCCTGCTCTGATGATATTATTCTGGCTGCGCACGCCAGGTATGTTTTGTACATCTGGGCTGCGAACACCTCCTCATGTTGGTCGACCAGCTTGGTGGACTCGTCGAGGTCGGCGTAAAGAACGGTGGCGTTGATGGTGACGCCGTCGTTGTTGAGGCTCAGGTCGTCGAGGTCTGGTGCCCCTCGCGATGGATTGATGCTCCACTGTTCCCGAAGGACCTGTCTGACTTGTGAGTTGAGGTTGTTCCGCAACGTCATATCGTGTTTCTCTCCCTCATCGTGGGCCGGTTGATTTGATCGCGTTGATCACCTGCCTACAGGCCGCGGCCACTGCCTTGTTGGAATTGGACACCGGTCCGAGAGAGTAGGTTATTGGCGTTATCCCCGCCAGGTCGCTGGGGATTTTGACGTCGGTTTCGGCGGGCTGGATCAGAAACGTTCGTGTCCGGCCCAAAGCGCCTATGAACAACCCGAGTTCGAACACGACGTTGTCGCGGGGTGCTGGAATGGTCGAGTCGCGGCTGGTGATCATGTCGTCGGGCGCCAGTATCAAAGCTGCGAAGTCCAGTCTGCCCAGCTCGTTTTCCAGCGATTCCAGCGTGAAGGTTGAAGGTTGGAAGACGTCGTCAGTCCAGAGGTGGATCTCTATGTTGGCCTGGCTCAAGCCTGCCTTGATCGCCTCCCCGATGGTCAGAGATTCCGCAGAACAACCGATAAACAACACGGGAATGTCGTGGGTGGTTTCGACGAAAGTATCTCGTTGGCGGAGTCGGTCCGCCAGTGACCGGGCTACATTTCTCCAAACCCTTTGATTGGCATTGGCGAGGTCGATGAATGCGGAAGCGGACATACGGGCGATGACGACCTCCTCGCAGGCGGTTAGCGTAGCCGACCTGGACTGGCTCGGATCCAGCGCGGCCATTTCACCCAGATGCTCTCCCCCTCTTCGTTTTGCTACCTCGCGGCCGTGGACTAAGACCGCCACCGAACCCGACAGGATGAAGCAGACGTCGTTCGCGGAATCCCCTTGGTTAGTGATGGTGGAGCCGGGTTTGAATCCCTCAACCGCGCAGAGGTCGCAAAGCGTTGCCGCCAGTTGATGATCACCCGCAACCAGGGACTGGATTTCCAGCGCTTCGATGATGAAACGCTTGCCTTCCGCACCGGTAAATCTTTCGAGCATGAGGTCAAGTGGTTGCCTTGAGGGAGGATGGGGGCGGCAGGTTATGCCATTGTGGCTGCTGAGGCAATAGCACAATGCAGCAAGGGTGGTTGGGATTGGTGTAGCAGATTCTCGGTCACCCAGTGAGATTCTGTGGGCGGATCTGAACACGCTCCGGTTGAAGCCGCCACTGTTCCCGGTGGCGACTTCTCGGCAAGGTCAACGTGTGCTGTTTTGCTGCTTCGCCCGACGCGGCGATGCTACGCGGTAATGCCAGGGCGATTGATCAGGACGCCTGTGAGTGAAATGCGAGAAGTTTGCCGGCCGCCTCGACGGCCGACGCGGCGGTCTTCTCGAGCCTTTCGCGGTCCTGGGCGTCCATGGTGAGGACCATGACATCCAGGTCGCTCTGCTCAGCGAACGGCTCCTCGGCGGCATCTACGCCGTTGGTCAACTTCTTGACCTACCGCCAGGTGTCGACGGTTCGGCGCGTGAGTTCACGGACCTTTTCAGGGTCGGCCATGTCGTCAGGGTCCACGGGAACGGCTCGGCGAGAGCGTGGGCCATGGCCCGCGCGGTTTTGAGGCCGTCGATGGCGCCGTGGACTTCGTGGCCCAGAACGTCAGACATGTCGGCCGTACGGTAGTTGTGGACATCGTTCATTTCGATGGTGGTTGTAATCGTGGCTGTGCTCAAGTTGCTTCTCCTTGTTGGATGGCGCCAGATTGGGTGTGTTCGTTGACCTTGCGGAATAAACCAGCTGTGGCGTCGAGGGGCCTCCCGCCGTTGCATGCCATGGCCCGCTGCTCGATAGGTCGCCCGTTTTGCCGTTCTCTCAGTCCGGTCGGAGGTCGGATTGCCTGCTCGCCGGCCGATTGGTACATTGCAGTTGACGGTGCGGGTCCCTTACGAAACATTCTTTTGGAGACGGGTGTTATGGCGGATGTCGTGATTGGACGGATGGAGCGGGTCAGCCTCCGGTCCGTGTGGACCCATGAGGAACGGAACTTCACGCCATGGCTGCTGGACAATTTGGATCTGCTGAGCGGTGCCCTCGGAATCGAACTACACAGTCCCTCCAGGGAGGTGCCGCTTCGCGGGGCGGGTAGAGCCGACATCGTGGCGTACGTAAGTCGGACGCTGGCGACGAGAAAGCGATGATTGAAAACCAGTTTGGGATGGGTGACGAAGAGCATTTCACCAGATTGCTGGGGTACGCGGAAGCGGCGGACGCCAGTGTGCTGGTTTGGGTGGCCAGCGAGTTCAGCCGGCGGCACGAAAGGTTGGTGAATTGGTTCAATCGGCGAGCCGGCGCCGGCCTGGCGGTTTACTTGGTGGAAGCCAGCGCTTGTCAAATTGGCGATGTCGTTGGTCTGCTCTTGAATGTGCTGGAGGGCCCGGGTCCGGCACTGACCAGGGCAACCTCGGTGACCAGGACCCTCGCCACCAGCCTGGGCGATTTCTACCGGCCACTGGTGGCCCGGTTGCGGGCGTCTGGCGTCCCGACAGTAGGCCGAGGAGGATACCGAGGCCGTTGGCGGTCGTTTCCGACCGGTCATCCAAATGTTCTGTACGCCCTGGGCGTGGATCGGGGCAGGATGTGGATTTTCTGTGGTTTCCTCGGCGTGGAAACGGCGAGGGCTTACCCAAGCCCGGAGGACAGGCGAGACGTGATAAACGCTGCGCTGGCAGAACTGGATGCCGAGGTGGAATGGGATCAGGGGGGTCGGGATCATTGGGTTTCCATAAGCCGCGACCTGTTCGGCGGTGGGGACGCGGATGATGAAGAGAGCCGGGATTGGATGTTCGACAACTTCCTTGGGTTCAGGGGGGCGATGCAACCGTTTCTGGACCGGTGGTTCTCCGGCGACCGTTCGGATGAGCAAACCGACCACGAAGGACTGTCTGCGGAGTAGACATCGCGAACGTAATTGTCGAAGCGTCAGACAACACGAGGTTGGGGGCACGTGAGCGCTGAGCAACTTGACCGCCGGTGGCGGCAAGCGTCTCCGCCATGATGAGCCAGTTCGCGCGGCGCTTCGGCTTGATGGGCGTGACTGTTTGGTCAATTGCGTGTGGGGTGGTGTAATCTCGGCCGGATGCGGCCCCCGGGCGCGTTTTCGGGGCCTTGAGCCGTGATTTGTCCACTAACGCGAAAACGGGGAGCCATTCGGCGCCGATTGCCGAAAAGCGTCGTCGTGAACTCGGCGGTGGCGAGAGCTGCCCAGCCGGTTGCCCTGCGCCAGGCTTGGACCGGTTCGCCGACGTGGGTAGTCCATCCGCAGCACGCTGCTGGCGGTGGGTCATTTGCCGTAGTCTTTCGTTCTATCGTCTTGGTCGTCTCGGCTGCTGCCGTGCCAGCAGATCAAGGTGAGCAGGAGGCTTGTGGCCGTGAAGACGGTCCCGCCGACGATGAAGTGGACATTGAGCGTGGCGATGCCCCTGACCAGGTGGAACGCGCTGAACGCCGCTGCGAACAGGAACACGGCGAGCAGCAGCGTGGCGCCGGGCGGCTTGGACTTCAGCCGGTTCAGCATGGTGGCGGTCTTCCGTAGTCTTGGCGAGAAATGTGAGCCTTGGCGAGCCGTGTCGCTGGTTGCGATTTCTGGGACAGGAGGCCAGCAAACTTGGGGCGGCTTACCTCCCCAAAGCGGAGCGGGTTGCGTTGTCGGGTTTCCTGGTCTGCATCGCTGCGGGGTTCACGGGCGTTTCGCCGTTCGCGCCGGGAAACTCCGGCTGGCGGTGAATGTCCGCCTCACCGTGCGTCACCGGTGCGGAGAGCGGCAGGTTGACCATCGGCAACGTCCGCTTCATCTGCCTGGGGTTCCTGACCTGAGATCAGTTGCACTGGGTGAGCAGCACCGGCGCGCGGCCGTGGCGCATGGCGCGTGGGATTGGCGCGATGATGACGTCTTCGGGCCAATCGACGAGATTGGAAAGGTCATGGTGGAACGAGGCGGTAGCCACCTCTGGCGATAGGGGCGGCGGTTCTCCTCCCATTGCGCTTGATAAGTATCAATTATCAAGTACCATCCATGCCCTGCGCTGGCACGGGGAACCATGCTCCGCCTCCGCCAACTACCCGTTACGGGTTATTCGAACTGCGAAGTTCCTGGCATCCTGCGCCAAATCGTGCGTCGCACGTATGACCAGTGCGAGCTCCCGCCCCACGCTGCCAGCTGTCCACTCTGGCAGCGAGACCGATAGGCCGAGATCCGAGGGCGTCAGGGTACCCCGCATATCTGCCGGCCAGTGGATTTGATCTCCATCAGGTACTGGGACTGGCTGCCAGTCGTATCCCACATACTGCATGTCGGCCACCGTATGACCGCCGAACATCTCTTGGTCAAAAGCGACCACCGCCTCCACTTTCGATTTGGAGCCAAGGTTGAAGAAATTCTCGCCAGGGGTCCCCCTGTCGGCAACGCCGTCTTCCAGCGTCCCATGTCCTGGTTCCAAGTCGAATGCTACCACCTGTAGACTGGACAGCTCCAAGGCCCCGAAACGCCGGAGCGCGTCATCGAAGCACTGGACCAGTGGAGGTAACACCACCGCGGGATTGGCAATACCATCTTTCAGTCCGACCTGTACCCATCCGATCTGCGCTCCTTTGGCCTCCGGAGTCAGTTCCGCCTCGTTCATACCCCACAGGAGACGGTATGGCGGTCGGGGCGTTACTGTTGACCGCGTCGTCCGTCCACGCCCGTCGACCGTGGTCGTCATACTGTTGGTCATGGACCAGCCCATCATTTCAGCACGGGCGTTGAAAACGCTGTAGAGGTCCTCCTCCACGGAGTCCACGCCCGCGCTGGCAGTATCTGGTGAAAGTCCCCCAAAGGCTTGGAGAACCAAAGTCGGATGCACAGTAGAGGTCCTCCTCTGGCGTCGGTGTGGAGTGTGCTACTGGCCCGCTGAGTGGACGCGAATTAACGAGGCCGACCGGGGACGGATTGGCTTCCGAAGGTGCCGAGGGGGTAACTCTAAACCCAGGTCTCGTTGGTCGAGATCTAAACGGCGTACGGTTCTGGTTTCCGCCAGTCGCCGCTCTGCTTGGTCGGCGCCCTATGGGCCTCCGCGTAGTAGGTCTCCGTGGCCGCGACGAGCCGGTTAGTCGGCTTCGAGTTCTCGGGCGTCCAACTGGAACCAGCCGATGGCGCCGGCGTCCACCAGTTCCTGTACCTCGTGATCGTTGGACACGCTGGCCACCATGGGGTGTGCGGTACAGCCCGTGAACTTGGTGAGAAATTCGGCGTTTCGGTGGGCGCGGTCGGTGTCGCGGCGGTCGGCAGTGAACGACCCCTCGGCAGCCACGTAGTGGGTGATGCCTTCAGCGTCGGTGCCTTCGAGCACCAGGTCGGCGGCGTAGAAGCTGCGCCGTTGACCGAATTCGATCTGGGTGGCAATGCCGGAGTTACGCACCATGCGGGACAGGTCATCCCGGCCCAGGGTGCGGACCAAATCCAGTTGGAAGATTTCTAGTATGGTGTCGTGGTGGAGCTGGAGCAGGCGGCGGGCTGCGTTGCCCTTGAGGATACCGAGGTCCCTTTCGACGCGTCGGTTGAGTGCTTTCTGGTCTTCATTGAACTGCTTCTGGTCCGTGATGAACTCGGTGACTCCGGCGTTGAACGTCTTCTGTTCCTCGATGAAGTCGTGGACGTAGGCCGCGAACTCGGCGAAACGCTCGGGGAGTTGCAAAAGCTCGTCGCCCAGGAGCAGGCTGCGGACCTCGTCGCGGAAGTCGGGATCCTCGCGCAGGGCTTGGAGAAAGCGGGCGCGTTCGACGGCGTTCATCGCGGTACTCATGCTGGAAACCTCGTCAGCTGATTATATCAGCGGCTCCGGTTTCAGAGCCGCATTCCGGTCCGAGTGTTGCCGGTGTACGAACCTTGTGGTCGGTTCAGTCCGGAACCAGCAGCGATGCAGTGCTGGGTTCGGAGCCGAAGTGGTAAAGCAAATTTCCAGCGTTGAAGTAGCAGCCCATGTTGCTCAATCCGGCGTTGACGGCGATGGCGCCTTCGACGATGCGTTGCGACCGGTAGGGCCGTTTGATGGCGGGCGGCCTGCCGATTTCGTAAGCGATGCAGGACTTGCCGTAGACCACCGGCAGCTGATCTTTTCTGAGATTGCCTTGTTCAAGCAGCCAGTTGACGGTTTCGGCGAGCAGCTGCGGCCATGAGGCCAACGGCAGCTCGGCGCCGTCTTCGAAACGTACTGCCAGGGGCGTTTTATCCTCGATCCATTGGGGCCGGTCGGGAGACAACGAGTGCCAGGTCGCCTGTGGCCTTTGGTCTGACGATTGTTCCCAGAGTTGGGTGGCCTGCTGTCGGTCCTGCTGGAAGCGCAGGATGCCGTGAAAATCAGGCTCTGCGACCAGGATGCAGCCGAGGTCGAGGGGAGCCGCGGCGCGCACTGGGTTGATGCAGTCGCATCCTTCGGCGTACACGGGAGAATCCGGCGGCAGCTTGCTGAGTTGTTCGATCAGGTCGGCGACGGTGAGCATGAGAATTATCCGTTGGTTGGTTTCAGCTCGCCTTGACTGGCTGCTGGGCAGCTCAGTTTCCGAAGGGCGCCGCTATCGTAGTCCTGCCACCTGGTCGACCCTGGGGCGGTGTTCGTGGCGTCGGTCGGGCAGGTCTCGGTATAGCATGGCTGGATTCGCTAGTCAGCGCACGAAAGGACAATGGTTGGACTCGCGTTGAGTTTCTGAAGAAGGCAGTGCGCCAGGTTCAGGTTCTGGTCGCGGGCTCCCTGGCGCGCTGCATCATAGGTTTCGTAGTGGCCGACGAATTCTTGGTCGTGGAAGACGACCCAACTGTTGGGATGCTGGGACTCCAATTGGTCTCGCATCGTGTTGAACGCAATGTGGTTATCGAGACCGTCGTTTACTGTGGGCTGCGTTGTGGTAACCATAATTGCCTCCCGTGCGCGTCTGGAACGGTGGATGGTCATAGTCCCGGTGGTGGCCGGACAGGGGCATGGGCACTGATGTAAGGCGGCGTTGCTGTGCGGCGTCGGGAGCGTAGCAGGGCGTAGCTGACGGTCCTCAGGACTTCGATGGTGGCTGCCAGGTAGAGAGCGGCGGGGATTGCAGCACCGATGTTGACGATGAGGAACAGGTTCCAGGTTACGGGGTGTGTGGGCTGGTAGCAGATCCAGATCCAAACCACGGTGTGGATGATGGTGAGGACAACCGGTGCGGCGGCAACGTAGGGGAACCAGTCACGCCAGGTGGGGCCCGTCGTGGTGTCTGAATTTGGCTGAGATTGTTGAAGCATCACGGTAGTCGAAGGTCGCGGTGCGGCGGTTGCTGGTGAATGGGTTTTTGACGCCATTTACTCCGGCGGGTGGAGCCTGCAGCAGTGCCCGCTGTCTAGGGCGTCCAGCGGGCACTGCCGGTCCTGGCCGTCGCGGTAGCGGCATTGGATGCGTGGCTTTTCGACTGCTGCCAGCATGTTGGGTTCCCCTTGGTTCGATGGCGAGGCGATTTCGCTGCTCGAAGGGTCGGAACAGCCGAGACTACGTTTGGTCCAGTAAGAGCAGGAGCTTGTCCATCAGGGCCTCTACGTCGTCGAGTCTTTCGGCCACTTCGTCGGCCGCCATATCGTTCTCATAGAAGTTTTCGTGCAGGGCGCTGGCAGAGTCGAAAAGCCGGCGTATTTCGCCGTCGCCGGTTTCGGCACGGATTTGGCTGGCTGCTCGGTGGTAGTGTCGGTGACGGTGGTGCTCCCAGCCTCGTTGCTCGGCGATGGCCTTGAGCATCTGGGCGGTGGCTCCCCAACCGTTCTCGGACGCCTGTGCCAGCTCGCCGTCGGCCAGTTCGTGTCTCGCCTGCGCCAGGAAACGCTCGCTGGCTTGCTGGTACTGTTGGGTCGTCATTGGTCACGTCTTCTGCTGGTGCTATAGGTTAGCGTTTCCAACCTGTTTGGACGATGCCGCCGGCGCGACCTGGGAGATGTTCAGGTGCGAGTAGCGCAATCTTCTCGTGACATCGATTTTCTCAGCGTGTTCAGCAGGCATTCTGCGTTCCGTTCCGCTTCAGCAGGATGGGACCTGCCGTTTGGTAACCTCAACTTTTGGTGGAATGTCCTTCATTCGCTGCAACCTCTGCGAGGTTCCTCAGAGTACGGCGGGGTATGTCGCTTTGACACGCTTGGCAATCATATCGCCGATGGTCAGCGCCAGATTTTCGGCTTCCGCAGGCGGCAATCCCATAATCTCGCAGTGCGATGGGTCTGGTTCAGGAAAATCGTCATCGGCAGGCTGTGGCTTGTTGATAACATACACGTCCGGCAGCTGACCCTGTAGTTGTTGCTTGACCTCGCCAACGTTCAGTTCCGCGAAAACGGCCGTAGTGCCCAAACTATGGAGACGAATTAGTCGTCTGACCTCGGCGATTTGCTACTGTTTTTCAAGCCCGTGGAAGAGCTCCAGCCAGTTGACGGAAGGGCCGTCTTCGTTGCGGCGTCTGCAGAACGCGGTGCCGTCGACCCGATTGTTGTCCCTGATTTTTGAACCGCCAACATAGCGCACGACGTTGTCGCTGTCTGGCAAGTGAGTTGCCGTCATGCGTGCACTAACGGGTTCAGGTCAAAGGCTGCGACTTGGCGTTTGATGCCGTCAAAGGTGTCGTTGCCGGCGACACGGGAAGCCTGGCTCGCTCCAGGGCGGAGTTTGAAAATCACGTACTGGACTTGGCCGCCACCAAGAAACTGCAAGGCCACATGCCTATCGACGTCGTGGTCATCGTCCCAGACGGCGCGTAGATTGCCGTTGTCCATCAGCACGATGGACCCCTTGCGCCAGCCGGGGTTGCCGGTGACGAAGGCTTGGAAATCCTGCTGGGAGTCTTCGCTCCATTCGATTCCCTCTTCTTCTGCGGCTTCTCGCAGGTCGGCAAGGCGTTCATGGTAACGTTCAAAGGCATTGGCAGGGTTCTGCGTAACTGGCTCCTGCGCTATTTCGACTGAGCCGGGACGGAATTCTCGGATGGTATATCCTGCTTGTACTAAAGCACTGGACAGGTTTGACAAATGGTCGAATTCATGCGGCCGAGACGGTTCCGGTCCGTGGATACCCGCCGCAATGACTTTGATGTCGTCCATTTTGATGGTATTGCTACGGAAGTCCGTCGGTACCATGAATATGTGGCCAGTATGGAAGTGAGCGACCCAATCTTCGGGGATGTCAACGATGTTGAGGACTCTCCGCGTTTCAGATTCCGTGGTCATGGTATGGCCTCCTGGTGTTGGCGCCGTCGCGTCGGCATATTGGCTGCAGAGTGTAGCCAGCGGCGTTCCGCGGGGCAACGGTCGCTAGGCGAGGCCTAGGACCAATCGCATGTCAGATTCTTCGGCTTTGCACAAAAATCAGTTGTAGTAGTGCTGGTCGTAGCCGTAGCCGTAGCCGTCGGCTGGGCTGGCAGTGAGGTGGGCGTCGGCGTGAGTGTAGGAGCTTCGGCGGCAGGTGGTGCCGCCGTCGGCATCTCGGTGTCCGGTTGCGTCGCTGGTGATGTAGTTACCGCCGCCTGCGGCGCAGTGTCGTTGCCGGCCTGAGGTGGTGGCGCTGGTGCTGACGTGCAGGCCAGCAGCAGGGCAGTCAGGATCAGGATGACGGCAAGGAATGTTCTCAACTCTCTGACTCCGGAGCGTATGGGAATTTCGAGCAAACGGCGGCAATTGTCCCACCGGTTCTTTGGATCGGCAATGACAATCACGGCGTCAGAAGTCGTCGGTGGTGGCGCTCTCAGGTTCGGGGGCTGCTTCCACCCGTACTGGGCAGTCAGCGTCTGTGATGTCGCAGAACCGGCATTCCTGACGAGACGGCACGCGCCTCGCTGGCTCGTCGCTCGAGAGCCGTCGGATGAGAGTGCCGAGGTTCTCGATGAACGCGTCGTCCACGGCTTCTGCCGGTATGCGGACGGTATGGTCGCGGTACGTGACTTGCCCGCGTAGCTTGGCGCTCCGATACCGTTCGAGTGCCCTGGGGACGGCGTAGAGGTAGATCATGACCTGGACGGCGTGGCTCGGACTTTCTTGGCCAGTCTTGGCATCGACGATGACGGCTGCGTCTTCGCGGTGGGCGATGATGTCCGGCCTGCCGGCTAGCGTTGCCGTCTTGCCGCGGAGTTCAAACCTGTTCTGCGCTTCGACGTCGACTTCAAAGCCGCCGACTTCCCAGTTTCTGATGCGCTCGTTGACGAGGGCCGTGTGGTTCAAAAGCCACTCGGTATAAAGGACGGAGAGAAAATGTACCGCGCGGGCGGCCCGATCGCCTGGTTTGGGCGGTGGAAAACTGTACCACCCGTCGCCTTTCATAGGGCTGAAAATCAGCCTATGGAAGGTGTGATGGATGTTTCACGTGGAGATGTATTTTCAGGTTCGCCGGGCCTGCCTGGTGGATGGGATGAGCGTTCGAGAGGCCTCGCGGGTGTTTGGCGTGCACCGGGACACGGTGCGCAAGATGCTGGCCAATGCGGCGCCCCAGGGCTACACGCGGAAGCGGCCGCCGCGCCGGCCCAAGCTGGAGCCGTACACCGGCGTAATTGACGCCATTCTGGAGGCGGATCGGCTGGTTCCCAGGAAGCAGCGCCACACCGTGAAGCGCATATTTGAGCGGCTGCGGGAAGAGTACGGGTTCGATGGTCAGCACACGATAGTCAAGGACTACGTCAGGGAGCATCGGGGACGTGTTGGGGAGATGTTCGTGCCGTTGACCCACGGACCGGGCCACGCCCAGTGCGACTTCGGGGAGGCGATGGCGGTGATCGCCGGAGTGGAGTGCAAGGTGCACTACTTCGTGCTGGACCTGCCCCACAGCGACGGCTGCTTTGTGAAGGCCTATCCCGGTGAGACCACTGAGGCTTTTCTCGACGGCCACGTGTCGGCCTTCGCCTTTCTGGGCGGTTCTCCCCAGAGCATCCTGTACGACAATACCAAGCTGGCGGTGGCGAAGATACTGGGCGACGGCCGGCGCAAGCGCACTCGGGCCTTTACCGAGTTGCAGTCCCACTACCTGTTCGAGGACCGGTTCGGACGGCCCAGCAAGGGGAATGACAAGGGAAATGTGGAGGGCATGGTGGGCTACGCCCGGCGCAATTATCTGGTGCCCATACCACGGGTAGATGATTTCGCGGCGTTGAATGTTCATCTGGAGCAGAAATGCCTGGAGCGGATGGACGCCGTGCTCAGGGGGCACACCGAGACCATCGGGCAGCGGATGGAGCGGGACCTGGAGGCGCTGCTGCCGTTGCCGGCCGTGGCCTACGAGGCCTGCGACCAGCAGGCCAGCCGGGTCAGCTCGCTGTCCCTGGTACGGTACCGCACCAATGACTATTCGGTGCCGGTGGCCTACGGACACCGGGACGTGCTGGTGAAGGGCTACGTGGATGAGGTGGTGATCAGCTGCGGCGCCGAGGTCATCGCCCGGCACCCACGCTCCTATGAGCAGGAGGATTTCGTCTTCGATCCCATCCACTACCTGCCGCTGTTGGAGCGGAAGACTGGCGCGCTGGATCAGGCGGCGCCGCTGCAGGGATGGGATCTGCCCACAGAGTACGCCACGCTGCGCCAGCGGCTGGAAGCCAGGTTGGGTCGGCAGGGTAAGCGGGAGTACGTGAGGGTGCTGCGGCTCATGGAGGACTTCTCCCATCCGGAGGTTCACCAGGCCGTGAAGGAAGCCCTGCGGCTGGGCGCGGTCGGCTTCGACGCCGTGAAGCACCTGCTGCTGTGCCAGATCGAGGGCAGACCGCCCCGTCTGGATCTGGAGCTCTATCCCCACCTGCCCCAGGTCAGCGTCCGGACCACCCACGCCGGAGACTATCTGGCCCTGCTGTCGGGAAGGAGGGCGGCATGAGCGATCGACCCACGCTGCTCCTGGAGCACCACCTCAAGGAATTGAAGCTGCCCAGTTTCCTCAGGGAGTACGGCAAGCTGGCATCCCAGTGCGCCGCCGAGGGTGTCAGCCATCCCGACTACCTGCTGCGCCTCGCCGAACTGGAGGTGACCGACCGCCATCAGCGCATGGTGCAGCGCCGGATCCGCGCCGCACGCTTCCCCGCCACCAAGAGCCTGGACACCTTCGACTTCTCGGCCATCCCCTCGGTAAACCAGCCACTGGTCATGCAACTGGCCCGGTGCGAATACGTCGAGCGCGGTGAAAACGTCATCGCCATCGGCAACAGCGGCACCGGCAAGACCCACGTCGCACTGGGCCTGGGACTGGCCGCCTGCCAGCGGGGCCTGTCCGTGGGTTTCACCACGGCCGCCGCCCTGGTCAACGAACTGGTGGAGGCCAGGGACGAGCGCCGGCTGCTCAATCTCCAGCGCCAGCTGGCCCGCCTCAAGCTCCTCATCATCGACGAGTTGGGCTTCGTGCCCCTGTCCCACACCGGGGCCGAACTGCTCTTCGAGGTCTTCAGCCAGCGCTACGAACGGGGATCGATCCTGGTGACCACCAACCTGCCCTTCGACGAGTGGACCGACGTATTCGGGTCGGAACGGCTCACCGGCGCGCTGCTGGACCGCGTCACCCACCACGTGCACATCCTGGAGATGAACGGCGACAGCTACCGCCTCAGGGGCAGCCGCCAAGATGCTGCGGCGGGGGTGGCGTCGCCGGACCGGTCAGCCGCCGGTTAGCGCCTCGCGGGTGTGAAAACCGGACCGCCGTCAATGCGGGGGGCCCCACCCCACCCCGGGCCGTCAGGCACCGCCCCGGTGGTCCGGCATTACGCCGCCCAAGTGGTACAGTTTTCCTCCGCCCTTGTATCTTGGCTTGGCGCCGGATAGTTTCTGTCTGATAAGCCGCGCGGGGTGCGGCAGACCGATCCGCCCTGGGTCGTAGAAGACCGTTGTCAAGCTTGGGTCGCCGCACCCCTCTCCGAACAGAGCCCGAACGGTTGCCTGGGTTACCCAAGCCCGCATCTTGCAAGGACGGGCCGACGGTTCGAAAGGAGTTTCTGATGGAACAAGGGGGAATCTACGTAGGAATCGATGTGGCCAAGGTCCGGGTGGATGTGGCGATCCGTCCTGGGGGAGGCAGGTGTGAGGTCTCCAACGACGAGGCCGGTATCGCGGCGCTGGTGGTCCAGATGCAGGAACTCAATCCCGCAGCCGTGGTGCTGGAAGCCTCGGGGGGACTGGAACTGCCCTTGGTAGCGGCCCTGGCGGCCGCTTCCCTGCCGGTGGTGGTAGTCAACCCTCGCCAGGTGCGGGACTTTGCCAAGGCTACTGGACGCCTGGCCAAGACTGACACCCTGGATGCGGCGGTCCTGGCTCACTTCGCCGAGGCTGTCCGTCCTCCCTTGCGCCCCCTGCGGGACACCGAGACGCAGGATCTGAACTCGATGGTGACCCGCAGACAGCAGGTGATGTCCATGCTGGTAGCGGAGCGCAATCGCCTGTCCAGCGCCGCTATGGCTGTACGACCCAGTGTCGAGGCCCACATCCTTTGGCTCAAGCAAGAACTGGACGATTTGGATAAAGGCCTGCGCGAGACCCTCCGCCAGAGTCCAGTATGGCGGGAGAAGGACGACTTGCTGCGCAGCGTACCCGGCATCGGAGAGCAGATCTCTCTTACCCTTCTGGCATACCTGCCCGAACTGGGCACTCTCAACCGCCGACAGATCGCTGCCCTGGTGGGCGTGGCTCCCTTCAATCGGGACAGCGGCACCCTGCGCGGCAAACGCACCGTCTGGGGTGGACGGGCCGGAGTACGCACAGCCCTCTACATGGGGGCGATGGTAGCCAGCCGCCACAACCCGGTCATCAGGGACTTCTACCAGCGTCTTTTGTCTGCCGGCAAACCGAAAAAGCTGGCGCTCACCGCCTGCATGCGCAAGTTGCTCACCATCCTGAACTCCATGCTCAAGCACGGCACGTCCTGGCAACACCCGGACATCAAGTCCATCGCCCATTCCTATTGACTTTCAATACGGTTGCTTGACACACTCGGCTTGGTCGAAGTCCGAAGGCGGCTTCACCCAGTTCTGATGGTGGGCTTTGAACCAGATGGCCCACTCGCAGGAGTTCTCGCCGGTGAGTAGGCGTGGCAGCCAGGTGGCCCAGATGTAGGGATGTTCTCTTCGCTGTGGCATGTGACGGCTCCTCCATTTTGGGTGGCCGTCGTCAGCCTGACGTGAGTGTATTCCTGGGCCGTGTGGTCGCGCTACGGCCTGTTGTCATCCAGTTGCACGCCGGCGGCGCCGTCACGGCCAGTCGGCGTCCGCCGCAGCCTCGGCGCAGTTTTCCTGCAGAGTCTTCCAGCACTCGTGCTCGGCGTATTGCGCGGTTTCGATGGCTTCTGCGAATGCCTCACGGCTCTCGGTTTGAGAGCGGCCGGACAGGCGACAGATGTACTTGATGCCGATTCCCAAGTTGTGCGTCGCGAGGAGCCATTCGCGGAAGGCTCCGTCTTGATTGTCGTCGACGCCTTTCATGCCGCGCCGCACGGCTTCTTCCAGGAGCAGCTCGCGGTAATATTCTGACCAACCGGTGCCGTTCCAAATTCCTTCATCATCGTGGCCACGGCGACGGCGGTGGCAGTTGTTGGCTCACTTCCGTTGCTCCGATGGGAGTCGCCAGGACGTGGCAGCCCCGGGGCTCGGAGCTTTGTGCACCGTTCACTGTGGCCAGTTGTCGAGCACGGGGAGCTCCCGTTCTGGGAAGGTGCGGGAGTAGAGCTCGAAGGCGGCTTGCCAGCCCTCTCGGTCGGGCTCGGCGTTTGACGTGACGTACGCCATGTCGCCTAGGTGGTGCTTGATGGAAAGCAGGACGGCGCTGACCAGGGTGTCGTAGTCCCGGCACTGGGTGCGGCACCTGCCGCGGTTGCCGAGGAAGTTCGAAACCCGGCGGTCGTTCCGGTCCGGCGGGTAGGTGAAGTCATCATAGGCGTCGCCGCGGCCGTTGAAGGCGATGAGGTCGGGGCCGAACTTGGGGCTGAGTGTCGGGCTTTCTGACGAGAGCATGAGCTCGAAACGGCAGTTGGCGGCGAGTAGAACTGCATCCTCGGCGATGGCGGGGGTCAGTGCGTAGCCTCCCGCTTTGATATTCCAGCCGTGGGAGTAGATCCAGGTGCGCCGGCTGCGAGGCTTGCCTTCCTCGCCGAAGTAGCATCGTTCAGCGTGTTCTTGGCGCTTTTGCAAGTGTGCGCCGAACTCTTCGACGAATTCGCGGGCTCGCTTCCATTTCTCGTTTTGCGAGCGGTCGGGTTTGATCAGGCCGAGTAGGTTGTTGCCGGTATCGGGGGAATCCATGGTCGTTCTCCCGCAGAAGGATTGAGCATAATCTAACGATTTCACCGGCGGGTGGCACGAGGGTCAGGGAGTGGATCTCGACCGATTTGGCCCGTTGTGGTTGGTATATGGTCCGATGTCACTGTCGACAACAATTGAGTAGCCGGGTACGGGGTCGTCGAAACGACCAGTGAATAGCGACGATGATGATTCGTCTTCTTCTTGTGCTCCACCAAACTGGATGCAGCTGTTGGCTTTACGCAGCTTGTTCCATTCTGTGTATTGGTTCGTGATCTGTGCTTTGGTGCTGTCTGGTCCGGCAATAATGATGGTGGTATCTTCCGGAAAACCGTGTTTCTTCAGATCGCGTGCTATGGCGGCGGCGTCTACCGAATCGCCGTCAATCAGAGATTCGTGAGAATCGTTGGTTGATCTGAGTATGATGTGCGGCTTTCCGCTGGTGTGGCATTCGGTATTGTCTTCGTTCCTGATATCGAGCACCTCGAAGCCGGCGATGCGTTCGGGTGGTGTAGAGCCATGGACGTTGGCTGGCATGATGTTGGCCAGCATCAGGACAATTCCGATGAGTAACACCAGAGCGCCTGAGATGGTGATTGTACTTTTTGTGAAAGGCATGAAATCTCCTGATTTTCTCTCTGCCGAGAGCGTTTACATGGTGGCATTGTGTGTGCGACGTGTCAAAGTGTGCGTGGTTCGGTTTACCTGCGGTTATGGTCGTTCGTGTGACCACATCTAGAATCGTCGTTCGTTGGTGAACCTGACGACGATTCTAGAGCGATGGTTGATGCCGGCGCCTCCTATGGGAACGTGGGCATCTGCGATCCGCTTTTGAGTATTTTGTAGTCTACGGTTTCGTTTGATTCAACCAGTGCCTCGACGCTGTTGCTGCCGGTGAGGTAATGAGTCTCGCTATTCAGCAGCGGATCCGACTCGACAAATTCCAGCTTGACCTTGCCTGAGGGATTCCTGGTACCGTCTGCATGCGTGTGCGATTCGTATTCGTACTCGAATATCACGCTGGTGGCTTTGCCCATTGTCCCGCGGCCCACAAAATCGTAGTCGTCATCGGAGAGCAACTGCTGCGGTCGTGCAGCACTCGCCTGCAACCATTCGTTCAGTGTTGTTGAAGTCGGCGCTAGTTCCAATTCAATAACGTCTCTGGTTGCAACGTCGGTCTGGACGATGGTGGAACCAGTTCCGATGGCGTACTGAAGTAGCGTCCCATCGGGGTCACTCATGGTTGTGACGGAGTTGTCGATCAGTCCGTTGGAACCGACCTGTAGCCAGGTTTCGTACACAACGTTGCTTGGATACTGGTTCAAACCACTGGTGCCGTGTCGGTCCGTCATGTAGCTTTCCGTTTTGTAGTAGAAAATCTGGCCGCTGGTGAGCGAACCGCTTATGGCATCAACATCGTCTGTCATCGCATGGATAATGCCGGATGCGTTTGCCACCTGCGTTTCGCTATTTTGAAACAGTGCAAACCAAGCACCTGCTCCAATCATTAGAGCCAGCACAGCGATTCCAAGAATCGCGACTGTTTTGTTGATCTTCATGTTGGTCCTCCTTTATTCCGTGATACGGAAGGGATGCGCGTACGACTTGGAGCCGGTGTGCGAGTGTACTTTTTGGCGTCATGGAAGGAGGCGCTTATTATGGTTGCTTCTGGCAGGCATCCAGTATTGAGAGTGCCTGAGCCGGCAACGCGGACGTATGTCGTGTCTTTGACGATTTTCTGTTCCCACCAGTCAATGTTGCCAGACCTGATGTTGGTGCGTCTGTGGAGGTCCCACTCCTTGAGCCGGTAGTGGAGGTCGGCGGGGATCCAGCACTGGAGCTTGGCGGTGTCCTGCTCGGTGGCGATTTGCCCACCTGCGGCGCTGGAGCCTCCCCGGGGCCGCTGTGGCGCGGAAATTCGGGCATCGGAGCTCCAGAGTGGACACTCGCCGTTCGCAGTTGGTCACGGCCGGTTCCCGCGCGTTCAGCGGCGTCGGAACTCCTGCTCCAGTCGTAACGTCGAGATCTGCACGACGGTAGGTCGGCCGTGGGGGCAGCGGTGTGGCTCCGCCGTCTCGGCCAACTGCTTGATGATGGCCTGCATCTCATCTGGGCCCAGCGCGTCGCCGGCACGCACTGCCGAGTGGCAGGCTATGGTG
>JGI24793J26633_1000703_pt1 | contig 21005 bp, 17 predicted proteins | sample MesohylFT_FD_26633 | JGI IMG/M metagenome (IMG submission 26633) | reverse complement strand
GCGGGCTGAGCACGAGAAGACCGGCTACGAGCACGTCACGCCGCTGACCGACGAGGCGCTCGCCGCCTTGGAGGAAGCGCGCGGGATGGGCACCGGGAAGGGCGACGCGCCGGTACTGCCTTCGTCGAAGGATGCCACGCGTTGCATTCACCGCGTTTCCGCCTTTCAGTGGTGGCGGAAGGCCCAGACCCTCGCGGGGCTGGAGCCGAAGGCGCGGCGGGGCTGGCACTCGCTGAGGCGGAAGTTCGCCAGCGATCTGATGGACCTTCCGCTCAAGGTGCTCTGCGAGCTTGGCGGGTGGAAGGATGCACAGACGGTGCTCAGGTGTTACCAGAGGCCGGACGCGGGACAACTCAGGACGGCGCTGGAAGGCCGCGGCAGGGCTCGCGGCTGAAATCCCGACCAGCGGGAATCATTCGGCGGGAATCCGGCCCACGAAACTCGTAAGATCACTGATTACAACGAGTTGTAAAATCGGGTAGTTTTGTGGAGTCGGCTGGCTTCGACGACGGCAGGGCGCTCCAAGCTACACTGGCGAACCAACCGTCCCGCACTTCAGCTTGATCTTCGGAAGAAGCTACTACTACTCATGCCTTATTAGGTTCAGGCATGGAGCCACCCGATAACCGACCCCAACGTCGCGCTTCACCATTCGGTGGGGAAGAGCACGAATGCCACGAGACCCGCACGATGACTCCTGACGAGCAAAAGGAACTCGATCGCCAGCACAGACAGGCGGGCCAGCGAATCATCGAAGAGCAGTCCCGGCGCCAGGTGCGGACCTTCCTCGACGAGTTGAGACATCGGACGAGCCTCTACCGGACGGTCGCCAGCTTGGGCGATCAGGTGGCGCAGGAGTACCGTGGACGAGCCGTTCTGGAGTTGCTGCAGAACGCCCACGATGTCCTCGGGCGCGGCGGCGGCGGAGACCGGCGGCAAGTCTCCTTCGTGCTGAACTCTGCTTCCGAGCAGCCCGAGCTGCTGATCGCCAACAGCGGCCGCCCCTTTCGCCGCGAGGACTTCAGAGGAATCTGCCAGCTCGCGCAGAGCCCCAAGGATCCGAACAAGAGCGTCGGCAACAAGGGACTCGGTTTTCGGAGCGTGCTCGAACTGACCACCCGCCCAGAGGTTTGGTCGACCGCCCCGGCGGCCGACGACATCGCGTTCGCCTTCGGTTTCGACCCCGAGGTGCTTGAACCGATAGCCCAAGTGGCCAAGCGGCTCTTCGACCGTGACGCGCCGACCGATTGGGCATTCGGCCCAGCACCGGTCGTGGACTGGTCGGATCAGCAGTTCGAGGAATACCGGCGCAGTCTGTCCCGGGACGGCATCAAACGCGTGGAGGAAGTCAGGAAGTGGGTCTCGGAAGAGGTCGAGAAGTACCTCTCACCCTACGTGCTGCCTCGCTATCTCGGTGATCCACCGCCTCAAGTCGCGAGGCTGCTCGACAACGGACATGTGACGGTGATTCGCCTGCCGCTGGACGGAGGGCGAGCGGAGACCGCCGAACAAGCAATCCAGTCGGTTCGAGAACAACTCGTGGCGTTGGACGAAGCCGCGATGGTGTTCCTACCTCACCTGTCGGTGCTTCGACGCGAGATAGATGAAGAAGTCGACGAACTCAAACGGCAAGTCGTTGCCGAGCGCACGCTACCGGGCACTCGGGAGGAACCCGATCACGGGGGGATCCCTGACGCCCGTCACACGCGACTGCGGGTCGGCCGGGCCGGGCCGGGCGCGACCGCCGAGCGCTCGTTCAACGTCTGGAGTCGAGTGCTTGGCGGCGCAGATCAGCCGGAGGCGACTGAACGGATCGCCGACGCCGCCCGCCACCTTCCGAACCGGTGGCCCGAAGTGCGGAAGGTCGAGGTGGCTGTCGCTGTCGAGGAGACGCGGGAGGCAAGGCAGGGCGCGCTTGTCATTTTCTTGCCGACCACAAAGAAGACCGGCATCGGCGCGCACGTCAACGCTCCGTCCTACGGATCACTGGACCGGAAGACAATCGACTTCCACGACACGTACAACGAGCTAATGCTTGAGTTCGTGGTAGACCTGGCACTCGACGCGGTTCGCGAACTCGTGACGGGTCCCGCGGAACCTTGGCGGGGCAGGGCGGTGATCGATCTGCTTGCACAGGCTGGTTCGCCCCCGTCCGACGATCCCGAGTTGACGAGGCGTCTCCGTGAGCGCGCTCGCGACCGGGATGACTATCCCCCCCTCGAACAGCAAGCGCTGATCCTGTGCGACGGCGGTTGGCGGCGGCCCGGTGTCGCACGAACGATGCCGAAGATTCCATCCGGTGACCCGTTTGGAGAGGAGGAGTGGCGCAGGGAGGCTGGATTCGACGTGGCGTCGTCCGCGCTCGACGAACGGCGAGGAGCCGTCAAGGCCCTGCTTCGGTCTCTCGATTGCTCGCCGAGTCCGCAGAATGAGGAGTGGGTGGACACCTTGGCGCTCATGGCCAGGCAGGTCCGTCGGGGACAAGCGGATCCCGAAGCCGGGCGGTCTGGTCCTGTGGAGCCGCCGCCCGACTGGAACATGTTCTTGAGCAGCGTACTGGCCGTGCTGCCCCCAGAGCTGCGGGCCGAGCCGAAGGAGGCCGACAACGATCCTCTCGCTGATGCGGGATTCCTACCCACCGAGGACGGACGGCTGCTTTCGGCGTCCGACGCCGTTCGGATGTTCTTCCAGCCTCGCCATGGTGCCGACGACGCCGCCGACTTCGTCGGCTCCGTTCCGGTCTCTCTCAAGGAGCGGATCGCATTCCTCCACCGAGACGTAGAGACTCACGAAGGACCAGAGCGCCGACGCACCGAAATCCAGAAGTTCCTCGACGGGCGGTTCGTGCGGAGCTTTCGGAGAGAGGACCTTCTCCGAGGGGTAGTCATCCCGTCCCTGCCTGAGCTTCCGGCCGCGCATGGCATTCCCGAGGCGGCGGAGTGCGCCGACGCGCTGGTCTGGACGCTGGGAGTGGTTGGCCAGGAGGAACCGGAAGGCTTGTTGCCGCTGCTCTCGCAACTACCGGTGGCCTGCACCGACGGTTGGTTCCCAATGAAGGAGGCTGTATTCGGGTCGGGATGGGCCGGCCGCTCCGGCGACCACCTGAGAACGCTGGCCGATGGCCTTCCCGGCGAGGAAGGCGAGGAGTTGCTGCGGAGTGCGCTACTGCCTCCCGGCGACGACCGGTGGTTTCCGCAAAGGGACAAACGCGGCACCGCCTTCAGCCATCCGCATGGGATCGAACTCGCGAATCGCGGCGACCAGTTCGCCCGTGCGGGAGTGGTGGACGGGCTGCGTCTCAAGGCCCACGGGCCGACTAGTTTCTGGATGAGCCAAGCCTCTCCGAAGCTTCCCGACAAGGCTCCTGTCGGTATTCCGCAGGCCGCTTGGAACGAGTGGAGGGAGGCCATGCTACCGCAGGTCAAGCCCCAATTCACGACGTGGCTCAAGCACGAACTTCAGGACGTCACGGTACTTCCGATGCTTCACCGCAAGCATCTCGGCGATTCCACTCGAACGGCCCTGTCGAATCTGATCCTCGCTTCGCTCACTCACTGGAAGCACGGCTGGGACGAAGTCACGATCAGGAGGAGCTGGTGGTCACAACAAATCCCATCTCCGCTCAGGCACTGGCTCTCGACGCTGCCATGGCTCGATGACGCCCACTGCGGTAGCCAAGGACTGCTGCCAAGAGATCCCCAACCGCTGCACCAATGTTGGTTCGTACCCGGATCTCTTCTTCGAGGCCCGAGCGGCCACTTCCGCCACCTGTCGCCGCTGTCGTTGCAGTTGGCCCAGCGGCTGGGCAAAGACGAGGATCTACTTGACGCTCTGGAGGGGCTCGGACTCAACGTCTATCCGACCGAGGAAGCGCGAACCGGACCGGCTCTCCTGGAGACACTGGCCGATGTCACCGAGAGGGTGGCGGATGGCACCCACGTCCGCAACGCAATGCCGGCGGGTGGGGTCAACGTACTCCTTGGGCAGATCCGTCATGGATGGAGGCATTTGGACCCGGAGGGTGACCTTCCGAAGCGGTTTATCATTCGCACCAAGCCTCGGACGTTGACGGTGCGCACGGCTGAGAAACTCAAGGATGTCTATCTTCCAGACCACAGTTGGAAAACCCGGCTCCTGCGGGAACACAACCAGCCGATCATGGCCATGCGGCCGGACGAAGCGTCGAAGAAGCCGCTCCGCGACCGCCTCGTGAAGCTCGGAGCGAGACGGGCGGCCGGGTTGGAGGAACACTGCCGGATCGACCATGCCCCGAGCACCCAAACGGTGGACGGGACGCAGACACTCGACGCGGCGGGCTTGGGCTGGCTTCCGGTCGTCCTGCTCGCCCTTCACGCGCACGGAGGCGGCAACCCGGCGGGACCCGCGACCAAGGCGTGGCGCCAAGCCGCGGCCCGGCTCCGCCGTGCGCGCGTCCGGCAATGCGCCTCCATTCAAGTTGAACTTGTGGACGCGGGACGGAGCGTCGCATACAGCCAGCCACGAGCTCACTGGCTTTCGCCGGATCGCATCCTCGTCTTGCATCGGGACATCGCCCAGGGCGGACTGTACGACGAGATTGCGGCCGCTTCCCAAGCCATTCTCGACCGGCAGGATCTCCTCAAGGATCTTCGTCTCGTGCTGGGTGCCCTGAATGGCCGTCCGCAACCGACCCGGGGCCAGATCGAGGCAACCTTGGACCGGGCGGAGATCGATGCCGTGGCCGTGGCCAACATCCGGCATCTCTGGCACGGCGAGACATCCACCCTCGTCCGCCGCATTCGTCCGGTGCTGCAGCTTCGTCGTGTCTCCCAAAACGGTCTCGATGACGCCGCAAAGGACAGCTCCAGTTTGAACCGATGGCTGTCGGAGAATGCCAAAATCGAGGAGTGGCCCACCGAGGAACTGTTGGCAACCGCCAGGGAGTGCTACGACGACACCGAGATGGGATATCGGACGTGGCGGGTACTGGGTGACGCTGCCGAGCTCAAGGAATGGAACAAAGCTCTGGCAGCGCTCGGCGGCAAGTACAAGCAGGTCAGCAACATCCAAGCCGAAGCCCAGGCGAAGCGGTGGCTGGATGAAGCTGCGCCATTGCTTCGCGCCTTCGCCCGGCACGTCGCCACATCGGCTGCCGACGACTCCGTGGATCAGGGTAGGCTCTTCTCCAGACTCAACGCGGTCCACGAGAGCCTTGAGAAGGATTCCGAATGGCCGCGGCTGTGGACCCAATGGTCCCAGGACCACTGGGATGTGCCGTTCGGCGCGGTGCTTGATGTCCTGCGCGAACGATGCGAGCGCGGTTCCGAGGCCGGGCCGCATCCAGATGTCTTCGAGCGCGCGAATACCATCGCCGAGTTCCGGTCAGCACTCGAGCGAGCGGGTGTCGCCTTGAAACCCGATCCGCGCGAGGTGGCCCGTGGCAATCAGAAACTTCTCGACGACGCCATCCACGAAGTGCTTGAACTCTACGAGACCTGGCTCGAGACAAGGGATGCCCAGCCGGAATCATGCGCGCAAGAGCCTGAAGTTCGTCTCGACGACTCCATGTACCTGCGCGACTGGTCGAAAGATGACCTGTTCGAACGCGCGAAGCTAGCGGTCGCCGACAGCGACTTCTACGCTGCTGTCAAGCATTGTAGGACGATTGAAGAAATGCGCGACACGCTCGGCATCGCTCCCAAAGACATAGAGGAGAGGCGTAGGCGGCGGACTGTCGAGAAGGAGCAAGATAAGAGAACCGTCGAGGTCGCGGGAGAGCTTTTCGAAATCGGTGGCCCCGTGTCGTATCGCGAACTCTTTGCCCGACTAAGGGAGCTCCCCGACCCCGTGCAAGCCGAGGGGATCGGGCCACCACCGCCGGGACCGGCCGGTGGCGGCGGAAAGCGACCCAGCGTATCCAACAACAGCGAGGTCTTCCGGCGCGGACCCAGGACATCGCACCTGCATGGCCCGCCCGACCTCCCCGGACTCGTGGGAATCGTCGGAGAAATGCACGCTTTCCGCTTCCTCCGCGCCAGGTTCGGTATCGACACGAGCGCATGGGTCTCCGAGTCCAGAACCAAGGTCGTGCCCCTGCTGGTCGGCGAGGAGGACGTTACCAGCGACAGCCTCGGCTACGATTTCCGGTTTACACACGGGCAAGTGACGTGGTGCGTCGAGGTCAAGGCGACGACCGGCAACAGCACCGGGTTCGATCTGCCGTCAAGCGAACTCAACGCCGCAACCCGCATTGCCCCAAGGAGGAACGAGCGGTGGCGCCTCCTGCGCGTGGTAGGGGCGCTGACCAAGCAGCCAGTGTGCTACTGGCTTCCCAATCCGATTGAACCGGGTCCGGGTGAACGGCTCCGGCTCCTCCGGCAGGGGGGTGTGACCGTGGAGTACGAGCTGTCGGAGAACATGGAAACCACGGCGCAGCGCGAAGTCGATGACAACGAGAAAGTGGAGGTGCCATCTGGAAACGACGACCGAACGGCCAAGTAGGCGGTTCGTTCCCGGGACCCTCGGCGAGGAGGGGACACGGGCGCGGGAGTCCCGCCATTCGACTCCGGTTTTCCCGCTTTCAGGGCACGGTCCAGCAGGGTCCAGTACAATGGCAAGAGTGGCAGATCGTGCAGTCCCAGTTAGACTTACGTGATCTCCTGCCGTGATTCGGGCCACCGACAGTCCGCTGTCCCAGCGACCGAGTGAGCCTTCGACCGTTCTCGCGCCACTCCAACTGGTACAGGCCGGTTTTCGAGTCGGGGAACACCCTCACCCGGTTCCGGCCCCATTCGCCGGCGCCGTAGCTGCGCCGACTTCGTTTCGTGCGTGCCATCATTCGATTCCTTTCGACGATGGACTGCACGATCTGCGCATCAACAATTTCGCAAAGGGAGGCAATCTCCGCCAGACGGCGGCGGTCGGGACGTGCGGGGCGCGCCCCCAAATCGAGGCAGAAGCGAGCCGTTTACCGACCGATCCGGAGCGTCACGATCACCGAGCGTGAAGCGGTGACCTGAGCTAGTTTAGTTGGGACTTTTCGACAGTTCTGAAGTTTGCCCATCGCGTTGCCAGTCGGAGACGGTTGGGCCGTGGAGACAGCGGAGATTCAGGAGCCAATGGACATATTCATCAGTTGGGCCGGACGTGACAGCCACGCCGTCGCTCTCGTTCTTCGGCGGTGGCTGCCGGAAGTGCTGCCGTTTGTCCGACCGTGGGTGTCGTCGGAAGACATCCGCAAGGGAACGCGATGGAGCGACGAGCTTTGGGGCCGATTGCGGACGACCGCATACTGCATCGTCTGCTTGACGCCCGGAGCAGTCCGCAGCCCTTGGGTGAATTTCGAGGCTGGTGCGGTGGCGAGGGCTGTCGGCGGGCAGGCGCATGTCAGCCCCCTCCTGATCGGGATGTCTCCCGGAGACCTTGGCGGCGTGCCCTTGGCGATGTTTCAGTGTACGGAATTCTCTGAGTTCGATGTCGAACGGCTGGTCAGGGCGGTCAACGCCGTGGCGGCAACGCCTGTGCCGCAGTCGCAGGTCTCGCTGAGTTTTCGCCGTCGGTGGGCGACCCTTCAAGATGAGATACGGCGTATCGACATCGGTAGCGCGGATGAATTGGAGGAGGGGGAGGCTTCCGGTGCAAAGGCGGCAGACGATCCGGTGCACCCGATTGAGGACAGGATCCTTGAACAGGTCGCGGAGTCAGGTGACGATTGGCCCATGGATGTGGAAGAGATTGCTCGCGCGATTTCTCAGAACCACGTTGTGACGCGGCATTACGTCGATCAATTGGTTCGCCGTGGGTTCCTGCGTGAGCAACGGAGCGCGGAATCCCCTTCGACCTATTTCACGACGAGCGCCGCCCGAGCCTACCTGGTTGAGCATGGACTGGTCTGACCGATTCGGCCACGAAGACCTCCTCGTTCGGCCCGAGCGCCACGCTGGACACGCGTCCGAACTCGTCGGGGGAACCCGTGTCGGTCAGCGTCCTCGGCCCGATTGAGACGACTAGAACTACGCGTTTCCTGGGACTTCGCCCAGGAAACGGGGCGCCTTCGGCGCAGCGGGGCCATAGATTGACGGAGGTGGATCGGATCAGACGAAAGGCAGAGTGCGATGGGCGGGACGACCGATGCCGACGGCGTCCTCTTCGAGGGATTTCTGGACGGCAGCTACGACTGCGTGGATCGCGTGGTACTGCGCGCGTACTTCCAGCTCGGCCAGCGAGCGGCTGGGTTGCGGATGTGGTGGCGGCGCTGGCAGGGATCGGACGAGGGGCTGAACAACACGCGGCTCATGCGGGTGGCGGGGCGCTTTGCCCGCAGGGTGAAGGGCTGGGCGAAGGGTGCCGGCGTACCGGTCGTGTACAGCAAGAGCGGAGAACGGAACGAGGACCTTGCCAGGCGCCACCTTCCCGACGACCCCAGCTATGAGGGCGTGTTCGTGGTCATCGTGCGCCGGGCGCCGGGCAGTGTATGGGATGTCGAACACACGGCCGACGGGCGGATCCGGCGGATCAAGCGAAAGGTGCCGAGGCCGTGGGTGAACCACTACGCCTTCCACATCATGGACCGCGACTGGGGCCACCTGATCATCCGCTTCTGCCCGCACCCGCCGTTCAACGCGCTGGTGATTCTCAACGGCCATGAGTGGGTGGCCAAGGAGGCGGAGCGCAGGAGACTTGCCTTCAGAAAGCAGGACAACTGCTTCACGGAGCTGTCCAACGCCCGGGACCTGGGCCTTGTCGCAGATGCCTTGAGCTCTCCAGAGAGCTCTGTAGGGCGCCTGGTCCAGGCTCCGGAGCGTTGGATCTACTCGGCGGTGCTGTGCTTCGCGCTGGATGTCGCCGACCAGGAGCGGACGGGGTTCCGCTACCACTACTCGCTTTTCCAAGCCGAGTACAGCCGCAACCTGCTCTTCACGAGCGGCCGGCGGATGGACCGCGTCTTCGGCGCCCTGGTCGACCGGGTCCGGGGCCCGCTGGACCTGCGCACCGTGAAGACCCTCTTCGGGCGCCGGCAGCGTCCGAGGCGACACAAGGGGCAGCCGCGAGCTCCGGTCGTGGAGGTCTCGCTCGAGACACCTGAGTACGATCTGACGATCCTGCGCATCCGCGTCAGGCGCCTGACGCTGAAGATCTACACGAAAGGCGAGCGCGTCCTCCGCATCGAGGCCATGGCGCACAATGCGCGCGATCTGGGTTGCCGGCTCGGGGCGTCGTACTTCCCCGAGGCGGTCGAGGCGCTTCGGCGGATGGTGGAACGCTTCGTCGAGGTGCTCGACTGCCTGGACACGGCCTTCGTCGATGCAGGCCTGCTCGACCGGCTCCCCCGGCCGGGCCGCCTCGGCGCCGTCCGCGTCGGCGGCATCGACGTCAACCGTCCTCGTGCCCGTGCCGTGATGCAGGCCCTCCTCGCGCTCTCGCCGAACCCGGCGGGGTTCACCTCCTCGGAGCTCGCCACCAGGGTCGCCCGGCTCCTCAACGATGAATCCTACTCGCCTAGCCGCGCCGCCTACGACCTCAGGAAGTTCCGCTGCAAGGGGTTGGCCGCCAAGATCCCACGTTCACGCCGATACCGCGTGGACTCCTCAGCTCTACGCGCGATGGCCGCTCTGCTCCTCCTCCAAGACAAGGTCGTCTCTCCGCTCCTCGCAGCGGCCTCCACGTCCCGTCGCGTTCCCAGACCCCGTGTCAGCAGCGCCCTGGATCAACGCTACGCCGCTGTCCATCACGAAATGCGAAACCTCTTCAACACCCGTGGCATCGCCGCTTGAGCCGCATCCTCAACCTTTTCACGATGCTTAGCCCGCAAGCGGCCTAGATCGAGACGCGCCGGTGGTGCCGGGCCGGGGTTGGTGACGGGGGTGACGCCCTCGTAGCTGATCATGAAATCAGCGGTGGGCGCATCATCTCGGGCCACAAGCGGCGGCGAGCGCCGCTGTGAGCGTGAAGACCGGTTGGGATGGGATTCGGCGCATCGGGGGCTCCATTTCAATGGGCGGGATCCGGCAAGTGGCCGTGACTGCCTGCGATCCACACCTTATCTCCGTCGTCTACGCGACCTTCGGATCGCGAAGTTTCGAGCACGCTTCGGAATGGCTGTCTCACACGCTTTGAAGGTGCTTCGGGACAGCCACGGGAGCAACTGTGGGGACGAGGTTCCGGAGGCGGCACACGGCGCTACGGTAGGCTGCGAGTGGCGCGAAAGCCGGGGGTCCAAGGGGGCGGAGCGCTCCCCGTGCCAGTCCGCAGTGTTTATCGTCGCGTGTGCGGGCTCCCGAAGGGAACCGACCGTGGCTCCGAGCACCTTCTCGCGCTCCACCGTGCGAGGCTCAGCCAAAGACCCGCCAGCACGCCTGGCGAAACACCGCCGAGCCTGTCCGCATCCCCGAAGCGCGGTTACAGCCCCGCCTTCAAGAACGTTGACAAAAGGTGGGGTCCCTCTTTCGTTCGTGTCGGCAAGTCCTGATGGCCATTTGCGATTCGCCGCCTCGAACCGACTCGCTCCGTGGACGTGTGTCCCTCCCTTTGGACCGGGTCAGTCTGGACGGAGGCCGCTTTCTGCGGGTATCTTGACGTCCTGCCCGACAGCGAAACAAGGCGCTGCCGAGATCCCAGCCCCCGTTCCCTGAAATCCCTCCATGGCCCAGTGCTCCGTTGAAGGTTGCGACCGCCAGGCGAAATCCCTCGGCTACTGTGGTGCCCACTACCAGCGCTTTAAGAAGGGCAAGCCGCTCGACGATCCGCCGCTGCGCCAGGAGTGCTCGATCAAGGGGTGCCGACGAATCCACCACCGGGACACCTTCTGCGACCCCCACTACGAGCAGTACCGCGAGGTGGTGAAGGCACTCGACGAGGCAGGTCACGCGTCTGGCCCTACAAGCTGATCTTGCCCCGCTGGACCTTGGGGGAATGCTCGGGTCGCGGCGGAAGCAGTAGACGATTGCGTGTCATACCTGCGAGTTCCATAGTAGGTGGCGTTGGGGGAGGTGTCCTTGTGAGGACGACCCAAGCCAAGCAGAGGAGATGTCGGGATGCGTTGGAAACCGCGATCGGTTTCGGCCAGCCGCAAATGGCTTTCTGGAGCGCTTGTGGCGGCGTTTGGAGTCCTCGGCCTTGAAGCCCAGGAGGTTGTCGATCTGCCTGCGGGGGATATTCCGCTGCCTGCCGACTTCGAGTCGGTGTACCGTGTCGGCTCTGCGGACGCGGTGGCCCGATGGGAGGAATTCTCCTCCATCCAAGGCGTCGGCTTCGACAATGCAGGGAACCCTGTACCTGCTGGACGGGGCAGGCACCGGGGGTGGCCGGCGTGTTGTTGTCGTGGATGCTTCCGGGCGCCATGTGCGGACTATGGGTCGGCCAGGCCAAGGTCCGGGCGAGTTCCAGAGAGCGACGCAACTCGTCGTGTGGGAGGACGGGCATGTCCTGGTCGAAGACAGGAGGGCGGGATACCACCTATTTGGCCCTGACGGCGAGTTCGAGCGCATGGTGAGGGAGATCGGAGGAGGCGCGGGATTCGCCGTGGCGCGCCGCCCGGTGAGCCGTCCGAACCTCCGACCCGAGCGGACGAGTGTCCTCACCCTGCTCGGCCGCAGCCAGCGCACGATCCAGCGCGTCGACATGTCATCGGAGGAGGTTAGGGATCGAGTGCTTGTGGAGGCGTGGACTCCGGTTGAGCGCGAGGCCCCGAGGGGCAGTAGCATCGAAGAAACATGGATAGGCGAAGAGTGGGGGTTCGAACCGGACCTCCTGTTCGACGCACTGCCGTCCGGCGGCGTCGCCTTCTCCGATTCCTCGGCTTGGGCCATTAGGCTCACCGACGCTTCCGGCGCTGTCTCGCGCATCCTGCGCCGACCCATCCGGCCGCTGGCAGTGACGGCGAGGATGGAGCGGATAGAGCTCGAAAGGCGGCTCGAAGCTGAGAGCAATCGCACAATCACCGGGAGCGCACCACCCCCCGAGATCGTCCAATGGTTCGTCGACAACATTAGGCCACAGCAGCGAGAGGCTATCGAGAACATGCGCTTTTTTCCGGAGGTGCCGGTCATCGTGACCGTGCGCACCACATGGGGCGGTGCGCTGTGGGTCCAGCGGAGCCCGGGGCCGGGCTCAGCTGAGCCCGGCCCAATCGACGTGATCGCGCCGAACGGGCGCTACGTCGGCACACTGGAGCCGGGGGCCGCGGCGCTGCCCAACATGCCGGACGCATTCGGTCCAGACGGCCTCGTCGCTCTCATAGAAACGGACGAGTTCGACGTTCCGGTCATCACCGTAAGGCGAGTTCCGATTGCCATCCGCTAAACGCCTGTCGGCCGCTCGTGTTCCAAGGGGTTTCGGGGGAGGTCCTGAAGCGCTATTCCGTTCCCGTCTGGAGGGGTGCGCTGGCGGCCTCGGGCTGCTGGCCGACGGGATGAGCGGTGTGGGATGGATCTGGGGGCGCTATGGATTGATAGTTTCCATAAACTATTGTGGCATATTCACTTAGTGCGCACCGTCAAAAATGCGGGGAAAAACACCCGAACCCGGTTCCGGCCCCATTCGCCAGCGCCGTACGAGCGCCGACTTCGTTTCGTGCATGCCATCATTCGATTCCTTTGGATGATGGACTGCACGATCTGCACGCATGAAGTATCGGGAGAGAAGCCGCCTCCGCCAGAAGGAGGTGTCCCGAAGCCCGAAATCGGGCCGGAGACACGCCATCCACCGACCGTGCCGGAGCTTCGATGTCTTTGGGCGGGACGCAGTGACGTGGAGGCGGTTCTCGGCATGCCCGATGCCGATCTGGGGGCGCACATGTGAAATCGGGGTCGATGTGCGCTCAAACGTGTTTCGTACGTGCAGGTCCGCCCCTTGCGGATGCCGTTGTCCTGCTTGCGGTTGCACCACGGCCTCCGGGGCGGCTGCGCCGCGCTGGAACCGGAGGCCGTGACCGTAGCGACCCCCCTTTTTCGATGCCCGGTGTGGCATCGAGGAGGGTTGGGATGTGCATGCCATCCCACCCTCCCAGGGAGGTCGCTACGGTTTCAGCAGTCCTTGCAGGAAGGCCATTGGACACCCGGTACGGCCGAGTCCCGAGGCCCCGAAGCGTCTGCTGCAGCCAACGCCATCGAGGGCGCCGCTTCGTGCTGGCCGGTGCGGAAGACGTGACGCCAGGTGCACCCTGCAAGCAGAATAGTTGCTCTACCGCTCCAGCGCCCAAACCTGGACTGACTCCACTCCCACATCATCCCTCATACGCCCAAGCAGATAGTCGGCACCGATCTCGAAAACGGTCAGTCCGTCGGGCGTCTCGATGAACCCCAGCGCCCTCCCCTCCGGGTCGAAGACCGTCCAGAGCGGCGCGGGCCGGTCGATTCCGGGAAGGGTGGCCTCGCGCACCCAGAGGTGATCCAGTGGATCGGTCAGCAGCATCCGAAAGGCTGGGAATCGCTCCACAAGGGGCATGTCCCCGTATCCCTGGCGGGCCATCTCCAGCCGCTGTCCGGTCAATCCGGCCCGCTCCAGCGCTGCATCGAGCGCCTCGTCGACTTCCTCGCGGGTGGGCGGGCGGTTGTCGTACTCTCGACGGACGATGCGGGCAAGTGCGCCGGTAGTCCGCTCGTAGGCTCGGATCTCGTATTCGTCGTCGGGGGTAATGACGACCAGTTCGCCCCACTCGGCTTCCCAGAGCGAACGTCCAAAGGGCAAATTGCCCAACACCGGCATGCCGTTCATGAAGGCGAGGTATGACTCCTGCCCGGGGTGGGTGCCGAACTCCACCGGCGAGGCGGTGTCGGCTCGCCTCAACAGGTAGGTCTCCCGCGAACGCCGATATCCTTCGCCCGTGACTTCCCCGATCCGCCCGAGGATGCTTCCGTCGTCGAGCACGACCCGCAGTTCAAGCGGACGGTCGCGTCGTGACCGTGTCGCCCCGCGAGGAGCGGGAGCCGGACGCGCGCCCGCTTCGAGGACGAACGAGCGTCCGAACATTCCCCCGGCGCCCAATACCGAGATCGAGCGGCTCCGGGAATCCCACGCGACGAGGGAATCGCCGGGCCATGTGTCAACCCCTGTCAGGTCCATGAACTCCCCCGGTCCTTCGCCTTCTCGACCCCACGTCGCCAAGTGGACACCTGCGCCATCGAACACCCGCAGCTCGTTCGTTCCCGAGTTTGCGACAACTATCCGCCCGTCTGGAAGTACGACCGCGTCGCTTACCCGGTGGAGCAGGTATGCCTCGTCGCCGACCACCGCGCCAATCGACACCGTTGGCTCCGGTCCGATCCCCCACGGAAGCCGCGAATCATCGGCGGGACGAACGTTCTCGACAATACGAATCCCGGCGCTGTCGCGGCTCTGGCCGGCGGTGCTGTCTTGGGCGATGCCTTCGTGGAAACTGGTTGCGACCGCAGCCATCGCCAGCGACAACATGGCCGCCCTTGCCGGATCGAACATTCTCTTGCGGTGCATCCTGCCTTCCCCTCTTTCAGGTCGCGAGTTCCCGGGGGCAGAGCCCTGTAACCTAACTTCTTAGGAGAAAGATAAGACGGAGAACGGCACCGTGTCCATCCTGATTCATTCAGGGCCGTAACCCTGCCGCGGGGGAGCCACCCGTCGGCCCCAACCTTGCCCAGAAGCTGGCCCGCGACCCGAATTGCCGCCGGGGTTCGCCGCGTACGTTATCATAATGGAGCGGCAGGACTTGGCCACACTTCGCGTGAGGAGAAGAGGATGACCAAAGCCGACCTCGTCGAGCAGGTCGCCGATGCGATCGGACCGCGAGTCACCAAGAGGGAATGCGGGCTGGCGGTTGACACCTTCCTCGACGCCGTGAAGGACGCACTCGCGCGAGGCGACCGCATCGAACTCCGGGGGTTCGGCACCTTCAAGGTGCGGAACCGCAAGGCCCGCGCGGCCCGCAACCCCAGGACCGGAGAGGCAGTCGAGGTTCCGGCCCGCGATGTGCCGGTCTTCAAACCCTCAATCCAACTGCGCAACCGAGTGGACCGAGCCGCCGGCGTCTCCGGAATGAAAAGCCGCTAAGGGCGGTCTGTGGACGATGGTCCGACCGCCCGGGCCGCGATGCGGCCCGCGCACTCAGGGCTTCCAGCTCCCCCTGCAACGCCCGACAGACTAACGGCCGGGCGGTCGGCCAACAGTCCTGCGCCGCCTTCGAAGCGGCGCTCGACACCCTTCCCGGAGGGACTGCTGGCTGGGAGCGAACTATATATTGATGTTCATCGAAGTCCCAAGAGATTCCAGGAATGCTTTTATTGCAATGACTTATCAGCTTCTCGTGTTCCGACACGATCCGCTTTCACCCCTTGACAGCCGGAAATTTATTGGGGCATCATTCGGGGGCATACTTCCATAGCTCTCACAGGATGCCCCAACATGCCACTGACAGCCACCGCCATCCGCAAGGCCAAGCCCCGCGAGAAGCCGCGCAAGCTCTACGACAGCCGCGGCCTCTACCTCGAAATCGCACCGCGCGGCACCAAGGCGTGGCGCTTCAAGTACCGCTTCGCGGGCAGGGAGAAGCGCATCTCGATGGGGATCTATCCCGAGGTCTCGCTGAAGCTCGCGCGGGAGCGCAGGGACAAGGCCCGCAAGCTGCTGGCGCGGGACATCGACCCGAGCGCCCACCGGAAGGCTCAGAAGCGGTCCCGGCGGCAATGGGCCAAGAACAGCTTCGAGGCCGTGGCCACCGAATGGCTCGCCAAGCACTCGCCCAATTGGTCGATAGGGCACTCGAAGAGGCTGGAACGCGAGTTTCGGCACGACGTCTTCCCCTACATCGGTGCCACGGCGGTTGCCGAGATCACCGCGCCGGAACTGCTGGCCGTGGTGCGCCGCGTCGAGGAACGCGGCCACCTGCCGATGGCCCACACGATCCTCCAGACCTGCGGGCGGGTGCTACGCTACGCTGTGGCGACGGGCCGTGCGGAGCGGGACGTTTCGTGGGACCTGCGCGGGGCGCTGCCGCCTACCAAGATCAAACACTACGCCGCAATCACCGACCCCAAGGAGGTCGCCCCGCTGCTCCGACTCCTGGACGGCTACTCGGGAACGCTTCCCGTCCGCTGCGCGCTCCGCCTGTTGCCGCTGCTCTTCGTACGGCCCGGCGAGTTGCGGAAGGCCGAGTGGGCCGGCATCGATCTGGAGTCGGCCGAGTGGCGCTACACGGTCGGCAAGACCGGTACGCCGCACATCGTTCCGCTGGCGCGTCAGTCGGTCGGGATTCTGCGTGAGGTTCACACGCTGACCGGGCATCACCGCTTCGTCTTCCCGAACGCGCGCTATCCGAAGCGGGAGCGGTCGATGAGTCCCGCCACGCTGTTGGGCGCGTTCCGGGCGTTGGACATCCCGAGCGACCGGATGACCCTTCACGGATTCCGCGCGATGGCGCGCACGATTCTGGACGAGGTGCTGGGCTTCCGGCCCGACTTCATCGAGCACCAACTGGCCCACCGCGTCAGGGATCCGAACGGCCGCGCCTACAACCGGACGAAGTTCCTGCCCGAGCGGAGACAGATGATGCAGGCCTGGGCCGACTACCTGGACCGGCTCCGGGCCGGGAAGATCGAGCCCGGGCAGCTTGCCGCGTCCCGGTAGGCAAGTAGAGCTTGATCAGGTCGGCCAAGCACGCGGAGGGGCCTGACTCTGACTGTACACCCAAGCGTTTCGATGTTACGATTAGCCGGTAATTTGAGCCCAGAGGCCGACCAGTGTCGGACCGGAAAGGAGTGGCCGAAGCAGTATGTCGCTGACGGATCTGCAACGCAGGTTTCCCGACGGCGCTGCGGCAGAGCAGTGGATCGCGGAATGTCGCTGGGGCGGGGAGCCCTGCTGCCCGCACTGCGACGAGACGGACGTCCAGATTGGCGCAACGCACCCGAGCCAGCCCTACCGGTGCCGGAGCTGCCGGAAGTTCTTCTGTGTGAGGACAGGGACCGCCATGGCGGGGAGCAACCTCGGGTATCAGGTTTGGGCCATGGCCGCCCATCTGATCACCACCGAGGCGAACAGCCAAGCCAGCATGAGGCTGCACCAGGACTTGGGGATCAGCCAGACCGCAGCGTGGTTTCTTGCTCACCGCCTTCGGGAGGCTTGGGAGGATGGACAGCCGCGCTTCGGAAGTCCACGCGGAGGGCAGGCCCAGGACGGGGAGTTCGCGATATGAAGGGCCAAGCGGTGCAAAACGGTCGGATCGAGCCCGTGTTGACGACCGAGTTGGGGATGCTATTCCAAGCGGATTGCATTGCCGTTCTTCCTACCCTAGCGGCTGAATCCGTGGACACGGTGTTCGCGGACCCACCGTTCAACCTCAAGAAGCGATATGGCTCNCNNACTACCGACGACCACCCGGAGGAACGGTACATCTCGTGGTGCCGGGAGTGGGTGGAGGAGTGCGTTCGGGTCATTCGTCCCGGTGGGGCCATCTTCATCTACAATCTGCCGAAGTGGAACATCCGTCTCGGGGCTTTTCTGGACGGTTTGGGCCTTGAGTTCCGGCACTGGATCGCCGTGGAGCAGAAGAATTGCCTTCCGATTCCGGGACGGCTATACCCAGCACACTACTCGCTCATTTACTACACGAAGGGGAAGCCCCGTCGATTCCAGCGGATACGCACCCCCATCGAGACGTGTCGGCATTGTGGGGGCGAGATCAGAGACTACGGTGGACACCGTAGCGCCATGAACCCAAACGGCGTCAACCTCAAGGATGTGTGGACCGATATCCCGCCCGTGCGGCACCCGAAGTTCAAGCCCAAGACCCGCACCGCGAACGTCCTGAGCACGAAGGTCTTGGAACGGATTGTCGAAATGAGCACCCGCCCGGGTGACGTGGTGCTCGATCCGTTCGGGGGCAGCGGCACGACCTACGCGGTGTGCGAGCAGAAGCAGCGGCGATGGATCGGCATTGAAATCGAGTCTCCTGACGCTACCAAAGCTCGCCTCCGCGGCGAAATCGTGAACCATCAGAATGACGATTACGTGGAAGAAGCCACCTGCCACTCAAGGTGCTCTGCGAACTCGGCTCCGAACCCCGGTCTTTTGACGGCCTGACTCAATGCCCCGAATCACCGACCGGCGGGAGTACAACGGCTTCAACCGCATCGTCGAACGCCATGGCCTGGCAGGACTCGTGGAAGAGGCACTCGGGACACTGGACTTCCAGTTGCTCGTAAGGCAAGAACGCCACGCGAACGGTACCCGGGATCTGCGGCGCCAGATCGACCGAGGGTTTGCTGACCTGGGTGGGTGGACCAAGGTCGCTTCAGGTGGGATCGACTGGACCAAGAGTAACGACCGGGGCGCGAAGATTGGGGTCGAGGTCCAAGTATCGTCGCGAAGCGATTTGGTGGCCGTTGATGTGATGCACCTTCAGGCGAGCCTTTCCACCGGCGTGATTGATGTCGGCATCATCATCGTGCCCGACGACACGCTCTCGCGGTTCCTAACGGATCGCACACCGAATCTCCGGACGGCAGTCAAATATGTGGAGCAATGGGCCAGCGACCGCCCTGTCTCCATCGTAGCGTTCCGCCACGACGGTCCAGGCGAGGCCCTTCCGAAAATGGTCACCAACCTCAGTGGGCTGCCACCACGGCGGAGATAGGGCCATGGGCGGTAATAGAAGACGCCCACGCGGTCGTCCGGTGGAGTATCCGATGCCGGAACCGATACCGGACACGCCGGAGAATATCATGAAGGCGATCCTACGGACGCCCCCCAGAAAACGGGAGAATTGGCGATTCGTGCGTGAGCGGGGGACGGGGAAGCCTAACCTGACGCCTTCGTCCAGCAGCTAGGGTGACACTGAAGCGATCAGGTCGTCAACCGACGCACGAAGGGTTTGCCAGCACAGCGTGCAGGTCGATTTGTCGAAGTTGGCTTTGCTCGCGACATGGTTCCATGGGTGAACCACGTTCCGAGAATGGCGTAGCGCATGTCCGAAGCTCTTGCGATCAGACTTGATCCATCCGCGCTCGGCGGACACGTTGACAAGCCTGTCCAGGCTCCATTTCTCCAACTGTGTTTGGGTCGCCGCCGACGAGCGGTAAGCCTCCTCTCGTGACATCGTGGCTCGCGCCAGCAGGAGTGCTTCCAGAATGCTGCCCATCATAATGACCGCCGCCAGATACGCCCCGGCGTGTTGGCACTTTTGAGCTTCCAGCCATCTGTCTTCAATAACGCCCTGCAGATCAGGCATGATGGTAGTGAGCGTGGCGATGTTCGCTGGCGCGCGTACGATTCTCGGTTTCTTGCCCGCTGTCTGAATTGCCCCCGCAGCGAGCAGGCGCAAAGCGGTGCGACAGTACCCTGCCAGCGCCTCCAGCCGTACGCGACGGCTGTTCATGCTGAAGTCAGAATCCTCGTCCATCTCACGCGCGAGGCTCTCGCCAACCCCAGACAGCGACTGAATGATCATCCGCGCCTCGCGGGTCTTCGCGTCCACCTGTCGGAGACCGCGGAAATCGTCTGTGCGGGCTACCCCGCGGCCATCAGAGATTTCTCGAAGAATCCCTCGTAGTAGCTTCCGTGCTTGCTCTGGCTGCATCCCCAAGGCGCTCCCATTCGCAGTGATTCCGACCCGAGCTTCCAAGCTCGCCCGACCCGAGCTTCGAAGCTAGTCCCATCCGTGTTCCAGCGCCCCCTCGTCGGACAGCGCTTCCGAGCCCGCGAGAGAGGAGTTCAATGTTTGCGCGTCGGGAGGTAACGGGGGCGCCGCTGGCGGAGCTTGATGCGGCTTCGGGACGGCTCTGGAAGCCTTGGGAAACCGCCTCGAATCGGGCGGTTGACACGGTCGGAGCCAGGCCTCTCCGTGTACGGGTATGGAGACTCCACCGACCCGAGATTCCGGTCGCCCGAGGCCATTCGGCGCGCTCGCCAGTGGGCTGTCCGGCACCGTTGAGGTGCCTAAGCCAGCCCACGCAGTGTTGAACACTGCGGTCTGGCAAGGGGGACGCTGCGCCCCCCTGGAACCCCCGGCCAACCGCGCCGCTGGGAGACCAGCGGTCGAGCGCGGGAGACCGCGCTCCGAACCCCGTCGCCCGTGCGCCCATGGCTGAGCGTCGCACCGTGATGGTCGCCGCCCGCGTCACGCCCGCGGAGCACGCCACCTGGCGGAACAAGGCCTCCGCTGCGGGCGTCTCCCCCTCCGTCCTGCTTCGGGAGGCGATGGCGCGGACGCGGACATGGACCGCGCCCGCGATGGCCGTCGAGAGCGAGCGCATTCGCCAGATCGCGCGCATCGGCAACAACCTGAACCAACTCGCTCGCTGGGTGAACACCCACCGGACGGCGGCCGAGGCCGTCTCGGTGATCGCCCATCTCGTCTCGTTCGAGCGGGCGTTGCGGGAAGNGGCCCGCATCGACCGGGAGGCCGCCAATGCACCTTAAGTTTCTCCCCCACGGCAAGGGCTCGGCCCGGGCGGCGGTCGACTATCTCGTCGGCGAGCGGGACGCCGAGGGCCAGCGGCGCGAGGGCGTCGAAGTCGTTCGCGGCGATCCGGACATGGTGGCCGCCGTCGCCGACTCGCTCGACTTCGAGCGCAAGTACACATCGGCCGTCATCGCGTGGGGACCCGAGGACCAGCCGACCGACGATCAGATCGGGGCGGTCCTGGACGAGTTCGAGAAGACGGCTTGGGCCGGGCTGGAGCCGGACCGCTACTCGTGGACGGCGGTCCTACACCGCGAGCGCGGCGGCGGCGTCCACGCGCACATCCTCGCGGCGCAGTGCGACCTCGAAACGGGCCGCAGTCTGAACATCGCGCCGCCCGGCTGGCAGCGGACGTTCGATCCGCTCCGCGACGCCTTCAACTACGACAACGGCTGGAGCCGTCCGGACGATCCGGCGCGGGCGAGGACGCAGCAGCCGGGACACCGGGCCTACATCGAGGCGTCGAAGCTGCGGGCCGGACTCGAGCATGAGCCGGATCCGCGCGACCTGATCCGCGACTATCTGGCGCAGCGCGTCGAGCAGGGCGCGGTGCGGACCCGCCACGACGTGGTGTCCGCACTCGAGGAGGTCGGCCTCG
>JGI24793J26633_1000665_pt1 | contig 21715 bp, 17 predicted proteins | sample MesohylFT_FD_26633 | JGI IMG/M metagenome (IMG submission 26633) | reverse complement strand
TCGGCATCTACTTGAACTATCTTAACCGAGGCATACGTGCTCGGATCGGCAGTCGGTTCAGTGGTATAAGTTGCTATCGGTGTCGGAACTGTTTCATCAACGATTCCACCGACTGTGTAGTTGCCATCTGCGTCTGCTTCAATAGCACCCGCAACATCGGCGACAGCGACGATGTTTGTTGGCCCGAGTGGGGCGACATCGTCAACGTTATCAACCGATAGATACGTTTTCGCACCTGAGCGTCCCGGAACTTCCTCAGCACCACTGGTAACAGCGATCGCATTTACCAAGTACTGATTGTCATCCTTGGAAGCATCACGTGCTGCGTCACTCTCTGCTGTGATGGTATCATCCAGAGCCGTTGTATCCACCTCAACTGACCATTTCAGGTAGGTTGGGTAGGAGATTGGTTTTCCTGATAACGCATCCGCGGCTGTCGCTTCCGCTGCAACCGCAACGAGATCCGTGATAAAGTCGGTATTCTGCTGTAACGCTGCTATTTCTTCTTCGGTAGCGAGAACGCCTGTATCGGCTGTGCCGACAACTTCATCGTCAATCATCAGCTTAAGGGAAGCCATCTCTGGATATGTCCGTTGCGGCGTATATCCATTGATAACGACCGTGCCTTGTGGTCCGCCACTATCTGCGTTCGTTTCGGTAATGGACTCAGTGTCGAGAACGACTGCCAAAACTTCAATATCCACTGGATGCACACCGGCATCCAAGTTTATTGAGAACGGCTCGGACATGTGTGTAAGTTGAAGTGCATTGGTTACCACAGCACGCACCATGACAGAATTACCTGCACTTACTAATGCGTCAAAATCGGTAACATCCCAACTCACTTCAAACATTGACACATCTTCGCCTTCAGCGAACATACGCGCTTCACCGATTGGCTGCCAATCACCGTTTGCGTCCATGTATTCCGCCCAGATAGATGCGGGATGCGCTGTTCGCTCGACAGCGAGAGTTAGCATCACACCATCTGTGGTGTTGGAGTAGATGGTTCCGCTTTCATAGGGTTCATCGGCATCGCCATCACCGTTTCGGTCGCCGATACTGGCGGCTGTAACGCTCGCCATGTCAACTTCTGGCATAACGACTCTGAGCCGTGTTGGTTTAGCATAGGAGCCAACGTTGAAGAGCGTATCAATTCCCATTGCCCGAATGCCGTATTCACCAATCATCAGAGGCATATGTGCCCCCTGGATGGGCATCATCACGGTGTGCGGTGCGTCAAAGGTAACCGGCACAAGGCGATCAACGATGTCTATCGTGGCACCTAAGGCTTGGTGTATTGCTTCAGCTTGGGCATCCGTTAGCGTGAAGTTCTTTAGCCCTAAACTCTTGAAAACCGAATTCGCAGACATTTGGATAGTCCCTGGCGAGACCAATGCCAATATTGCCTCAGGACTGGTAGTCATGGCGAGGTTCAGTATTGACTCAGCGTCAAGTCCACCGACGAGCTGCGGGAAGTTCTGCTTCAGGAAAGAAACGATCTGGTCTCCATTTCGCGCAAGGACGGATGTCCAAATCCTGGAGGTCAACATAGTAGATTCAACTGTCAATGGCATCCATGTGCTTGTTGGTATACCATGGGCATCAAGTTGAACCTCTTGGTAGAACAAGTATCCTTCGCCGGGCCCAACACCTTGACCGGCATAAGCGGGTTTCGGTGTGCCTGTAACATTGAGTACTGCGGCACCAGCGTTAGGAGCAGTAGCAACGTAGATACCTTCGCTGTTCTCGTAAACTGCGGTATTTGCACCACCGGGCATAATCGCGATGTCTGCTCGTGGGGCGGTGGTATCAACGGTGAAAGTTTCTTGGATCTGATCCACCGGATTTCCATCGGCATCGCTTACCAGAGCTTGTAAGTAATAGTTACCATCATCAATATTCGGAATAGAGGCAACCCACAATGACTCAGTTTCTGGATTGATGCGTGGCACTGTGAACACGGAAGCTAACAACGGATCAAAGTTCGCCTCGAAATTTTGCATCAGTCTGTTCGTATTGCGGAACAATAGATTCTGAAGTCTGCGTTGTTGCTTTGGTGTAATGATACCAAGAACATCAGTTAGGGTAACCTGTTGACGATTTAGAAATTTTGCGATTATCGGAGCGGCTTGGGGTGACCCCAAAATGCCGATCATTTCAGCCCGTATATCATCAGTAAATATTGCCTTAATAATACCGCGATCCGCCAACTGAAGGTTACGCGGGTCAGGCATTGCCCAACTCTCAATTTCGAGTACTGTCGTTGCGGCTAAGATCCCTTCAAGAGATACAGTGTGCGGATTCTGGGATATCTCAGCAAGTTTTTCGCGACTGAAGGTCGTGAACTCCACGGGTTCGGTGAGTGTTACTTCAAAGTAGTAGTAGACACCGGTCCCCGGTGGAATGCCGATTTCTACTTCCCAAACGAACCCGTCTCTGCCAAGCATTGATTGCATATCAATGGCGGAATACGTTCCGTTCAAACCCTCAAGTGAATAGCGGAGCACAACACCAGAGAACAACTGGGTGTCTAAACTGGGCCATGCGGGTAGGTTGGTAGCGGCGAGCGTTTCTTCCAGTCGGAAGGTATAAGAGACGGTATCTGCTTGGAATTCATCTGGCGTCACCATCTTACCTTCAATAGTTCTACCAGTAGACCCCTGGCCTGAAAGACTAAAGGCAACACTGCCGACATTTGCCGATGGCACACGCGTGTAAACGTGCAAACTATCTCTGGTTAGGTATTTACCGCCTTGTTCTAAGTAGGCATAATCGGTGAAATTCGGTGTTATCGCATTCCCGAAATTTTCAGGATCCAACTGTTTTGCTTCATTCGCGAAAGCAATGGCTTGATGTTCAGAGGTTAGAATCTGCCGAATCTGCTTTTTGGGGAGAAAACCCGGGTCTACCAATGACAGAATTGAATCCACGAGGGTTTCCGCTTCAATAGGTATTCCTAATGCAGCAATTATCTCGTCCACAAACCGCCTTCCAGAGGCTGTATTTAGAGAGAGACCCCCGAGACGTGACTTACCGAAGAGTGCCTCATTTTCGGGCATTATCGGCGCAAATGGATCTGCTGATGGAGCTACCATTGATGGCGGAATATCCACGGGTGGCGTTGTATCCACAGGTGGTGTTGTATCCACGGGTGGCGTTGTATCCACGGGTGGTGTTGTGTCCACGGGTGGTTCCACGGGTGGCGTTGTATCCACGGGTGGTGTTGTGTCCACAGGTGGCGTTGTATCCACGGGTGGTTCCACGGGGGCACTAACATCCAACAACCCTGCGAGCTCATCAATCGCGTCCACATCTGCAAGCAAAGACTGCACGAGTGGATCCTTGAGCATTCCTTTGAGTTCCGCATCTGTTTTCAACAACTCTATGAACCTCGGATCTGTGTCTGGTGCAAAATTCAGTAACAGATCAGGAGCATCGACAACAGCCCCAATGATTGCGGGGTTTCCACTCAAAATACCTTGAATTTGGTCTGATTTCAACCCTTCCAGAACATCTGGCAAGACTGCTACGATATCCTCACGTTGAAGCGTCTCACTGTAGTTTGCAGCTACCTGTTCAGCGAGAGAAGCTTCTTGCCCGAAAACAGTGTTCGGGATTGAAGTATAAAGAACACACAATGTAAAAATCAAAAAACAAACGAGTGTTCGTTTTTTCATTAACTCATCCTCCTCGTTAAGTCTGCGCGCTCGCAAGACTCAGTACTGAGTTTCTTAGATGGGCAAGCGAGAATACAACTAAAGACGACTGGGGTAGATGTCCGCCCATCCAATCAACATCCTACCAACGAGCGTTAAAATTTCCCGATACCGATGTAGCCATGAGATAGCACTAGTATCACATAAGGCACAGGTCAAAAACGAATGAGAAGCGGGCATCTGACTTTAGTGATTTGACCCTGCGGGAATTTTTTTTATTATTTTAACATAAAGTGGCAAAATTAAGCAAACATTTAATCGTTAAATGTCAGAAAGATTACGTTACACGGGTAAACCGGTAAACAAAATCGTCCTACAGTTACGTGATGTTTTGTGCAATCGGTGAAAATTTGTTCCCGCCGCATCGGTATATCATCGATTAAATTGCAGTCCGCCTATATAATAATACCACAACTCTCAAAATATGTCAAATCAAAATTTTGAATTTTCCTGCAGATTTCTGGCTATTTTGGTAGAAATCCACAATCTGTTTGACATATTACCAAAAAACGCTTAAACTGTCAAGAAAAATAACACTGGAGAAAAAAATGGCTATCTTGACTGAACTTGAAAAGAATCAATTGGACCAACGCGGTTTTTTGCTGCTGGAAAGTCTTATACCTCCAGATACAACGACGCGGCTTCGGGAACGCTCCTTATCACTGGCTGCAGCGGAGCAAAAAGAAGGCAAAGGTCATTCATACCTTGCAAACGGCAGTGCACAACGCGTTTGGAATCTCGTTGACAAAGGCGAGATTTTTGAAGAAGCCATTCAACACCCAAAGATGCTCGCCGCGATGGAATATTTACTCGGTACGGATTGCACGCTGAGTTCCTTTACGGTAAATGTCCTTTATCCCGGCGCGCCTGATGCCGGTCTCCATATTGATTATCCGTTATCTGGACTCCCGACCCCACGTCCAAACTTCCCGATAGTTGCCAACAGCGTATGGTTTTTAGATGACTGGACGCTTGAAAATGGAGCAACGAGTTGTGTGCCGAGCAGTCATCGACGGCTTGAAGCATTACCTGAACCCGGTGTGGCATACGACGATGAGCTGCAGATTTGTGGACCACGTGGCTCCGTCTTAATCGTCAACGGGGCAATATGGCACGGATCCTCAGAAAATAGAACGAACAAACCACGCGTTGGGTTACTGGGTTTTTTCTGTCGTTCTATCCTGAAGCCGCAGCAAGCACACCTTGAATTGGTATCGGACGACGTTGTATCACGTGCTACACCGACCTTAAAACGGTTGCTGGGGTTCGATTCGTTGCCGAATCTGAACACTTAGCACCTCAAGGGACAACGTGAATTTTTTCCGCCATCAATATCCACTCGGATTCCGGTGTTTTCGGTGTCAATTGGTACATCAACCGAACTGTAATTGTGTCCCCGGTCACACTGGCTAAATGATCGAAAACGTAAGTTCTCTCCTCATTTGGGAGAAGACGGTTTTCCTTCTCAGCCGAAATTGTAATTTGCTCCTTTTGCCGTTCAGTGCCTTCTGGAGAGAGAAGTTTTGCTTCAAGAATAATGGTGCGCAATGTGCCACCCGGCAAGATGTGGCCGGTTTTGCTTCGTAGTTTTACATTCACGTTTTCAGGTGTGATTTCAAGCTGAAGTGCCGCAGCACGCCTGAGTTGTGCGACACTCCGGCTGCCGCGCCACGTATGCTTTCTGCCTTTGATACTCTCGTAACTGGCTGTGCTTTGGAGTCGGTTCACAACTGGCATGTGGCATGTCGCACAACTCTTATTCCCCTCGGCGAATTTACTCTCCAGAAAACTGGAAACCTGGTCGTGCTCAGGAACGGTCGGTTGACCATGGCAGGTGCTACAGAGTGCTGTTGGTGCGGTATAGATAGGATTGGTTACATTCGCGTGGAAATAGGTTTCTGCGCTTGCTGGTGGTCCATGCATCGCGCCCCCAGCATCAAGATGACAGACAAGACAGGAAACGCCTGCTTCCCGTTGCGCATTTCTGAGTCTCGGCATTTCTCCAATGCCTGTGATGAGGATTGGTTGCGGGGCATGGCACTGGTCACATTTGGTTTCTCTATCCTTAATTTGATTCGCGATTTCCTGATAAATTTCGTCGACCCATGCCTTGGCGTGCATCGAATTTTCCCATTCTCTCCAGATTGCGGGGTGACAACTTTTGCACTTTCCTTCCTGAAACCCCTGATAGGCTTCTGCCACGCGATTTGTAGACTTTTCAGCACCGGGCGTGAGGCTTCCGATTAATGTCACCAATATACATCCGAAGAGTCCCAGACTTCCGGCAACTATGCGTCGACGCGTTATTATAAAGTCCATCACGGTTCCTCATAGTGCCTCTAAGAGTGAAAGTGCTGCTGCTTCCCCGCTCTGAATACAGTCTGGGATGCCGACACCGTGGTAACCATTTCCTGCGAGTGCTAATCCTCGCAATTCGCTCGTGAACTGCTCTATACTACTGACAACATCTTGATGTCCCACCTGATACTGCGCCATTGCTTGTGAATGCTTACTAACAATGGCAAACTGCGGGGCGTTTTTGAGCCCGAGGAGTGGTGTTAAATCTGCCTGACACAATTCGATGAGTTCCGTTTCAGTTTTTTTCGACGTGGGTTCCCCAACGAAGGCGCGCAACAGAACATGGTCGGCTGGCGCGCGGCTTTCAAATTTAACGCTACTGAAAGAACACCCGATGAGAGATAGGTTTTCCGTAGCAGGAACAACAAATCCCATGCCATCTAACGGGTGTGTGACATCTTCACGGTGGAACGCTAAATTGACTGTTGCAGAGGAAGCGTAGGGGATAGTGTTGAGTTTTGCAGCAAGTGGACTTGGGATGTTTTCGATGAGTGCTGCTGCTTGTGGTGCTGGAAGGGCAATACAGAGAAGTTCAGCGTTTAGCATTTCTCCGTTAGCAAGTGAAACGTGCCATCTGTTAGCATCGCTTGCTTGTTGAATATGCTCTACTTTCGCATCTAATCTGATACTGCTGGACAATGCTTGGGTAAGCGTATCAATCAGTGTTTGCATTCCAGATTTAAACGAAAGAAAAAGACTGTAGCGAGGTCCGCTTGTATCTCGACTGGTTTGGGCGGCTTGCTTCTTCTGCACACGAAGTGCCTTGATAATGCTGCCGTGCGCTTTTTCCATTTCCAGGAATCTTGGGAATGTTGCCTGTAGGCTTAAATTTTCGGCATCTGAGGTATAAATTCCCCCTATCATAGGTTGTGCCATCCGTGTGAAAGCTTCAGTGCCGAGGCGACGCCGGACGAAGTGTGCGACAGCTTCGTCCGTATCTCTTCCCCTGCGCGGAATAAAGAGGTCGAGTGCCATCCGCAGTTTCCCTCGCCAACTGAAGAGCGGCGTTTTTAGAAACGGCATGAACGACCCTGGTGCCATCATGTAAAAACCCTCAGGGACGGGATGCAACGTCCTATTCCGGATTACAAAACTCCGGCGGACCTTTGGGTTGGTCCCAATGAATTGATCCGCAATACCAATTTCCTCACATAATGCCTTTGCCGCCGGTTTAGTCGAAATAAAAGCATCGGGACCGTGCTCAATGAGAAACCCATGACGGTGTTCGGTTTGAATAACACCACCGACACGTCCACCCGCCTCAAGGAGTGTAATGTCCAGCGGAATATCGCGTGCAGCAGCCTCGCGCTGTAAGCGATAGCAGGCGGCTAAACCTGTGATACCGCCTCCGATAACAATGGCGTGCTTCCTACCCGAGTTTTTCGACATAACCGTTATGGTAAGGTAGGTACAAGACCTACTCTACAGACATCGGCTCGGTACGGTTTCAAACCACACCTACCAACGAAGTGCGTACGTTCTAATTTATTTTTCTTTCGCGACTTTTCCACACACAAAGTCCGCTAACATGTTAATGAATTTGGGATGGTCACCGACGGTGCCTGCTCGAATGAAATCAATGCCACACGCTTCTGCGGTTTCTGCCGCCTCTATGTCCAAATCGTAGAGTACTTCGACATGGTCGCAGAGGAAGCCGATCGGTGAAGCGACGACGGTATCAACACCTTCTTCCCTGCGGGCTTTAAGCCAATCATTGATATCCGGCTGCGTCCATGGAAGAGGGCTGTTTTCTACCTCGCTCTGGTATGCTAAACCGAATCGGGTTTTTCCAATTTGTTCAGCGACTGCCTCACCCGTTTTTCCAAATTGTTGTGTATAAGGTGAAGTATTCGCCGCCGCTTGGGGAATTGCGTGTGCTGTGAAAACAAGTTCGGCGCGTTCAAGTTTGTTACCACATGCGGTTTCGATGATTTCAGCAATGGCACCAATGTAACCTTCGTGTGTATACCACGGATCAAGATAATCAACAGTCGGTTTTTCACCATCGACTGCGTCGATTCCTTTTTTCACTGTTTGTTGGTACCATTCCCAACTGACTTTAGATTGGTGCGGTGCCATGATAATGCCGAGTATTTTGCGATGTCCTTTTTCTGCCATCTCCGCGATGACCTCTTTTAAATAGGGATTCCAATGCCTGAATCCAGCGTAAACAGGTAGCGGTAGATCGCGCGCTTGCAGGGCAGTTTTTAACGCATCGGCTTGTTTGAAAGTTAATTCGTTGAATGGCGAAAATCCGCCCAATTTTACGTAGTGAGCTGAGATGTCTTTTACACGTTCTCTTTGAGATTCAGCCTCCCCGGCGATTCCTTCGACAAAACAGTAGGCTTCGCCGGGACATGCATCACTATTGTATTTTTGACAGCAGCCGGGTGTTGGTCCACCGAATGCAACGAGTAAGACGCTATCATATTTCATTTTTATTTTCTCCTATGCCATATTCGCTAACTGTGCTGGCATATACCTCGCATCAGCGGCAATCGCCTTCTCGAAAGCTTCACGTGCGAGTGTCTCGTCTCCATTTGTGCGATGTGCGAGTCCGATACAGAAGTAGGCTTGTGCGAGTTGTGTCCCCTGAATTCCGATGAAGAGTGCTTTATAGATGGATTCCAATCCTGTTTTTGTTTCATCACCGTTGCGATAGGCAGAGAGAATGTGGTTGTACCCACGCAAAAGATGTCCTGGCGCGTGATCAGGATCCAATTCAAGTGCGACATTGAGTGCTTTTTTGGCTTCGGCGAAGAAGTCCCCCTTTTCAAGGACGCTTGACACGGTGCGAGATGCTTGTGTGAGCAAATTTGCGTATTCTGTCCACGCGTCGGGTAGGTTCGAATATTTTTTGGTTGCGGTTTTCAAGATGGCAATTGCTAAGCCAAAGTCGTTACCTTCTGCGACCTCTTCGGCGGTTTCCCGATAAGCCTGAAAGTCTTCAAGTTCGTGTGTTTTTTGGTGAAGTTTTTCGGTATCCGCAGTTGGGATAACCGAAGGTTTCAGATGCTGCCAACCCGGCTCTGGGTCGTCGATTAACCCACGATATACCCTTAAAATCGCATAACGGGGTGTTCCCCATACTTCAGCAATAGAGCGGATCCAGTCGGGTAAGTTGGCTTCCATTTCGGTGAGCAGTGTGTTTAAGGACATGCCTTGTTCAACACGTTTTCGGACTTCTGTTAGGAAATAGGACTCAATCTCAAGCAACAGATCAATTTCGGCATCACGCGCTAAGGGACCGTGCCCCGGTAGAACGGATTTAGGCTCATACCCCCGAAGTTCCTTAATTGTGTTAATCCAATCGTGGTTCGCCATGAGTCCTTCGTTCATAACGGGTTGTCCAAAAATCGGAAAACTCCCTGTCATAACGGTGTCACCAGAAACGATGCAACCTTCTGCTGGGATCCTGATGGCAGTGGCATCATCCGTTTCTGCTTTTCCTAAGTGGACGAGGTGTAGCGGTTGATTACCTAAATTGAGTTCGGTTTCGTGTGTGAACGTCTGTTGTGGTAAAAAGGGAGGATCGCCGAGTGTAAAGCCGCGGGAGCGCAAGAATGCCTCCTGCCGCGGTGACCTGTCCACCATAAAATCTTTGGTCATCTCGCGAGCGACAACGGTTGCTCCGGTTTCATGAAAAATAGTGTTTCCATTGGTATGATCCCAATGGTAATGGGTGTTAATTGCGTACAATATTGGTTTATCAGTAATGGTACGGATTGCATTACGCAACCGCCGTGCCATCATTTGGTTTACCTGTGTATCAATTACCGCAACCCCTTTATCTCCAACGATAATAGAAGAGTTTACAATATTGCGAAAGAGGTACACCCGTTCGGTCACTTTAACGAGTTGTCCGTATTGTCGTGGCGCGAAGGGATTTTCGAGGATGTTTCTCATTAATTTTCCTACAGAGTTTTTGCGATGTGTACGAAATGCTTAACATTTTCAAATGGCGTATCCCTGTGTAGGCCATGGCTCAGGTTCAAAATATGTCCAGTTTTTCCGCCTTGCTTTAGACAGGTCTCAACGGCTATTGTTATATCGGCAGGTGTACCATCACGAAGGATGTCGTTATCGACGTTTCCTTGGAAGGCAACAGCACCATTTGTGTTTGCCTTGGCTTTGCTAAGATCTACGCATTTCCCAACGCTTAGGACATCTGCCCCGCTTTGGTGCATTAAATCCAGATAATTGCATTCCTTTGCGAACAGGATTCCTGGTGACTCGGGATTGAGTTCGGCAAAGATTTGCTGATGATAAGGAAAAGCGAACTCTTCATATATCTGCCTGGGTAAAACATCGGCAATGGACTCGAAAAGTTGCACTATTTGAACACCCTCACTAATTTGATAGTTCAAGTAGTTAATAGTCATTTCAGTCAACTTGTTTAGTAGACGATGTAAGAGTTCTGGGGCTTCTTCCATCATTTGTAAGACGGGAGCCGCTTTTTCAGATATTCCTTCACCACGTTTGATCGGGCTTTCCCCGGCAATGAGGAAAAAGGCAAGCGTCAAAGGTGCCCCAGCGAAACCGATGAGCGGTAGTTCCTCGTTTAAGGTTTCGCGTAGTCTGCGAATGACATTTCCTGTGAACGCTAATTGTGTAGGGGGTTCATCAACGGGTCGAAGTGCGTCTACTTGTGCTTGCGTGCGGATCGGTGGGTCTAAAATGGGTCCTGGATTGAATCGGAAATGCGCGCCCATGGGTGCAAGGGGGGTAAGAATGTCCTTGTAGACAATGATGGCATCAACCCCGATACGTTTGGGGAGAAGTGATATTTTGACCGCTGATTCGACATCTGTTTGGGACATCGGTGCGGGGCAGGTACGAAAGAGCCGTTCCAAGGGAAGGTTAAGCTCACGTCGAATTTGACGGTAAACGGGATCTGATCTGCCTGCCTGCCGCATCATCCACACCGGGACCCGTTCTACCGGCAGACATCTCGATGCGCGCAGAAGTAAGTCATTTTTTAATTGTCGTTTCATCTTGACAGGAATTACCTCTTTCGCTCAAGAAACTGCCGTAGTTTGGCAAAACTTTTTACGTTTTTCATGATTCTACCGCTTTCTCGCTCTTCGAGATAAAGAAAAAAGCCCATAAAATAGAGGCTTGCTAAAAACAGCAGAAATCCTGTGCAGCACTGTGCGATTGCCCAATAATTCAGTTGAAAACTTAGGTAAGGGGTGATAGCCTCGGTGTGGCTCTTTGCGTCAGCTGAATCCTGCTGAGACCATTCCACCGAAACGAAACCACCCCACCCAGTTATCCCAAGAGATAAGAAACCGATTGAAAGGACAAAAAGGATGAAAAATGGGATGCCCATGTTATTTGTCGGCTAAGCGGAAACTTTTATTAAGCCCTTCGTACAACCGTCTTCGCGATTGCGTACCTTTGTTATCCCTTCAACAAGCGATTCGAGTGAGAATTCGTGGCTGATGATTTTGTCCATGTTGACATCGCCACTCGAAATGAGTTGCACTGCTTCTTCCCACGTATCAGGTGCCAGCCAAGAGAACCTGATGGTTTTATCCATAAGAATCGTATCAAGGATAGGAACCTGCATTACATCTGTATCGCCGGGGAGTCCGAAGATAACGACAGTTGCGTGTCTGCCTGTAACTTCTAAGGCAGTATGAATGGCATCAAGCGAGCTGGTAGCTGTGATTGCACGATCTGCCAATTCGCCNTCGTTGAGTTCCTGAATCATAGTGCCTAAATCTTCCACGTAGTGTGGAGAGTTGGTATCACTAACGTTGACGACTACGTCAGCACCGAGTTCCTTGCCGCAATCCAAGCGATAGTCGCGGGTTCCGACAAGCAGAACGTTTTTCAAGCCACGGCTTTTTAGAACTTGTACCATCATCAAGCCGATGGGTCCCGGTCCGAAAACGACAGCGGTTTGTCCTGCTTCGGCGTTGAGATTGTTGACAGCGTAAAGTCCGCAAGCGAGCGGCTCCGTTAGTGCACCTTGATCGTATGTTACATTTTCAGGTAACTTGACTGTCCAACGATAGTCTGAGACTGCGTACTCCGCAAAGCCACCATCAACACCTACACCTAAGACGCGTTTTTCGGGACATAAGTTGGACAATCCCTTCTGACTCCAGAAGGAATCTGGATTTGATTGAACAGGATTGACGACAACCCGATCACCTACTTTGAATCCACCTGTTTTTCCTGCTTCGTTGCCAACTTCGACGACTTCACCCGTGAATTCGTGTCCAAGGATAAGGGGTCCTTTCCCGTCGTCGGTTTCAAGCGAACTATTGCCGAAATAATAGGCTACGTCCGAACCACAGATACCTACCGAACGGACTTGAACGAGCAGGTCGTTGTCCCCGGCTGCTGGCACGGGCCGATCTTCAAGGCTCATTGATTCGGGTTCATAGAAAATTTGGGATTGCATTATACGCCTCCTTCAAGTTGAATATAGTCTTAGTTTATCATATCTGTATTTAATTTACAATGCAATTTAAGTTAAGTGTAGGGGCATTTAGTTTTAAGAAATTACGGACTTTGAGCGGATCCGGTGCGGTTAGGAAACCGCACCTACCGGGTCGGGGGGTTCAAAATCTTCGTAAAAATGGAAAACTATGGTAGATTTTAGAATTACTTATACATCTGAGGACTTTTCTGGGTAATATTCGCGTTTTCGTTTAATATTAGCAAAATCATGTCAACAGGATTATAATCGGGGGAATACGGGGGTAAAAACATCAGTTTTTATTCAGATAGGGTCAAAAAACCGACTCTAAGGAACCTTTGTAGTCTCTTTCATTAAATTTGCAATCGCAACAAGGTCTAAGATATTCACTTCGTCATCTCCATTGACATCAGCCCTTTTATCTGTAGGTGGACTCACACCAAGGTGCTTCACTACAACAACGAGATCAAGGATATTCACCGCTCCATCCGAATTGACATCACCGAGGAGAGATACTGGCGTATCCGCTTCAACGATGTTCAACACTTGGTTCACCCTTACATCCTTCAACTTTTGAACAATACCACTCGGCCAATGGATGGTCAGATTACTGACTTTTTCATTCCGGGCAAGTCCGAAGTGTATCCGTTTCTGATCTTGTTGTGCCCAGTGAATACCTCCTCCATTTTCGCGCAGTTGTGTTTTTCCGTCGGGCGTTGTGGCAAAAACCCTTGCGCCGATACCGTCACGATTAGAAATGGTTCCCTCTAAATCAATTTGGATCCAGTTATTGTTGCCGCCAAGGTTGCGAAAAAGTTGATCAGGACCATCGTTAAAAGGGTATACGCCTCTTCCGTTGGTAACCCACAGATCAAGGTACCCATCTCTGTCATAGTCGGCCATGGTAACACTTTGACCCCTTCCAATCCTACTACCGGATGCTCCACCGGCATTCAGTATATAGACAAAAGTTCCGTCACCTTTATTTTCATAAAGATGGTTCGGAAGATTTTCGGCAGTGCTTGAACGAACGAGATAGAGATCTATGTCCATATCGTTATCAAAATCACCAGCAACCACAGAGTGACAGTCCGGGAAGGGTCCGGCCCCACCAATCAGCAGTGGCTCAAAACCGGTTCCGTTGTTCATTAAAAGATCTGCACGAATGTCTACGGACGGAAAGAAATTAATGGATTCCACATCTGCTATAGACTCGGTTGCCTCAACTACTGTTGTGGCCGGAAGTCCGTGATAGACAAGAGCCCATTTCTTTGTATTAGGATCATATCCGATATAAATTCCGAACCTGTCATTCTCAGGATGTTCCTTGAGACCCAAAACCCTCGGATCATCAGGCGATAGCCTGATTTTGAAGGAGGCAGCCTTAAGATTTGGCATAGGTCTTACAAACTCGCCGCCATCAAACACCGCAACCTCGTGTCCATCCTCTCCAATTCTAAGAAGATTACGCTGGGGGCCCCATTCCGAGTAAATCTCGAAATAAACCTCACCTTCTGTCTTGAAAGAAACCCCCTTTTCCATAAAGAGAGGGTGAGAAAGCACGCCCAAGGTGCTTTGAATATACAACTCCAATCTGCGCGCATTTGGCTGACTAACATGAGATGGATAAACACTGCGTGCAAGGAAAATATCCGGTAACAGATCTCCGTTCATGTCTGCAATTGCAGCGTCTTGGACAACAAAACCACCACGAATACCAACACTGTCTGTTACATCCTGAAAAGGTATATCGGATGTATCGTAGATAGCGATCGGATATGTGTGTGAGTGAGATCCTAGAACAAGATGTAAATTTACCGTATGCGTGATACCTGCAAGTTGTGCAAATTCCACACTCTTGTTAACAAGAAATCCGGATACACTATTTGCATTCTCGAATCTTCCATTTTTTTGACCAAAGAGAGTAGATTGAACAAGTGTGCCTCCTGCATCTCTTCGAGCAACGCCAGTCACTATCACATCAAGCATCCCATCCCGATCCCAATCAAGCCAGAGAGGGGTTCTGCCGCGCAAAAGTGGGTAATCAACACCAAGATTTGCGGCACACTCCACCAATCTTCCGTTTTCATTTAGGTAGAAATGGTTAGCCTGATTCCTATGTGTTCTGGGACTAATGCCGCCACCACTGCCCGATAAGACAATGAGGTCTTGGTCACCGTCATTGTCGAAATCTGCCCATGCTGCTCCATGCGTGTCCGAATCAGGATTTGCATCCCAAACTTCATCAATAATATCAGAAAATGTACCATCCCTGTTATTCCGATAAAGACTGGGCTTATGTCTATGGTTAGTACACCAAAGATCAAGATATCCGTCACCATCAAAATCGCCCCAAGCATTCCCCCAACTTTCGCCAACTCGCGTAATTCCGGCTTGTTGGGACCCCTCTTCAAATTGAATGTCACTCCACGCGGGAGACAAAAGACAGAGAATGAATAACTGTATCAAAATTTTCATCTTTCTTCAATCCTAACGTGAGTTTGATAAATATTTGACTAATTTTTTTAATAAAGAGAACCCTTTTGGTATAATGAAGGTATCAACCCTTCAACCCAAAAGGAGTTCTCCAATGAGTATTGTATCACTTTTCTGCGAAATAGACGACTTTATTTCTTAAATATGAGGCACATATCTGCGAACACTGTCTTCCGAGGGAGGTAGGTTCTGAACCCCGTGGACGTCCGAGACGGTTGCATCCGAGCGAGGTGATGACGCTCCTGATCGCGTTCCATCAAAGCAACTATCGGACGTTTAAGCACTTTTATCTCAAACATGTCTGCGTTTATTGGCGCGCCGAGTTCCCACATCTACTGAGTTATTGTAGGTTTGTGCAGTTGAAAAAAGAAGTCTTGACGCTTTTGGGATTTTATCTCGCGACGCGCCTTGAAATGTTTATATCCTTTCAAGTTTTACTCTAAATCCTACAGTAGGTTTGTTTTTAGAAGATAAACCGCATTTCCAGAAACAACAATCGACTACAGAACTCGCCGAGAAGTACGGTGATGATGGCGATAAAGAGGAAACCAGTCGCAGCGCGTGTCGCACCGAGTACATCGCGGGCGACAGATTTTGGACGCAAACAGTCCCATGTAATGAAATAGAGGAACAACGTGCCAACAATACCTATAAGTACCCGCATGCTGAAGATGATCTGATAGAAGAGGTTAAAAGAAACGGTATCTGTGGATTGCTGTCTGAAAAAGAGGTTCAGGCAGAGCAGCAGCACTACACCGGAAAGTGTACAGAGCAGAACGGTATTAAACCGTTTCAGGTAAACCACCGGTAAATCAGGCACCACGAGGTACCAATGACCAAACCACATTCCGCTGTGGACTGCGCCGAGCAGCGCAGCGGCTGTTAAAAATTGAAGTGGCAACAGGAACATTTCACCGGGNAGTTGTAAGATTTGAAGATACCGTTGGGCACTCAAAATCAACCACGTCACACCGGAAATAAGTCCACTAAAGAAAAGGAGTCGTGTGAGGCGTGGTGTTTTGAACCACCAAGTCAGTGTATAGATAAGAACAATGAGAACGAAACAGATAACAGAAATAGACTCAGGGTTCTGCCAAGATCCGAAGAAGTTACGAAATGTGACAGGTTGCTGATGGACCGCGAGGTTTGCACATCGTGATAATCCACCCACAAGTAGATAAATGCTGCCCATCAAACGGTAGAAATTCGCACCCACTAACCCTTTCGGGACTAAGAGGAGGAGAGCGAACCCACCAACCGCGAGTTGACTGAAAACAAGATAAAAGACATCAACGATACTGATTTTTAATTATTCCTTGCGGGTAAACTTCGGGCGTTTGAATTTCGACGTGCGTTCCTTAAATCTGAAGAAATACCCTATCAAAAACCCTGCGCCGTTGTTGCAGGCTACAATTCTGGTGTGAGATAAAGAAACGTCAAAATTCACAAATATAACCGAAGTTGCCACGTAGGTAAACTTCGGGCATTTAGACTTTTACGGGCTTTCGGAGAAAATGGCACTCACAAAAATGTAAACCCATTATAGTTCACCGTAGAGCGATGAATTGGGGCATCGCTATGCTCAAGAACCATAATGGGTTTACCTGTCGTGCGCGGTTTAAACACGCGCTGTTTGTGATGTAAGACGATATGTTCCGTCTATATAATTTCGACTGTAGCCCCGAGATCTTCGAGTTGTTCTTTCGTTTTCTCGGCTTCCTCTTTGGCAATGCCTTCTTGAATGACGACTGGTGCGGATTCGACCTTCTCTTTCGCTTCCTTCAAACCGAGCCCAGTAATAGCGCGAACCTCTTTGATAACCGGAATCTTCTTGGAACCGAAGTCTTTGAGTTGAACGTCAAATTCTGTCTGCTCTTGGGCTTCGGCTGCCTCTTCCCCTGCGCCATCTGCAGCAACTGGCATCATCCCAGGCATAGCGATGGCTGGTGCGGCTGATGCACTGACTCCGAATTTATCCTCTAAGGCTTTGACGAGTTCAGAAAGTTCCAGAACGGTCATATTACTAATTTCGTCAATCAATTTATCCAAGTCTGCGGCCATGTTTTTATCCTTTCTATATGTAGTATCAAATTAACTTGATTAGAAACCTTCCGATCAAGTCGTGCAAGGTTAAGTCACCCGGACTTAGCTACCCTACAATATTTGATAAAGCGCGGTATGCGCTTTTGTGTTAGGCGTCTTCTGCCTCTTTCTTCTGGTCAGCAACCTGTGATAGTACGGAGGTTACCTGACGTATCGTTCCACTGAGTACGTTCACCATACCTGTAATAGGTGAACCCTGATTTAAGGTATTGACGAGTCCGGTAAGAGGGGCACCGATAATTCCGACGGTGCGGGCGATCATGACATCTCGTGATGGCATATCTTTCAGGGCTTCAACGCCTGTGGCATCAATGATTCGTGTTCCAAGAATGCCCCCTTTAACCTTAAAATTTTCGTGTTCCTCGCCAAATGCAAGCAAGATTTTTGAAGATGTCGCCGGATCTGTACCAGTAGCGAGGGCTGTATTTCCTTTCAGATAAGGAGCTAAGCCATCAATACCTCTTTCTTGAGCGACGACGTTTACTAATGTGTTCTTACAGACCTTATAGCGGATATCTGCTGCTCGGAGTTGGTTCCGTAGTTCGTTAATTTCTTCGACAGTAAGCCCCTGAAAATCTGTTAGCAGAACGACATCGGCATTGTCAAAAAGCTCACGAATTTGTTCTGTTTGCTGAACATTTGCCTGATTCGGCATGTTTCAGTTCCTTTCTATATCGGTTGTATAGTAACCATAGTGCGATACCTTGGTTTCCGTACCTATAAACCTGTTAATTGGGTATGCGATTGCATGCAAAAAGCCCCCAGGCACCTGGAGGCTAACATCCAAAAAGGAGCGAACAGCAGATGATGCGATTTCACGGACGCTTCAATCGTACATCACTCGTTCAGTTCCATTCAAGCCTCAGTAGGCAATTAAGCCGATGGCACCTACGTTCTACGACTCTATTCAGTTATAGGACTATTCCATATCGTACCCCGTGCGGATTATGCAAAGTGCTGTGGGTCTATTCGGATAGCGACTCCCATTGTTGCTGATATAGCAACGCTCCGAATGTACCTACCTTTCACCGCTGACGGACGAGCGGCAACAAGCGCACCCATCACTGCGTTGAGGTTCTGTTTAATACTTTCTTCCTCAAAAGAGACTTTGCCGATGGGGACCTGAACAACACCGGAAGAACGTTCTACTCGGTATTCGATTTGTCCGGCTTTGATATCACGGATGGTTTCGGCGACATCCATTGTGACAGTACCAGCTTTGGCGTTAGGCATTAAGCCTCGCGGTCCAAGGACTCGCCCAAGTTTGGGCATGATATTTCGCATTAAGTCCGGTGTTGCAATTGTTGCGTCAAAATCGAGCCATCCGTCAACAATTTTATCGACGAGTTCGTCGGTTCCAACGAAATCTGCCCCGGCTTCTTCGGCTTGTCGTGCCGGATCGCCTTGGGCAAAGACCACAACACGAACAGATTTTCCTGTTCCGTGTGGCAGCGCGACAGTGCCTCGGATATTTTGGTCTGACTGTCGAGCATCTACGCCAAGACGCGATGCCAAATCCACGGTTTCATCAAACTTTGCACTGCCCGTTTTTTTGACCAGTGAGACAGCCTCGTCTATCGTGTAAAGTTGAAGTCTGTCTATGTGTTCGTTGATACCGTTGTATCGTTTCCCTTTTTTCGCCATGTTGTTCTCCATGGGACATATCTCTATAGTCCCGTTTCAAAGTGAACTTATCCTTATATCGANGATGCCGTACTTCGTCAGATGGATCANCTTTGCTAATTAATCGTCAGCCCCATGCTACGAGCGGTTCCTTCCACCATTCGCATNGCTGCCTCTAAGTCTGTGGTNTTTAGGTCAGGTAGCTTCGTCTCCGCGATTTCTCGAATTTGCTCCATTGTAACGGAAGCGACCTTGTTCCGATTAGGTTCACCAGAACCTTTGGCAATCTTTGCTGCGGATTTGAGTAAGATCGCGGCTGGCGGTGACTTTACACTGAAACTAAACGACCGATCGCTATAACAGGTAATGACGGTTGTCACCACCATTCCGGTTTGATGCTGCGTCTGGGCGTTAAACGATTTGATAAACTCCTGTAGATTAATCATGTAAGGTGCGAGACTGGGACCAACCGGCGGTTGTGGTGTCGCCTGTCCGGATACTAACTGGAGTTTAACTTCACCTGCTATTTTCTTTGCCATTGTTTTTCCCTATTTTGCGTTGTGAGCGTTTCAAGGTGCGTTTTACAGTAAAACGGCGCGAGTTGACAATCACGGTTCTCTATTTAAACAACGCCGTTTGCGTTTAGTTCAATTCTTCCACTTCAAGTAAACCCAAGTCAACGGAAGTGGAGCGACCGAAAAGCGAAATGCTGAGGCGTAACCGTTGGTTTTCCAAGTCAATTTCCTCGATTTCGCCGGGGAATCCACTAAACGGTCCGTTTATCACCTTGACCTTATCGCCTATTTCATATTCCATTGCGAGTACTGGTGGTACTTCCTCTTCCTCGGTTGACATTTGAAGCATTACTTCGACATCATCAGGACTCAGGGGCGATGGATGTGAGGTGGGACCTAAGAAGTTCATGACTCCCGGTGTTTCTTGTATGAGAGACCAACTTTTTTGCCCAATCAGATTGTCGACATGTGGACCGAGTTCATGGGTGGTATTAACAAGGACGTACCCCGGGTAAGAAGGCCGGAGGCTAACTTTCCGTTGGCTGTCTTTAACCTCTATGACTTCAGTCTCTGGGACATTCACTTGCAGGATTTCGTCCTGTAACTCTTCCCTCGCGATCATGTTGTCGAGGTTAAGTTTAACCTTTTTCTCATGTCCAGTGTATATTTGAACGACGTACCAGTATCCATCCATAGTCTGATTCACCAGCGTATGCACATTTTAACGAATAAAGAGGGTTCTGAGGAAAGCCATACCGAAACCTTCAAGGGAATTACTCAGGACGTACTGGCTTACAAGTACAGCAATTAAGGGGATACAGGCTATTGCTGCCGCTATCACCTTCCGACGTCTATTGTCCCGATCAGACAATTCGGCTTCTCTACTACTTTGTGGCTGATCTTCCCAACTTCGCGCAATAAAGAAGACAGCGATTGGTAGAGCTACCAGAAAGATCCAACCCAGAGGGTTGTTCCATTTTGGAAAAGCCGAGTTGCCATCGACTAACCCAATGAAAAGTCCTAACAAGGCAGAAGCTACAATAACAGTAATGGTGCTTCCTTGGACCTCTTTGGCATCTGGTTTAGACACTCTCTGCCACTCTTGATTAATTCCCTGAATATAATTTTTGAAACGAGCTATCATAAGATTAAAAGGCAGGCCAGGAGGGATTCGAACCCCCAACATTCGGTTTTGGAGACCGACGCTCTAGCCGTTGGAGCTACTGNCCTGCAAGTTTTGCGTAGGAGACCGCACACCTATATTTACACACCTATATTTAACGGTTAGAGTAGTGTTGTCTGCATTACCTACTCAAAAAGTTATCGCGTTTCCTTGTGGGACGTATGCTTTCGACAGAAACGACAGTATTTCTTCCGTTCATACCGATTTTGGTTTGTCCGGCGGTTCCGGGTTGTTACATAATTCCGTTGACTACATACATCACATGCTAATGTTACAATGTCTCTGGGCATAATACATCCTCTACTTTCAATAAGTGGAGCCGATGACCGGAATTGAACCGGTGACCTCGTCCTTACCAAGGACGCGCTCTACCAACTGAGCTACATCGGCAAGAATGAAAAAGGTCAACAAGCGGGAGACGGGAATCGAACCCGCGACACATGGCTTGGAAGGCCAATGCTCTACCAGCTGAGCTACTCCCGCATAATACGAAGGGGAACTGACATGCGACTGAGGCATGATAATCTGGAATCTACAGTGAGTGCGCTTTGTAGCATGAAAAATCTGCAAGCCGCTCCGTAGACTTGTCCCCGACCAGATCCCGCTGCGATGCTGCTTCCTATAAAAGCAGATGGGGGCAGATGGATTCGAACCACCGTAGGCATAGCCAACAGATTTACAGTCTGCCCTATTTGACCGCTCTAGCATGCCCCCATTAAAAAAGCTGACGAGAGGAATCGAACCTCCAACCTAGTGATTACAAATCACTTGCTCTACCATTGAGCCACGTCAGCAGCACTCTTAATTATACCCACTTTATTGGGAGTTGTCAAGTGCCTTTAATTTTTTGGACTATTTTTTCGGCGAGAAGCTGTTCTGGTAGGAGCGATTTCCGCCACTGACGAGATCTAAAGACCTTCCTCACGCTCCTCTGGGTCAGAATCGCCTTCGCGTGCGAGGAGTTCTTCATTGAATATATCACTCCCGTCGTCTGAATCCTGCGAGTCGGTAAAAATCGACGGTGTATTCTGGACCGGTGCTTTGACCTCACTTTTTTCAAAGTGAAGTTTACCTTCAACCAATTCTTGTATTGCAACGGCGACAGGTTTCTTTTTTTTATCTGCGGTGCTTGAAGGCGCAATAGGGAAACCGTCTGCATTTATATCTCTGGCGCGTTTTGCGGCAATATTCACTGCGAGGTATTTATTCGCTACGCGTTTCACTAAGTCCTCATTGTAAATCACTTCGTTCATTTTGTTTCTCCCCATTAAATACAGATTCAGAT
>JGI24793J26633_1000632_pt1 | contig 22261 bp, 5 predicted proteins | sample MesohylFT_FD_26633 | JGI IMG/M metagenome (IMG submission 26633) | reverse complement strand
TGGAAAGCGTCCCGGTGTCCTGGTCGAGCGCCGACACGACCGTCGCGGCAGTCGATTCGGCGGGGTTGGTGACGGCCATTGGCGGAGGCGCGACCACGGTCACCGCCACGGCTGGCGAGGTCTCTGGCGCGGCCATGGTGACGGTCACGCAGTCGGCCGGTTCGGTCGTCGTGTCGCCGGCTGCGGACACGATCGCGCCCGGCGACACGTTACGGCTGGCGGCGGAGGCGTTTGACGATAACGGACATCTGGTCGAAGGGGCCGAGTTCAGATGGTCGTCGAGCGATGTCTCGGTGGCGAGCCTGGTCGGGGCCGGATTGGTCACAGGCGTCGCCGAAGGGACGGCCACGGTCACGGCGACGGCCGGCGATGCTTCAGGGACATCCGACATCACGGTCGTAGCTTCGGCGCCCACCGCCGTAGGGGTCACTCCCGACACGGTTGCGCTGACGGCGCTGGGACAGACCGCGCAACTGGCCGCTGAGGTGCGCGATCAGATTGGGCGTGTGATGGAAAGCGTCCCGGTGTCCTGGTCGAGCGCCGACACGACCGTCGCGGCAGTCGATTCGGCGGGGTTGGTGACGGCCATTGGCGGAGGCGCGACCACGGTCGCCGCCACGGCTGGCGAGGTCTCTGGCGCGGCCGTGGTGGCGGTCACGCAGTCGGCCGGTTCGGTCGTTGTGTCGCCGGCTGCGGACACGATCGCGCCCGGCGACACGTTACGGCTGGCGGCGGAAGCGTTTGACGATAACGGACACCGGGTCGAAGGGGCCGAGTTCAGATGGTCGTCGAGCGATGTCTCAGTGGCGTGGGTGGCCGGAGCCGGACTGGTCACGGGCGTCGCCGACGGGACGGCCACGGTCACGGCGACGGCCAGGGATGCTTCAGGCACATCCGACATCACGGTCGAGAACCCCGACCGGGCGGCCCTGGTGGCGCTCTACCACGCGACGGGCGGGCCGAACTGGGTCAATAGCGAAAACTGGCTGACGGACGCGCCGCTCGGAGCCTGGTACGGAGTGCGTACGAACGCTTCCGGGCGTGTCGTAGTACTGAGGCTCTGGGAGAACCAGTTAACCGGTCCGATCCCGCCGGAGCTCGGCAAGCTCGCCGCTTTGGAGGAGCTTAGGCTCAGTGTCAACGACCTGACGGGTTCGATCCCGCCGGAGTTGGGCAACCTGACCCGCCTGACCTTCTTGAGCCTAGCAGGCAACGACCTGACGGGCCCGATCCCGCCCGAACTCGCCAATCTGCCGAACTTGGAGCAGCTACTCTTGCCCGGCGGCGTTTGCGTTCCCGCTGATCTCTTGGACTGGGCGGTTGGACTACGTGTTTCCGCATACCCATGCGAATCCGAGGGGCGGCTGTTGCCCAGTGCGTTGATGCGCGAGGACGGGAACGGCCTGTCCCTCGCGTTGCCCAGCGATCTCCTCGAGCCGTCGGCGGTGACTGTCTCCGACCGTTCGGTCGTGGCCGCGACCGTTGCCGCCGGCTGGCTCAAGCTTGTGCCGCGCGGCCGCGGGTCGGCGGAGGTGGAGGTGGTGCCGTCCGGCGGCGGAGATCCCGCGAGCGCTAGGGTTGTGGTGCGCGCGGCCGTCGGAACGTTCGGCATCGACATTGTCATGGACCGGCCCGCCCCGGTGAGCTACGAAGAGGGCCTGACGAGGGGAGCGGACTGGTGGTCCGCCGTGCTCGACGGAACGGAGTGGCCCAACCGTAAGCCGACGTGCTTCAACGAAAGAGCAACCGCGCTGGCGGATGAGCTGCTGATCCATGCCTGGGTCGACTCGGAAACAGACTTCGCCGGGTACGCCCTTACGTGTTTCAGGGAGTCCGGGAAACAGGGCGGCCTCGATCTCGATCCCGGCGGTGGCGCTGTTGTGGCCGCGCCGCAGAGTGGTAATCCGTTCTTGGTGCGGCATGAGATAGGCCACCTTCTCGGACTGGTCCTGTGGAGTCCGGAATCGGGGCTGGTAACGGAGGGCGAGGATTACTTGTACTTCGTTGGGCAACGGGCGGTGGCGGCGTTCCTCGCGAGCGGCGGAGATTCCGGCCTGCCCGGAGTACCGTTCGATGGCTTTCATTGGGCCTTTGGCGTACGCGATTTCATGGGCTGGGGGTCAGACGGGACGATCTCGGCCGCTGCCCTAGCGGACGCGGGCTACGCCGTGGACATGACGAAGGCGAAGGACTGGCCAGCTTGGTCCGACAACGCACAAAGGGTCCCGGAGTTCGGAGGGGATGTAGTGCTTGACGGACGGCGCGTGTTCGTGGTGCCCCGCCGGCGGAGCCCAGCTCGCTGATCCGCCCTCGTCCAATCACTACCCATGGAGCATGATTTGTACATCGCTCGCGGAGGTTCACCGCCTGCGTCACGCCGACCGGAGCTACTACTTACCACGCTGCCACAGAGCAAACTGAACCGGCCGACCAATACCGGCTCAACGCATTCGACATCGCAAAGGCGTTGAAGTCACTCAACGAGCGCGCTGGCGTCAACTCCGAAGACATGGCCGCGCTCGAGTTCAGGTACCTCGATGTGATCGACGACGGCGAATGCGGCCTTGCCAACTTGGAGAAGCAGATCGCATCCTCGCCTACGCTCTACTTCAGAGCTGTTGGCTCCCACGTTTCGGCGCCACGATCACGGCTAAGATCCGCCGGACTGGCGAATCGACGATCGCGAGCGGGGCCACGGCCGTCGCGTCCAAAGCCCGCGAGCTGCTGGATCGAGTGAAACGCCTTCCGGGACCATCGCGAGGCGAAATGCACGCCGTTGAAGGAGAGGTGTGCAAGAGGCTGGAATGAATGAAGTACGGTGACGCCGGTTGTCGGTAGCACCTCTTGGCGTAGCTCAAGCCAACCTTGCTACTGAACGTTAGCGGGTCACGAGCCAGTTCTCCGAAGCGGGAAAGGATTCGAGCGATGACCCTTGATGTCGGCATCACAATGTGACCTGTGCTTCGCCCGGCCCCCGCGGTGAATCCGGCGGGAGACGGACATCAGAATGCTCAATCGCTGCAAGTGACTACCATAACGGTAGTTACCAGTATTCTACTGACTACTATTCCACCGTTGACACGCGGCGCCAAGGCCCCCCTCTTGGCCTTTGATTGGCGACACCACGTCCACCGCCACCCCACAGGTGACCCTCCGTTGCGAGCGGTCTTCCCGCAGACACAGATGCCACGACAAGAGAGCAATCCATGAGACGACGGACTTGCAGCGAGAGCGCGATGACCGGATCCGAGGCCGGGTGCGGTGGAGGTCCGGATGACAGGAGGCGGTTGCGCACGAGGGCTCGGGTTGCCGCCGCGCTCGCCTGCGTCTTGGCGTTCGCCTGTGCCGACGAGCCCACTGGACCTCCGGCTTCGTTTTCCGTATCGGTCGCCGCGCCTCCGGCTTCGTCGTTCACCGTTGGCGATACGCTCCGGCTCGAGGCGGAGATCCGGGACCATCGGGGGGGGGCGTTGCGTGGCGCTGTCGTCGCGTGGTCGAGCAGCGATGCGCGGGTGGTGTCGGTCGGCCCGGGCGGGGTCGTCACGGCGGTCAGCCCGGGGACCGCGACGATCACGGCGGCCTCGGGCGGCGCTTTGGGGACCGTTCAACTCTCGGTGGCCGATCCCGAGATCGCCGTGCTCAGTTGGCTCTACGGGTATACGGGCGGCAGCCGCTGGACCAACAACGACAACTGGTGGAGCGACGAGGACCTGGACGACTGGTACGGGGTCGATGTCGACAGCGCCGGCCGGATCGTGGGGCTGGACCTCCAGGACAACAACCTGACGGGCCACATCCCCGCCGCGCTGGGCGACTTGAGCGACCTCCGCTACCTCAATCTCTCCGGCAACCTCCTGACCGGGGAGATTCCCCCGGAACTCGGAGGCCTGGAGCAACTGCACGACCTCTTGTTGCACAGGAACGGCTTGACCGGCTCAATCCCCGCCGAACTCGGCAACCTCCATAGTCTGGAGCGGCTGCGTCTCAACTTCAACCAACTGACGGGCTCGATCCCCTCCGAACTCGGCGACCTCGAATCGCTGAGAGCCATGTGGGCATACGCCAATGAGCTGACGGGCCCGATTCCCTCCGAACTCGGCGACCTCGAATCGCTACGGACCCTCAACCTCAGCGGCAACGACCTGACGGGCCCGATTCCCTCCGAACTCGGCGACCTCGAATCGCTGTTGAATCTAGTGCTCGCTGACAACGACCTGACCGGCTCGATTCCGGCGGCTCTGGGCGGGCTCGACAGCCTCGGGGTTCTGCAGCTCAGCCACAACGACCTGACCGGCTCGATTCCAGCGGCACTCGGAGGGCTTGAGGACCTCAAGACCTTGTGGCTCAGCCACAACCGGCTGACCGGCAACGTTCCTTCGGAACTCGGCGGCCTCTCCGCCTTAGCTTGGCTCCTGCTCGGAGACAACGACTTGTCGGGACCGTTGCCGCTGGCGCTCAAGGAATTGCCGCTTTTCGTCTTCGGCTACGCAGACACGGAACTGTGCGTCCCGGTGAACACCTCGTTCCGGGCGTGGCTGGAGTCCATTCCCGAGCACGAGGGCACGGGGGTCGATTGCGGCGGCAGCCCAGCCGGTGACCGCGCGGTGCTGGAGGCGCTCTACGACTCCACGACCGGCCCGAACTGGACGGACGACGCGAACTGGAAGTCGGACAGGCCCCTGAACGACTGGTACCGGGTGACGGCGACCGCGGCCGACGCCGTGACGGGGGTTCGCCTACACGGAAACAACTTGGTTGGCGTGCTACCACCCGAACTGGGCGACCTCGCGCTCTTGGAAGACTTACAACTGTACGACAATTCGTTGAGCGGGGCGATCCCCTCCGAACTCGGCAACCTCGAATCGCTGGAGTGGCTGCACCTCCAGGACAACGGTCTGACCGGCTCGATCCCACCGCAGCTCGCCAACCTCGAGTCGCTGGAGCTGCTGAACCTCGGTAACAACAAACTGACCGGCTCGATCCCCCGGGAACTCGGCAACCTCGAATCGCTGGAATATCTGTACCTCCAACACAACGGCCTGACCGGCTTGGGCCTGACCGGCTCGATCCCCCTGGAACTGGGCAACCTCGAATCGCTGACGGACCTGCGCTTCCAGGACAACGGGCTGACGGGCTCCATCCCCCGGGAACTCGGCGACCTCGAATCGCTGGAGATCCTGTACCTCTACAGCAACGGTTTGACGGGCTCGATCCCCCGGGAACTCGGCGACCTCGAATCGCTGCGGCAGCTGTATCTCTATGACAACGAGCTGAGCGGGGCCATCCCTGTGGAGTTTGCAAGATTGGAAAGCCTGGAAGACTTGAGCGTCCGCGGCAATGACCTGTGCGTACCCCGGAGCGATGCCGGGTTCATGGCTTGGCTCGAAGGACTGGACTACCACGACACGGACGGCCTGCCCTCCTGCCCCTCGACAGCGGGCGACCGGGCCATTCTGGAGATCTTCTACAACTCGACAGGGGGGGACGACTGGACCACCAACACCAACTGGCTCACGGACGCGCCGCTGAACGACTGGTACGGCGTGACGGCGTACACGGAGGACGAAGTCTCGAAGCTGAGTCTCCTGAACAACGAGCTGACGGGCTCGATCCCGCCGGAGCTCGGCGACCTCGAATCGCTGGAGTGGCTGCAACTCTCGCTCAACAAGTTGTCGGGCTCGATCCCGCCGGAACTCGGCGACCTCGAATCGCTGGAGACCCTGTACCTCGATAACAACGAGTTGACGGGCTCGATCCCGCCGGAACTCGGCGACCTCGCGCACTTGGAGGACCTAGCGCTTTACAACAATCCGTTGACCGGGGCCATCCCCTCCGAACTCGGCAACCTCGAGTCGCTGACGCGCCTGCGCCTCCAGAACAACGGGCTGACGGGCTCGATCCCGCCGGAACTCGGCGACCTCGGATCGCTGGAGTCGCTGTCCCTCCATAACAACGAGCTGACGGGCTCGATCCCGCCGAAGCTCGGCGACCTCGAATCGCTGACCTACCTGGACCTCTATAGGAACAAGTTGACCGGCTCGATCCCACCGGAACTGGGCAACCTCGAATCGCTGACGCGCCTGTTGCTCCATAACAACGAGCTGACGGGCTCGATCCCGCCGGAGCTCGGCGACCTCGGATCGCTGGAGTGGCTGGGGCTCACCAGCAACGGGTTGACGGGGTCAATCCCACCGGAGCTCGGCGACCTCGAATCGCTGACGTACCTGCACCTCCATAACAACGAGCTGGCGGACTCGATCCCACCGGAACTGGGCGACCTCGAATCGCTGAAGGAGCTGTTCCTCGAGGACAACGGGTTGACGGGACCGATCCCACCGGAACTGGGCGACCTCGAATCGCTGGAGTGGCTGAGCCTCCACAGCAACAAGTTGACGGGCTCGATTCCGTCCGCGCTCGGCCGTCTGTCCAGCCTGACTCGGCTGCACATCAACGACAACCTTGTAAAGGGACCTTTGCCGCTGGAGTTGTCGGAAGTGCCGCTGCAAACGTTCCACTACTACAACACCGACCTTTGCGTGCCGGCAAACGACGCGCTCCGGCAGTGGCTCGACGGCATTGGCGACCACCGGGGCACCGGCGTGGATTGTGATTCCGGCAACCGCCCGCCGACGACAGTGGCCTCGGTTACGTTGCCAACCTTGCAGGCGGGCGATGTCGTGATCGTGAACGTGGCCTTCGTCTTCCACGACCCGGACGGCGATGCGCTGACCTACACGGCGGCGAGTTCGGACACCGCCGTCGCCACCGTCTCCGTTTCGGATAGCATCGTCACCGTCACCGCGGTCGCCGCGGGCACCGCAGACGTCACCGTCACCGCGACCGATCCCGATGGGCTCTCCGTGTCGTCCAGCATGAGCGTCACGGTCACGGGAGGCTCGGGCGGGTTCCGCGACAATTTCGACTCCAGCGCCAGCCTCACCGACTGGACGATAGACAACGCCGACGCCGACATCGCCTCTGGCGTCCTGCGTCTGACCAACCGCGTCGAGGAAATATTGGGATTGGCGGAGCGCCGCGGGCCGCCGTCACTGACGGGCTGGACGATCGCCGCCAGAATGGGTCGGGTTGCAGGGGAGGCGAGCCCCGGCGTGATCTCGTTCACCGGGCACGACCGGTTTGCCGCCATCAGCTTCGAGCTTGCGACCAGGGACTCGACGAACTACGAGGTCGCCCTGTTCGACGAGGAAGCGGATCGATGGGTGTCGGTGACGAACATGTCCGGCCATTCGGAGGCCGTGATGGAGGACGCGGCCGCGTTCACCGACGTCACGCTCGGCTCGGAAGGCGATGACTTTGTCGCGTACGCGGACAACGACTCGCGGGACGAGCCGGCGGAACTGTTCAGATTCGACATGGACAACACGAGTCTGGACGGCGTGGCGTTGCGCGAGTTCCTGTACGATCTGACCGGGCTGTGGCTCATCAATTCGGGGCCGGTGGGCCTGACCTCGCTGCACGATTGGGTCGAGGTAACCGGCACGGCGAGCGGCGCTGCGGCGGTAGCTGCCGCCGCAGTCGGGAGCGGCATCGATCCCGCTTGGACAGCCGACGTTTCGGTCGCGAATCGGGTCCGCGTGGAAGGTGCCGACCGCGGTCGGGAGCCGCGCTAGAGCCCGATGCACCCGGGTCAGATGCCGGGGCCCCAAGTGCGCCCAAGACAGGAAAGAATGCAGTCGATGAGAGCACAAACGTGCACCGAGAACACGATGACCGGATTCAGCGCCGGACGGATTGGGGGGCAGTTGGGCGTTAGAGGCCGGGTTGCTGCCGCGCTCGCCTGCGTCCTGGCGTTCGCCTGCGCCGACGAACCCACCGGACCGCCGGGGTCGTTTGCAGTATCGGTTGCCGCGCCGCAAACCGAGCCCTTCACTGTGGGCGATACGCTCCGGCTCGAGGCGGAGGTCCGGGACCGGCGGGGGGAGGCATTCCCCGGCGTGGCCATCACGTGGTCGAGCAGTGATCCGCGGGTGGCGTCGGTGGATCCGGCCGGGGTTGTCACAGGGGTCGCCCCGGGGACGGCGACCATCACGGCGACCTCCGGCACCGCTTCAGGGACGCTTCAGCTTTCGGTGGCCGATCCCGTCTACGCGGTCCTCACGGCGCTCTACGTGAAGACAGGCGGCGGCGACTGGACCAACAGCGACAACTGGCTGAGCGACGAGGACCTGGACACCTGGTACGGGGTCGACACCGACAGCACGGGCCGGGTCGTGGGGCTCGACCTCGAGGGCAACAACCTGATCGGTCACATCCCGCCCGAACTGGGCGACTTGGAACACCTGCGCCGCCTTGACCTCGCCGGCAACCGCCTGAACGGCGAGATTCCGCCGGAGCTGGCGAATCTCGGTCAACTCGAGGACCTTGAGTTGCATACGAACCGCTTGACGGGCGGCATTCCCCGGGAGCTGGCAACGCTCGAGCACCTGTACAAGCTCGTGCTGCACACGAACGGCCTGACGGGCTCGATTCCGCCTGAGCTGGGAACCCGCGAGCAGCTGTACGAACTCGAACTCCACTCCAATGCCCTGAGCGGCGGGATTCCGCCGGCGCTCGGCAACCTGGAGAACTTGGGGCTCCTCCACCTCCACTCCAACGCCCTGACGGGCGGGATTCCGGCGGAGTTGGGCAACCTCGCGAACCTGCGCGAACTCAACCTCAGCGACAACGCCCTGACCGGCACGATCCCCCCGGAACTCGGCGGGCTCGCCAGCGTGACGCGGCTGTGGCTCAGCCACAACGAACTCTCCGGCCCCGTGCCCGCCCGTCTGGGCGAACTTGCCGATCTCGAGTGGCTCCTGATCGGCAACAATCGCCTGTCGGGGCCCTTGCCACTCGCGCTGGGTGGGTTGCCGCTCAAGGTCTTCGGCTATGTCGGCACCGAGCTGTGCGTCCCGGCCGACGCGTCGTTCCGGGCTTGGCTGGACTCCATTTCCTCGCACCAGGGAACGGGGGTCGATTGCGGCGCTCCATTATCGGACCGCGACGTCTTGGTGGCGCTCTACCACGCGACCGACGGGCCGAACTGGGTCGACAACGAGAACTGGCTGAGTGACAAGCCGCTTGGGGAATGGTACGGGGTGTACGCCGACGCTAACGGGCGGGTGGTAGCGCTCAGCCTGAACCGCAACAAACTGGTCGGACCCATCCCGACCGAACTCGGCCACCTCGCGGCCTTGAAACAACTGTCACTCTTTGGCAACGATCTTAGCGGTCGGATTCCGCCCGAAATCGGCAACCTCAACGCTCTGGAGTATCTGACACTCGATGGCAACGACCTTAGCGATCCGATTCCAGCCGAGATCGGCCACCTCGCGGCCTTGAAACGACTGTCACTCTATGGCAACGACCTTAACGGCCGGATTCCGCCCGAGATCGGCAACCTCAACGCTCTGGAGTATCTGGAACTCGCTTGGAACGCGTTCAGCGGCCCGATTCCGTCCGAGATCGGCAACCTCGCCGCCCTGGAATACCTCGGGTTCTACTGCAACCGCTACATCGGCAGCTCTCGGGTCTACTGCTCCGGTAACATCAACGGCCCGATCCCACCCGAGATTGGCAATCTCGCGGCCTTGAAACGACTGAACCTTTTCGGCAACGGGTTTAGCGGCCCGATTCCGTCCGAGATCGGCGACCTTACCGCTTTGGAAAACCTGCAGCTCGGCAATAACAACCTGACCGGTCCCATTCCGCCGTGGATCGGTCGCCTCTCGGCACTGAAGGAGCTGGACCTCGCCCGCAACCGCTTCAGCGGCCCGCTGCCTCGCCAAATCGGCGACCTTGCCCGCTTGGAAGCACTGGACCTCCGCCGAAACAACCTCACCGGACCGGTCCCACCCGAGATCGGTCAGCTCGCAAGCCTTGGGGTGCTGAACCTCACCAGTAACAAACTCTTGGGACCGGTGCCACCCGAGTTTGCCGGTTTGATCGGGCTGAAGGTTGTCAGCTTCAACGACAACCGTGGCATGGCCGGCACCCTTCCGAACGGCCTGACCGCCCTCCGGGAACTTGAAGTGCTCCAGGCCTCGGGCACCGGGCTGTGCGCGCCGTCGAACCCCGGCTTCTTGGCGTGGCTGGAGGGAATCGGCAACCGCCGGATACGGCCCTGCGTCGAGCAGTTGCCTGCGGCGTACCTGACCCAAGCCGTGCAGTCGCGCGAGTTTCCCGTCCCTCTGGTGGCGGGCGAGCGGGCTCTGCTGCGCGTGTTCCCGACGACTCGGACGGCCACCAGTGCCGGCATCCCTCCGGTTCGGGCAGGCTTCTGGGTCGATGGCCAAGAGCGCCACGTGGTGAACATATCGGGCACCTCCTCCCGCATCCCGACCGCGGTGGATCAGGCTTCTCTCGCCAAGTCGGCCAACGCGGAGATTCCGGGCCACGTGGTGCAGCCCGGCCTCGAGATGGTGATCGAAGTCGACCCGCAGGGCACGCTGGACTCCACGCTCCTGGTTGCGAAGCGGATTCCGGAGGACGGGCGTCTGGCGGTCGATGTGCGCGCTATGCCCGCCTTCCGCCTGACCGTCATTCCGTTCCTGTGGAGTACGAGACCGGATTCCCTGGTCTTGGAGACCACCGTGGCGATGGCCGAGGACCCACATGGTCACGAACTTCTCGAGATGACGCGCACTCTATTGCCGGTCGAGGATATCGTAGTCGTCGCACATGAGCCCGTGGTGACGTCGCACAACGATGCATTGAAGTTGCTCGGCGAAACGGAAGCGATTCGAGTTCTCGAAGGCGAACGGGGTTACTATATGGGAACCATGACCGGGGCGTTCGCGGGAATCGACGGACTCGGTGTGTCAAGCGGTCGGTCGATCTTCTCAAAGGTAGATTTGGGGGAGCGGTCAGAGTATGTCATCGCCCACGAACTGGGACACAACATGAGCCTCGCTCACGCGCCGTGCGGCACTTCAGGTGACCCCTTCTATCCCTATTCGGATGGATCGATCGGAGCTTGGGGCTACGACTTCGGCAACAGGAGACTGGTGCATCCGACTACGCAAGACCTCATGTCCTATTGCGCCGGCCCTCTTTGGGTCAGCGACTACCATTTCACCAAGGCGCTGCGGTATCGCCTGGTGGACGAGAGCCCGCCCGCAGCGGCGGCCGCCGCTGACCGGTCGCTTCTCCTCTGGGGCGGGATGAGCGCCCACGCCGTACCCTACCTAGAACCGGCCTTCATCGTCAAGGCGCCGCCGGCGCTTCCCGATTCTGCGGGCGAATACCAGATCTCCGGACGGACGGAAACGGGAACGCAACTGTTCGCCCTCCGCTTCGCCATGCCCGCGACGGCCGACGGCGACGGGAGTTCGTCTTTCGCCTTCGTGCTGCCTGTGCGGACCGAGTGGCAAGGGAACTTGGCCAGCATCAGCCTGACCGGACCCGGCGGGTCGGCGACCCTCGACGGGGACAGCGACATTCCGGTGGCCATCCTGCGCAACCCGCAAACCGGGAAGGTGCGGGGAATTCTGCGCGACCCGCCGCCTGTGGCCCAGGCCGCTGCGGACCCAGTGGGGCAAGGCGTCGGAACTGGTGTCGAGGTGCTGTTCAGCCGCGGAATCCCGAGCGGGGACGCTTGGAGACGATGACGAGGCGCGCGGCAGGTTCGTGCGGACGGCCCGCATATTCCCGCCATTCGAGTCCGGTTTTCCCGCTTTCACGGCACGGTCCAGCAGGGTCCAGCAAGACGGCAGAAAACGCAGATCGTGCAGTCCTGTATGTAGTTAGAAGATCTCCTGCCGCAATTGAGGTCACCCGTGACCCGCCGTTACGTGAGGGTTAGGAGTTTCGTAGCCAAGTTGGTTTCTCGCCCTGCGCCGCCAGGTGCGCGTCGAGCGCTGCCTAGCTTGATTGTAGTATCGCATCGTAGTGCACTACTCTACCCCATACACATACACAAGCCCCGACCTCTTGGCCGCTATGTTGAACTCAACCCTCGCCAGCGTCGCTCCCTGCTTCTCGGCCGACGCGGTGAACGGATGTGGCACTTGCGCGCCCGTCCGCACGAAACCAAGTCCGTGATCTAGGTGACAGCGCCATCTCGCTCCATCCTCCCAGACGATGCGGCATTCGCGTGCGTGCGGAGCTCGGTTGATCTCACGAAGAGTAACGTCGATCGACATCGACTTGGCGGCAAAGAGTCGTTCGATGGCCCTCTTCCCCTCCTGGCCGGTTGCCCAGTCGTCCTGCATCCACCGCCTGTTTCTCGCCGGTCTGTCTGGGGGTGTTGTGACGATCCGCAGTCGCGCTCCTGACCTCCCGCCACCTGTGATCGCGACAAGTTCGCCAAAGATCTCTGAAACGAGCCGAGCCACCAGAGGCGACCGGACGTACCTGTCCTGATAAACCACTTCCTGAATCGGCTGGCCTCGGGCGATTCGCTCCGCGAGACCCGGTGCAGCGTCCCGCATTTCGCTCCAGAATACTGAGCCAAAAGCACTAACTGAGCCCTGCACGCCTTGATTCAGGAGGACAGGATCTACCTTGCCGGGGGGAGGGCCGCGCAGGTCGGCGGGTTCGACCGCAGGGAGCGCCGCGGGCTCTGTCGCCAAAAGCCCTCGGACCACATGCGCGCTTTCTCCCGAAACGCCCCAGCTATCTCCGGGAATGAGTGCCTCCCAAGACTGCGCGGCAAACGCCAGCGTCCGTCCGCCGCTGTGCAGTTCCGCAAGGAGCGGCCGACCTCGCCGTGAAGGGTTGCCGCGGAGGAGCCGAACCGGCAACGTGGTGCCCCACATTGCCAGATGAACACGCTCCTCACGGGGTATTGCGTCTAGATCTCGAGGCAGCACCAACTCGACAGGTCGCTCCTCATTTCTCCACCTCACGATATCTCGCCCGAGGACCCAGTCTTGCAACGACCAACGCGCGGGATCCCCTCCCAGGTGCAGCCTGACCGTATCAGTTCCCCGGAGCTCTCTCTGAAGAGCCAGTGCGATTTGCTCGAACTCCATCTGCGTCCCCGGTCCGAACAGCCGATCCTCGACTGGGAGGTCGAGGGCCGCGAGGAATTGGTCGCTCAGAATCTCACGAGCTTGGCGGCGATCCAGCTTATCTGCATGTCGGTGGGTGTCATAAGACAGAAGACAAGCGTGGCAAGCTTTATCACACCGCCGAGGGCACTCAAGTGTCTTGCGTGCCCGTCGAAGCAATTCCGGCAGGTGTTCACCGGCCTGTGCGACAAAACCCGCTCCGCCCGTGGCATGGTCGTACAGCAGGATCGACGTGCCATCCTCCGCTCCTTCCATCCGAGCTGCTCCAATCGACCAGCCGATCTCTCGATCCTCGACGCCGATCTTGTCCGCCAAGGCGTGCCGCAAGGCCACGGCAAGCGAAGAGGCTGCTTCAGGGTTCAGAGGCTGCCCGCTTCCCAAGGATCGCAGTTGCAACTCGAACACATCGGTTTCTTTTGACACTCCGAGCCACTCCTTGCGCCGGATCGTGTAAGCTCCATCATTGCCGTAGCAGAGTCCGTCTGGACCCGTCGCTGAGCCACCCCGTAACGACTTGTGGTTCTGCATCAGAGGCGGCAGCTCGCCTTCCTTTTCGGGTTCCGCCACTGCACGCCCACATTGCAAACAGACAGCGAACCCATGTCCGTGCTCTCCGTCCGTGTAGTGGAAGACTTGACCGTTAGCACTGTAGCGGAAGCGGCCCATAGCAGGTTGTGGGAGACTCTGCCACTGCCCTCCACCCGCCGATATCCACGGACGCCGCACGGGAAGATACGAGAAACGGCTAAGATCATTGTTCAGCGAGTCACGGAAATCGACTGCGAATCCGGCCGGTTGCATATAGCTCTGGACCCGCAGGCGCGACTCGTGTCCCACACAGTAGTCGGATTCGCAGAATTCCGGCATTCTCAACGACACGCCAATCGAGCCACAATACCGGCAGTACCATGCGTACCGAAGTGCCTGGATTTCACGCAGACCTTCGTCGCTCGCCGGAACTTTCCAGTTCAGAGTAAGACCGGATGACTTCAGGACTCTGCCGTCAATTACCACATCCGATCCAGGGGCGTACTCTCGGAGGGCTGCAGCGAGATCGCGGGTTGGGTACGCGCGCGCCCGAGTAAGGTTGTCCTCTCGACCTCCTGCGGGATCGCCCGCACGCGGCGGACGTCGCAGGTCGTCCTTTGTCGTGGTTACCAACGGCACGACCTGAGTTGGGAACCCGTATCCTGGCAGAAAATTCCGCAACGCGAGTTCCCGCAGTAGGTACTCTTCACTCAAGCGCTTGAGCTGCAGTTCGACTGCGCGGCGAACCGGGTTATTCCGCGGTTGGCCATCGAGATCATCTCTCTCTCTGGCCAAGGGAGCAAACTCTGCGGTCCATCCGGTCGCCGCTGCTTCAATCCCACTGTCAACCAGTGACATGAGGCGCTCAGTGTCGATCCCCTCAAGGGCTGAGCGACGCAAGAGTTGCCTGACGCCCGTCTCAATCCAAGGGTCGTTAGGCGCTTCGTCGGTTAGCCACCGCCGGAAGTGTTCGCATACGGATGACTCGTCGTCTGTACCCTCGAAGAACCGCCCCGCAAGCAATCGGTGGAATTCCCCGCCAAATTGTCGGACGGTGAAGAAGCGTGTGAGAGCTAGGGCGTTGACATGGCGTTGTACGATGCGTTCGCTATGTAGGCTCACTTGGGTCACGTGCAGCTTGGTTTGGAACGGCCACAAGGGGTGCTGGAAAACCCATTCTCCGTGCGGCGAGGTGTTGCAGAGGGTTAGGCCAATCGCACGTGATTCCTGCCGGCGCCCAGAGCGGCCGGCGCGTTGAAGGTAGTTGGCGGGGCTCGGAGGGGCGTTATTCATGGCCACGGCCGACAGGCCACCGATGTCCACCCCCATCTCCATCGTCGTTGAGCAGCTTAGGACGTTGACTCGTCCCTGACGAAACCGGCCCTCGAGTTCACGAAGACGGCTGGCGCCGATTTGGGCCGAATGTTCGGCTACCTGGAAGTAGTCGACCTGAGCGAATATGCGGCGACTCCATCCCTGCCATACCCCGACGCGCTCAAGCTCGCCGATGTCCGGGTCGGATCGAAGCACCTCGTCGATCTCCTCCCGACTATACGGTGCATCTGTGGGTGTCCTCCAGAAGGGAGCCATCAGGCGCGGCATCCGAATGGGCTGAGCCTCTAGCACCTTGCGGTTGAGGCCCGGTGCGACATAGGGCGTAAGACCCTCCACGGTGGTGTCTAGGACACGACGGGTTATGGGACAGAGCCAAGCCTCACGTATTTCTTGGAGCGCAACCTGTTTCCCCAGGTTTAATTGCCGCCCCTCCCCTGTGGTGTCCAATATCGGTCGCAATTGGCGCCACGCTCTGAGGAGGCAGGAGTTGATTGCGGATTCTCCTTGTCGATCGGTTGATGGATCTACCCGGAGAACAAGAGCGAGAAGCTGTACCAGGCGGGACCGGCGCGTTCGAGGTGTTGAAAGCGGCCACGGCACCGATCCCTTGAAGCGCTCGGCGTCGGGACCGACCAGAGCCGTTGACCTGTGGGGGATACCCAGCCAGGGAATGAAGACGCCTCGCACTTGGATCGAGCGCCGACCTCGAACCAAGTGGTCCAGCGCAATCTTGAGGAAGTTCCTCCATTCACCGGCATCCAGTCCGCGACTTTTCCAGGGATCGGGAGCATCGGGGTGCTCGGGGAGACCGACGTAGTCAACCGCAACAAAACCGAGCGTCTCCAACGAGTTCTGACGCTTCGGCCGCCGAGCGAACTCCCTAAGGAGGGCAATCTCGGCGAGATCGGCGGCCGGCAAATCGGACAGCGGGAGGTGGCGCCAGTGCTGTCGTAGCCAAACCGCGATCTCTGTCTCTTGGGACAGCTTGTCGACCGCCGCCCGCCAAGTAAGGCGACCCAGTTTCGGAGTCGTTAGCCCCGCTAATTCTCGTTGTAACCTAGCCAACGTCCTCTGCATTGCAGGAACCTCCCGAGCCACCGGGGTGAGGTTCCTGATTTCTTGCTTCAGGTTGGCGATCTCCTCAGGGTCGGTCTCACGGTCCACACGAGCTGCAGCGACCAAGTGGTAAACCAGACTTCGAGTGAAATTACGCTCGGAATCGAGTTGCGCGTCGAGCGCAAATCGCGCCGTGCCTTGGCGGCTGTCGGTAAACGTTAGAAGACGTCGGCCGCTGGACGGCAACCGCTCGTTGCCGTCCGCCAGCGGAGGCGTGTAGTCAAGGACAACCGGTATGGTATTGCGCAGGATAAGGGAAGCTCCACCCCGAAAGGGCCTCAACAACCAGTCAGGCCTCCGGCTGCTCCGGCATTCAGGACACCTCGGCAGCCCCGATCGCGTCACGCTTACTTCGCCAAAGCGCATCGCATCTGCGCTCTCTGGCTGCACCCACCGGCCCGTCCTTCTATCCAGATGGACCTCGGTCAGTTTGGGCGTGGCAGGGTGCGCCAGGTATCGAATGAGGGAATTCTCGGCTACATCCACTTCCTCGTCTTCGTCATACTCGTCGGCTCCGAGATCAACGAGTTCCGGAAAATCTTCACTTTGATCGAGGACTCCGACGGCACGAGGCCTAAGGGCTTGACCCTCGTCGTCACTCTGAAGATGTCCGGTGAGGTATTCTTTGCCGCACTCGGTGCACAACACCAACGGTAGCACCATAGAGTCGCACTCATTCTCATCGCAGCGCTCGCGGCGCTCAAAAAAAAGCTTGCCAAAGGCCCACTCGAAGTTATCCAGCGGCGTACCCCTCCGACCCGGACATTGGTTTGACACGCAAGCCCACACCCCCCCTTGCGTGCGGTGAAAGAAGTGCCCGCGGACACGCAGGAATGGCTCCTCTGCCACAATGGCATCGGTAGCGAGGTCGATGAGTTCAAGCGTTCTCTGGCGCTCGATAAGGGAATCGGCACCTCGCTTGGAACCTAGGCGTGCCTGGGTGAGCTGCGTCAGGGTGCAGGCCCCGTCGGAATGCAATAGTGTCTGACGTACCCTCCGGGCCGCTCGTGAAGAGGCCAGTGCGGCTCCGCGCTTGTCGGGTGTCATGCGGCGCAGTTCGTCATCGCCGGGAAGCGACGCGTTGGCCGCGTCAGGGAAGGCCGTCGGCAGCCGCGGGTGACTTCGCTCACCTCTCACCACGTGAACGTGCTCGCTCGGGATTCCGCCCAAGTCTGCGAGGAATCGCCGTAGCCGGGCTTCGCTCTCCGGGCTCTCGTCGCCGATCGTTGCGGAGGTGGCGACGAAACGTACTTGTGACGGCTTGACTCCGAAGGCGTAGAGAACCCGTCTGAGCAGCAACGCGATCTCGGCCGATCGCGAACCTTGGTATGTGTGCGCTTCGTCTAAGACGATCCAGCGAAGGGTGCGTTGGGAGTGATCAATGATCGGCCTGTCCTCCGCCCGGATGAGCATGTACTCGAGCATCGTCGCGTTGGTCACGAGGATCGGTGGTGTATCCTCCCTTAGCGTCTTTCGATCGCCCACGAGTTCCGGTCCCAGCCTCTTCTTCTTTGCCGCGGACATGCTCCTTGGAGTGTCTCCCTTGTAGAGACAAAAGCGAATGTCGCCTTTGAAGGGACGTGACCAAGCACTCAAGCGGTCCCGTTGGCTGTTGATCAACGCGTTGAGGGGATAGAGGAACAGCGCTCTGACTCCGTTGAGTCGGCCGGCTCCAGCACACTGTCGCGCCAAATCGTCCAGGATCGGCACCAGAAAACCCTCGGTCTTCCCTGATCCAGTGCCGCTGGTGATCAATACCGACTGCGGTCTTTCACGCTTGAGGTGTTTCCAAGCGGCGTACTGGTGGGTATATGGGTGCCGCTCCATCGGGAACTGGTATTCCGAAAGCCGTTCATCGTCAGCCTTCTTGTCCATGGCTTCGACCAATTCCTCGGTGAGGAAGCGCTGCTCGGCAAGATCGAGCATTGAGTGCTCCACCTGCTGCCAGTCGAAGATTGCCTCAAACACTGGATCTGCCAGGAAGCTGTCCGGATGCCCTGCAGGTCGCTGAAGAACCTGCGAAAGGAATGCACGTAACGCTTCCGTCCGTGGCCCGTAAATCCCGAGGAGTGAACTCGCTGATCTCTCGATGAGATCGCGGGTAAGGGACTCGAAGAAACGAGGTGATGCAGACTGTGGCATTCTAGGACAGGCTCCTCAGTTGTATTGCGATTTTTTCAGCCTCCCGGCGACCAAAGGCGATGAATTGTGCCAGCCGCAAGGCTTTGTCAAACCAGCTCAGGTGGTTGGTGCGGAGTGCTCGCATGTCGTCCGCGAGTTCGACAGGTCCCTGTTCACCTGCGACGACCAAGGTAGCCGTCAGGGCAGGGGCATCGGCGAAATCCGCGTGTCTCCGCGCTCCAAAAGGGCCGACTCGCTTGACGAAGAGTGAGGCGCACCAGGGATGTTCGGCGGTGACCCTCTTGACCTCCCGCCGAAGGCCACGGAGCTCGGCAAGTGCATGCGACGCTATCTCCAATGCTGGGCAGGATTCTCGGTGCTCATCATACTCGTTCTGCAACTGCTCCAACCTTTCCGATGTCACTATTCTTGATCCCTTGCCTGATAGCGTCCGATTCGCAACACGGTCGCTCAGGAAACGAAATGCGGCACGAAGGCCTTCCAGTTGCCCTGCCACGCGATCAATACTGCGGTCCGTTTCGTCTCGCAGCAGCTTCCACGCACGCTCCGTGTCTCCTATCAATTCCAATACTTTGTCCCAGTATTCTCCGTAGGCTTCGAACGCCTCCTCCCAAGTACTCAGCGGGATTTGCCACCAAGCGAAGGGGAATCGCTCCAGCCGCTCCCAGAGCAGTCGGAAGTCCGCGGCGCTTGCGTGGGCTGCAGCCATCGCACAGGCAACGGGATTTCGAACCAGAGCACGAAGAAGCGGAAAGGTCGCTACTGGAAGCAACGTTTGTCTCAAGTAACCGAACACCAATGGCCAGTCCGGATGGCCGGGGTCGCTTGCCAGTTGCATGACTACAGGCCCGAATGGTTCATCGCTGGACCGATGGGTCTGTTCTGATGCTATGCGGTAGGCTTGTGCCACTGTGGCAATGACCGACGAGTTGGCATCACCTGTTTCCTTGGGCCGCTCGAAGTACCAGGGCATCGGCTGTACTCGCTGCCAGTCCCCGTGGCGCCCCAGAACCAAGTAGGGACCGGGTTCCAACCGGTCCCTCGGGATGTGCCAGGCGTCGCGGTCGCATCGTTCCAGGGGAATTGGCTCTGAGTCGGGGTCAAGCAGCGGCAGGATCTCCACCGCTAGCGAATCCAAGTCTGCCGGCGAGATCGTCTGCCCGCGTAAATCTAGCCCTACTACCGTGGCTTCACCACCGCGATGCTCGAACCCGACATCGAACCTACTTACGGAAATGCTGGTGGATGCAAGCAAATCTCCAAGCTCAGCGCTTACAATCGTCAAGCGGACGGCCGCATCCGGGCTGTCGCTTAGTTCCAGCCGCTCCGCGATGCTGTGGTCCAGCTCGGCCAAGTCTAGCACATAGTGGCCAAGACTCACCGCCGGTATCTCGCGAGCGAACTTCCCGGAGCGAGGCCTAACGGCCGCCGCATCTCGGCCGGAATACTGGCCCTCGATTTCAAAGCGTGCGGTGCCGGGCACGATGACTTCGGCCCGAACGCCTGCTAGAGAACCCTGGGCCACGCTAGCGCCCGGAGGCATAGGGTTGCCGTCTGCCGCAACAAAGACAGCCCGTCTCGCAGGAAAAGGTAACAGAAACTCGGCTCTCCCCTGCCCATGCCAGTCGGCTACGATGCCGACTTCGCGCGGAGGGTCGCCAACGTTGCTCAATGCTAAGCGGTATCCGCCGGGTTCGGCTTGGCCTTTGAACTCGAGGCCCGGGGTAGGTCGTGCGATCGCCACGGCGTCACCGAAGCCGGACAGCCTAACTTCCCCGAGTCGGGGGTCGGACGAGGGTAGGAGTTCTATGTCGGCGCCCTGGGGCAAAATACAGATCGATACGGCATGTTGTATCTCATCATTTTTGACGTATCGAAGCCAACCTGTTCCGCGAATCGAGCCAGATTCCACTGCGGCCGAGGAGTAAGTTTGCCACCGTCCCCCTGGGACCTTGGGTTTCCATTGTAGATGCCGCTCTCGAATGCGTGCGATGGGTTCGCCGTCGCGGCGCAGATACATCGAGGGACTACCCAAGAAAACTGACATCGTGCTAGCGCCAAAACGTTCCTCACGTCCAAGCAAGTGATATTCGCCGTTGGTGGCATCGGATGCCGCCTCCGTTTCTACAACTGTCCGGGACCCGTCTTCCGCCCGAAAAACTACCCTTCCTCTTACCTCGTACACTATGCGCTCACGTTCATTGCGAAGCGACCCGATCCGCCTTGCTTCTCCCGCGTCGCCTTCGGGCAATATTGCGGCGTCCACCGCTACGAAAGCACAAGACTCCTTTACGTGGACCGTTCCCTGACCAATCAGTCGACAGGTCGGGCGTGCCGAGCCGCGAGACTCTCTGGGCACAAAGACCCATGCAGCCTCGCCAAGACCCGACGACCCCTGAAACCGATCTGTGGGGCATTTCTTGCTGTGGGTCCGTGCGAGCAGCCTCCGTGGACCCACCAAGCCTGTGGTCTCGGCATTGTTAGCCGCAGGAAACGGCTCCAGTCGGTAACTTCGCCCATCGCCGTCCGTTCGCCTCTCCGTCCCCAACGCCAGAATGCGAAAACGTCCCGTCGGAGTCTGAACCCCGAGGTCGAAGCGCCGAGGAGACTGGGTTTGTGACCAGCAATCGAATAGGCGATTGAACGCCCGCCCGCTGATGGTCGCCGGGATGTGGAACGAGCCTCTGAGTTCCCAATCCCCGTTGGAAACAGGCGCAAGGTCCACATTCCACCGAACATCAATCCGCGCACGTCTTGCCACCTTGACGGCCTCGATGAGGAGGTCGTTGAGCAACGTTCGCGCCACGTCGTCGCTGATTCGAACAGGGAATTCGTCACGCCAACCTGGTACCTTGCGGTCAAGATCCTGAACGGGTGTATCGGTCGGTCCCAGCTCGTGTTGGAGCAACCAAACGGCTTCGATCATCTCGCCCGCAAGTTCGTACACGGGCTCTTGGCGCAGCGCTCTCGGAAGGCGGTGGCGGAAGCGTTCAGCCAAGTCGCGAGTGGGAGTCTCGGTCGCGCCAAAATGCTTGAACTCCTCAAGCACGCCCTTCAGGTAGTTGCGAAGAGGCGTTTGCTCTCGGAGGATGAGCTTCATAGGAAGCCCGCCTTCGCATGCAAGGGTTACCAGATAGCGCCTAGAAGGCCCCACTCTGTAGACGGAGCGGTCCCATGCGCCGAGGCCGCGGACGACAAGATCCTGAAGCTCTGCATATCGATGCCCACCAGGGGCGAACTCAGGTGTCCCGAGCGCCTTGACGAGGGGCATCCACTTCCATGCTCCCTTCTCGTAGTTGCGATGCCACCATTCCGATGCCCAGAGACAGAACGCCATTGCTCCTTTCGGTCCGATCCGACGGTGGCCATACTCGCGCACTCGGAGTTCTTTCGTGAGAACCACTCCGAGCTCGTCGAACTCCTCGGCTTCGATGCGGTAGCGGTACAGGGGTTGGCCATTCGGCTTGGGGAGACCTCTGGCGGCGAGGAAGTCTCTGATAAAGTCTCCAACGGTATTCAGTTCGGGCACGGTACGAAGCTCAATGGTCGGGTGATGATGCGGGCACAGACTAGACGTTCTGAGCCCGTGTGATAACTTTCAGGGCCCCCACAAATAGGGTGTGGAGGGCTTCGCAAGTAGCAGTGTGTGAAGAGGCTATTCCGTCCGCGTCGGAGTCCTGCCGCTGTGTCCTCCCGCCACCAGCGGGCCGGCGATTCGGGTGCGTAAGGACCCGAGATCCCACATGGCGCGGGTCTAGATCGGGAATAATGGCGCGGGGCTCGTGTGTCCGCCAGCCTTGGGCTCGTCTTGGAGGTAAGATACATGGCATATGGTAAATCGCGAGCGGGACGAAGGACTCATCGACAAACGGCAACCGCCACCGTAGAAACTGTGCGTCGGCGAGCGGTACCCGATTCGCTTGGAAGGCGAGGGCGATCGATGATCCCGGGGTGCTTCGGCCTCCCCCCCACCCCTTGCGTCCCCAACCCCAATCCCCGCACCCTCTCCTCCGTTCCTCCCCTCACTGAAACAGGCCACCGTCCCAAGCCACCACCCGTCCTGCCACCCAGGTCGCCCCCCNCCCCCCCCGCCCATGACCGACCTCTCCTCGATCCGGCAGGAACTC
>JGI24793J26633_1000588_pt1 | contig 23409 bp, 17 predicted proteins | sample MesohylFT_FD_26633 | JGI IMG/M metagenome (IMG submission 26633) | reverse complement strand
TATAATTAAACAATTTTTTGATGGGACGCAGGGATAATCTGTACATACATCAGTTAACAATAGAAACACGTTAATCAGATGAAACGCAAAATTTTTCTTTTTAATCTCATTCTCCTAATTTATATAGCGAACCTAACCATTTCAGACGGACAGGTGTTCGCCGATAGCCTTCCTGATGGCGCAATCGCACGATTTAGCCCTGGTGCTTTAGTATATACCGTTGCCTTTTCGCCCGACGGGAAATTCCTCGCGAGTGGCGGTGATGATAACGCTGTCATATTATGGGATGTTGCTGACGAGAGCGAACATGAGGCTTTCATAGAACACGGCAAACCGGTGACCTCGGTCGCCTTCTCACTTGATGGGAAACTTCTCGCGTCAACAAGCCTTGATGGTTATGTAAGGCTGTGGCACGTTTCTTCTGAAAGTAGACGCATTTCTCTTAGGCACGGCGGCTGGGTGGAGTCAGTTGCTTTTTCACCCGATGGGAAAACGCTTGTTAGCGGTGGAGGAGATCAAGAGGGTACCCTTATCCTGTGGAATGTCCCTCAAAAACGCGATATCGCTACTTTCTCTCAACACGAAGGTCCCATTGAATCCATTGCGTTTTCGCCCGATGGACAGATGCTTGCATCGGCAAGCCGTGACAGGACTATCAAACTTTGGGATATTGACAGTCAACACATGCGCAAAACTCTTTCTGGGCATAGCAACGTCGTTCATGCTGTTGCGTTTTCGCCCGATGGCGAGACGCTTGCGAGCAGCAGTCGGGATAACACTATCAAACTCTGGAAGGTCTCTTCTGGAGAAAATCTTGCTACTTTTGAAATTCAGAACAACCTCTATGTCTACGCTGAAGCAATAGCGTTTTCGCCCGACGGACAGTTTCTTGCCTCTGCCTGTGTTGATTACACCGTTAAACTATGGGATATCGTCAATCACCGCAAAGTTGCCACGCTTACAGGACATCACGGTGGGGTAACTTCTGTTGCGTTTTCGCCTGATGGGAGAACGCTTGCCAGCGGCAGCAGGGACCGCACCGTCTTACTCTGGGATCTCGCCTACTTCGGGTTTAAACCACAACTTCAAGATACCATGCCGCCTGAGATTGTCATCCACTCATCTATGGAACATATCGTGAAAGCGACTGTCAGAGAGGCTCCTGTCAAAGTCAACGTCACTGACGACAGCAGAATTGCCGATGTCTGGATCAACGGTAGGGAAGCATCTGTTTTAGAGGTAGGCGTATTCAATGGAACGGTTCCACTAAATCACGGCGAAAACGAAATTCGTATCATCGCAACAGATGTACACAGTAACATGGGAACGCACCGATTCACCATCGTTCGTGAAAAATCCGACCGCATTGATAGGATACCACCTGAAATTGTTATCCATTCGCCCACATCACGCTCCCTTAGCGTAACCGCCAAGCAGTTTACTATTGAAGGCAGCGTCATTGATGACGAGGGTATTGCCGAAGTTTGGGTCAACGATGTGAAAGTGGTGGTTTCGGAGGCAGACGAATTCACTGCAACGATCCTACTCGATTTTGGGGAAAACGAGATCCATGTTATCGCAACTGACACACATGGGAATATAGATACAAATACCCTCACCGTTCACCGAGAAGATACCGAGGGGCCCGAGATTCAAATCATATCTCCAGAGTACAGCGACCAACGTGGACTCCAACCTATAATCAATTTATTAGCCGAGTCCGTCCTTGTTTCAGGCACAGTTACCGATCCAAGCGGGGTTGCTGAAGTCAAGGTGAACAACATAGAAGTAGAGATTAGAGGAGATAGATTTGAGTTAACAGTCCCATTAACTCACGGGAACAATTTCATTCGCGTGACAGCGACAGATATACCGAGCAATCTGGCATCTAAGGAAATAACTATCTTTCGCCCGCAACCACCGCCCCCGCTACCAGATCCAATTGTACCAATCGGGAGGAATTACGCGTTGCTATTCGCTGTGGATACTTATGATCACTGGCCCAAACTTCGGTATCCGCATTTTGACGCGATAAATATCAAACAAGACTTAGAAGACATCTACGGCTTTGAAGTCGAATTGATTCAAAACCCAGCGAAAGCAGATATTCTTCGTGAACTACACAAATACGCACAAAAAGAATATGCCCCTGAAGACCAGCTGCTGATCTTTTTCGCCGGACACGGAGACTTTGATACAGTAACCAATATGGGTTACATCGTTTCTCAAGACACAAAAAAGCCTCAAGATGACATTGTCAGGCTAAGTTACTTCTCCCATTCCTATTTTCGCGATATTATCGACAGGATGTCGTGTAAACATATCTTTCTGGTAATGGATACCTGCTATAGTGGAACGTTTGATGAACGGCTCGCCATGCGCGGCGAAGCGGAAAATTTGACAGAAATGCTCTCCAGCGAAGATATTAAGCGAAAGTTGACATATACGACTCGCTGGTATTTGACCTCAGGAGCTAAGGAGAAAGTCCCGGACGATTCGTTGTTTGTTCGGGCACTGCTTGAAGCACTGCGAAGCAAAGGTGGTAGCGATAACGTTCTAACTATAAAGGAAATTTTAACCTATCTTGAGGACCTCAGCGATCCAACCCCGTGTTTTGATGAATTTGGTCGGAATGCACCAGGGAGTGATTTTCTATTCATTGCGAAATAAAATTATCAACCCAAAAAATAAGGAGAACTTGATCCATGCGAAAACTATTTTTCTATTGCTTGATTGTCCTGACAACAATCTACACCTTAACAGCAAATTCGGCACTGCCCGATTGGATTGTACCTGAACTAAAGAAATATCCAATTGAGAAATATCTCTTTCATGTAGGTCAGAGCCGAGGAACTGGAGAGCCAGCCTTTAAAGAAGCTACTGCTGTCGCTCATAGAAAAGTCGCTGCAAGAATTCTTGACAACGTAGAGCGCATCATTCTTTCTAACAAATCCGAATTGCAACACGATATGGTGCAGGAACACTATAGCGCAGTCATGGAAGACTTTTGCGACTCGCGTCAAAGACAACCAGCAATGAAACTGAGAGGATTTAGTGTCCGGAATCTCTCTGTGGATATCACGCGTACAGACCCAGATACATACGCCCTCCTCTACATTGAGCGGGACAAACTCAAGCAACATTACGCCGAACACACCTCAGAACTCTCCAAAGAGATTAACCACCTCCTTCAGTCCGCCAAATTTGCTGAGGAAGCATTCGAGATCGAAGTCGCGGTGAGGAAATATCTGCAAACCTATCCGCTCTACGAAGCATTGAAAGAAGCAGAAATTATTCAGATCGGGGCCGAATATAGATACAGCATTAATTCAACAGAGGCATTCGAGCGATTGGCAAAAGCGGCAACAAGTACCAGCGGTACATTACAGATGTCACACAGAGAGGTAATCAAGCGTGTCACAGAACTTGATACACCAACGATCGTTTCCGCTGATGACGTTGCCAAAGCCATTGAATTCCAACTTTCACGGCAGCACGATACCGCGCCTCGCAAATGTTGGATAGAACCGGTTACCTACGAAGATTCCGAGATGATTTGCCCATTTTCACAAAGGTTCAGTGAAGCACTGCTAAGGCATCTTAACTGGCCCACTATTGAGTTGATGCACAATTTTAAACAGACCGCGCCCGACATCAACAGGATAAACCCAACGGCTCCTCAGAATCGAATTACCGGCTCATGTTGGAAAAACGGCGATGAAATTACAATTAGAACGACAGTGCGCAATCTAAACACCGGCGACTTTGTAGCAACAGCTGTCGTGCGATTTTCAGGTCCGCAAATTCGTGGAGAACCCATCACCTGCCAACCCAGCAATTATGACCAGATGCGTCCTGAGATAGATGCTTTTGATTCTCAAAATTATCCACCGCTTGTTAGGGGCACGGAAAACTCTATACCTCTTGAAGAGTTAGAGGTTGAAGTATGGACTGATCGAGGAAGAGGTCCCCAACGTTACGTTCGAGACGAAAAAGTCAAAATTTTTGTACGCGTGAATCAGAGTGCTTATGTCCGGTTGCTCTATACCCTTGCCGATAGAAAACGCACACTTCTCCAAGATAACTATTATATTGACGCCTCCCAAGCCAACAGTGTTGTCGAAATCGGAGAATTTATATGTGCAGCACCCTTTGGTACAGAATTTTTAGTCGTTGCAGCACGAACAGAGGGGTTCCCACCCATCGAAACGCATGAAGAAAACGGCTATTTCTACCTGACTGATTCAGACCCAGAGTCGGCGGCTCAACGCTTCCGGGGGCTGAAGCCGATACCACCCAACACAGATGAATCACAGTCCGACTTCTTACAGAACGAGGTACGGATTGTGGTAACAACAGCGGAGAAATAAGCAGATCCGATTAAACGAAGTGAAACCTAATACTCAAAACGTTGGGTTTCACCTTAACTTACTCAATTCACAATCAGGAGGCACTTGGTGCCAACGAGAATTATAAAAAACTGTCTTGCCATTATCCTGATAGTTTTTGCTTTTATACTTCACACAACAGCACAAGAAGCCCCTCTATCGGCAAACGCGGACTATTTTGATTATATCACACTCTTCTCTCAGGGAAGGATCACGCGCTTTACAGAAATGCCGATTCAGGTATACATCTCCCCTGTNCTAAAAGAAAGTCCGTACTTACCTGAAATCCGATATGCGATGCAAGCATGGCANACCGCCAGTGACGGCGACATTCGGTTTGAAGAAACCGAGACACCCCAGAACGCAGATATCCGCGTCAGCTGGGGCTACACCGGTCTTCTNACCGATTTTCAGGATACCAGACTCGGCAGTGCAGAGTTAACACGCCTCAAAGATAACGTCCAAATCGGCACCTTTTCTAATGGATTAGAAGTAGGCTCTGCCACTGCAGTTGAAGACCGATCAACCGAAACAGTACACGAGATCAGTTTTACAGTAGAGGTTATCCTCATGTTAGAAGGTTACGGAACTGTTGGGGAATTGTCCCAGGAAGAGATGCGAACAGTATGCGTCCACGAATTCGGACACGCAATCGGCTTGTGGGGACACAGTCCACACCCAGGGGACATCTGTTATCCGACAGCAACGGTACAACAGCCATCTGACCGTGATATAGCGACGCTGCATAAACTCTATAACACACCCCTTAATACACGACAACACGATGTCGCTATTAAGGTACTGAAAACCGAGATTGAACAGAAACCCTATGCCGATCNTCAAACGCAACTTCGGGCACATTATCTACTCGGAGCCATCTACTTCGACAAAGGCGACACAGCATCCGCGATCGACAGTTTTCAAACCTGTAGGCAGTTAGATGCCAAATTCCGACCCGCAATAGAGAAACTGATCCAAGTTTACCACAAAACAGACGAGACGCATGAGGCGATCGCTCTTCTTGAGAAGCGGATAACTCAGAAAGCGTCGCCAGCGGATTACAATACGCTCGGTATCTTCTATTACGAAAAAAAAGATGCCGAGAAGGCGATACAGGCGTTTGAAAAAGCACTTCACATCGCACCGTATCACAAAGCCGCACGGCGCAACCTACATCAACTCCTTCGAGCCAAAGGATTTAAAGCACTGGCATCAAAAGACTTTGAGACTGCCACCATCACCTTTGAAAGGGTGCTGCAGATAGAGCCCCTCGACGCGCCTACCTATCAACTCATGGGCAACGGATACGCTCAGGCTGGACAATTTGAAAAGGCGATCAGCTACTATCAGAAAGCAGTGGATCTTAACCCCGTCGATGCACTGACACAACAAAACTTCGCACAATGCTATAACAATTACGGTGTATCGCTCCGAAACCGTGAGAAATGGGACGAGGCGATTGATGCGTATCGTAACGCTTTGCGGTTGATGCCGACGCTCCAAATTGCCCGAACAAACCTGAGCGACGCATTTACCCGAAAGGCGAAGGCACATAGTGAAGCAGACGAATTGGATGAAGCGGTTGCTGCGTATCTCGAATTGCAGAAACTTCATCCGGACGATATGCACATCCGTAATTTGCTCGGGGAATTACATCTGAAAAAAGGTGATTATGCCGATGCGTTGTCGGTATTTCAGCATGTCCACACCGCCAACCCAAACGCCGAACATGCCCTACACAATCTCATCGCTGCCTATCATCACTATGCGCGAAGCCTCAGCGATGCGGAAGACTACACGACAGCGATCCAACTGCTTGAAGAGGCACTTCGACTTGTGCCTACCGATCTGAATTTACGGTTGAGTCTGGCGAACGCCTACCAAGGTGCTGAAGACTATGCGCGTGCCGCTATCGAAGTATCGCGCGTTTTGGCACAAGAACCAGAGAACCGACAAGCAAAGGCGGAGCAGATTAACCTGAAAATCCGACGCGGAAATGCTCTCATGCGGCAACGACAGCACACCGCCGCGCTCGCTGAATTTGAGGCGATTCCCGAATCTGCGCGCGACATCGAAATTTATAACACTATTGGCTATCTCTATCTCATGGAAGGTGAACATGAAAAGGCATTTGCTGGCTTTGAAACTGTCCTGCAGAAAGATCCGATTAACATGCCTGCCTTCAGGAATCTATTGTCGTTAGAATCCCAGTTGATCCGCAGACGTGGCAATAAAACGAGAGTGGGTATCCTCGTCAAGGTTCGATGTCTCCTTGCTATCACCTTGGTGCATCGCAAACAACCGACTGCGGCAGTCGAAAAATATCAACTCGCGCTGACTTCTGTCAAAAAATCTGGCAAATCTGAAGAGATGGATTCGCGTCTTATTGTAACCGGTAGACAACTCGCCAATTGGTTCCAGCAACACGGAGACGCTGAAAACCGCGAGATGATTCTCGATTGGGTTGAAGAGCACAGCGGTAACTGATTATTCTGCGGCGTTGCGTAAGAATCGCGAGCACGGGGAAATCCGCAGAAAGGGAATTTTGAAGAAATTGGGGAAACGCCCTATCAAAAACCCCAAGCAAAAACCCCAAGCAAAACACTCGCTCCTACAGAAAGCAGTTAAAAGGAAAGGTCGAGCAGAAAGCCCGACCTTGCTTGGAGTGTCATAACGAATAAAATTTGCGTTTGCTGCTGTGTGACAATTACTGTCTGCCGCCACCACCTGCCCCGCGACGACCACCTTCACCACCGCCACGCCAACGGTTCATACGGGTTTGTTGTTCCATCTGACGCTTTTTCGTCAATTCGTTGAGTTTCGTCAACTGCTCTGCAGTCAATACCTCTTTGAGACTCATTTGGAACTCTTTACCGACGGTTGTGGCAAAACTCTGCATTTCTGCCATAGCTGTCCGCATATCGCCAGACGCCTGTGCATCTTTCATTTTTGCGGCAAATTTATCGCGAGCTACCTGATAGACAGGACGCGCATTTAGGAGCGTCTCGTCGTCCACTTGCATAGTAAATGTCAAGTCTATCCAAGAATCATCAACCAAAGAGACAGGGTTCATCATTCCGGTCATTCCCCCGCCGCCTCGTTGACCGCCCTGGCGGTTTCCACGTTGACCTTGTGCGTCCCGGTCAGGTCGTTGTGCCGATGTTGCGTGTTCAAAAACAAACAAACCTACGATTGCGATAACTGCGATTGCGCCGATTGTCAAAAATTTCTGCTTCATTTTCATTTCTCCTATTGGAATTTTGATGGTGTGAATGCCTCCAATGCTTTTTGAAAGGCGTTCACAATTGGGTTCTGCCTTTTTAGTCATATCTGTTCGGAAAAGGTTCGTTTTTTAATTTTTTCTCTAAACGAGAGGATATGTGTATGAACGGAAAATAATAGGCAATACCTCTAACACATCGTAGAAAACGTAGCAAGCATTCCAAAGAATATGGTATAATAGCTTAAGTTGCTACTTAACAAGTTCTGTAGGTTTGATCACAAATTCTTCAAGGAAAAGTGGAGGCATCCAGTGGCGATACTCTATTTGAAAGGCTTCATAAGAGACGCGACATATACATCACATCTCAATCCAGAGAAATTTGAAGAGTATGATATAACCCAATTTGATGTAAATCAAGCGCAGGCATCGGGACTCATTGATCTGGAAACATCAGGAAATAATCTGGCTTTTTCAAAATGGGTTTCGCCGAAACGGACGCGCTCTTACCCTTTCGCACGGATTTATAACACGTTCCACTTTAATACAAAAAAGGTAACAATCATTCCGATCATCAAAGATGAAGGCGCGGATACGAACAACGATAGGATTAACTTCATTACATTTTCATGGATGAATCTCTTGAACATCTACATCATCTTAGCATGGTATGAAGATGCGGAGAGAAAATCAGGGACAACAGACCGAATTACTAATCAAATTCTGAATGCCAAAAGCGTACGTGAGAAGTTGTTGGAAGTAAGTCAATATCGGATGACCGCGCTGCACTGGAACACAACACACTTTGAAAAAGACTTTGAGTCAATTTATCTGAACGCAGTTGATGGATACAAGAAAATATCCCGGGAGAGAAACGTCGCCGTTCACAGTCCTAAAAACCACCTACAGACTCTTGAAAAATTTAAAGCGAATGGTCAGTTTAGTTTAGCATCTTTTAAAGAGGCAAGTCTCCCAAGCTCATACGACGCTGCCCACAGGGAATCTTTAACGACGCATGTCTTAGAATCCCTTGAAGAAAATAGTAAAGGCGTTTTCAGCATTTCAAACTATCTCGGTGGACAGTATTATTTAACCGCCGATGAAGTTTATTGGGAAAATGACCAGTTAGTCATACAAGAATCTAAAAACAGTAGCAAGGGGAAACTTCCGTCTGAAAATGACATTAAAGATGGCTTGTTCAAACTGATTCTTTTTGCGAATATGGAAGAAGTAGCAATTGATGAAAGAACAAACATCCAGTTTACCACCCGATTGAAATTAACGGGGAACCTTATTGGTAGCCTATTCTTACCGTGTGCTACAAAGAATGTTTTTAATTTTTGTGCAGAAAATCGCTTGACCCAAACATATCAAAAAAGACTCATCTCACTTAACCAAGAAGCGAGCGAAAATAACAAGTTACAAATATGGATAACAGGTCGTCATGCGTAAATTAGCCAAAAGTCCACTGCGGTATCCAGGAGGTAAATCAAGGGCACTCAAACAGATTCTACCGCTGATTCCGGTGAATATATCGGAATTCCGCGAACCTTTTGTCGGTGGGGGATCTGTCTTTTTTGCGATCCGAAGCCTCTTTCAAAATCGTATCAAGTCCTATTGGATCAACGACCTCAACTATGACCTCTACTGTTTCTGGAAACAGGTAAGAGATTATGGTCCCAGTTTAGTTGACGCACTCATAGAAAAACGCTCAACCGCTACAAATGGACGGACCCTATTTGAAGAACTCACAAAAACGAAAGATGAACTGAGCCAGAACCGAGAACTGCTTTGTGAATTTCAACGCGCGGTGCGCTTCTTCGTGCTTAACCGCATTACCTTTTCTGGTGTGGTGGATTCCGGTGGATATTCACAATCCGCTTATGAGAAGCGTTTCACGGATTCATCTATCGAACGTGTGAAAAATATTTGTCCCTATCTTTCCGGGGTCAAAATCACGAACGGAGATTATACCGACTCACTTTTCCAAGAGGGCAAGGATGTATTTATTTTTCTTGATCCGCCTTATTGGAAGGCAGCAGAGTCAAAACTGTACGGGGTGAGAGGCACACTGCATACTGCTTTTGACCATGTGCAATTTGCTGAGAATATGAGGGAGTGTCCACACAAATGGTTGATCACTTATGATGACTCGCCCATCATCAGGGAACTCTTCGATTTTGCTGAGATTCAGGAATGGACGCTCCAATACGGGATGAACAATTACCGGCAAGGGAATGCGGCAAAAGGGAGAGAACTGTTTATCAAGAATTACTGAGAGGAATGGCGATATGGAGTGGAAAGATGCGCTGTTGGGCATCATAAAGGATTCAGGCTCACGGATCCGGTTTGGGGAACCCCTCTCGAAGCATACCTACTTCGGTATCGGTGGCGAAGCCACTGCCTATATTGAGGTCAGCACGACAACAGAATTGGCAGCACTGGCACGTTTTCATCAACAGTGGAACGTTCCTGTCGCAATTATTGGTCGTGGCTCAAACCTGTTGGTGAGCGATACTGGCTTCAACGGGATCGGTGTCAGGTTAGTCGGCGAGTTAGCGAAACTGGAGGTTGATGGGAACACCGTTTCGGTCGGCGCAGGTCTGTCATTGCCGCGACTCTCAAAAGTGATGTCGCGACGCGGTCTGAGCGGTGTGGAATTCGCGCTCGGTATTCCCGGTTCCGTTGGTGGTGCGCTGATTATGAACGCTGGCGCATGGGGGAGTAGTTTCGGAGATGTTGTCACAGATGTCACAATCATGAACGATACTGGCGAACTGCTCAACTTGACCCACGCCGAAGCAGAATTTGAATACCGACACAGCGGTTTGGACGCTTATTTCTGTGTTACAGGCGCGATGTTGAGACTTGAACCCGGGGACGCTGATACAATCACGGCACGGATGCAAGCGTTCTACAAACAGAAAGTTGAAACGCAACCTTTCGCCGAAGAGAACGCCGGATGTATGTTCAAAAACCCGCCAAGCGATTCCGCGGGACGGCTGATCGACATCAGCGGTTTGAAAGGTCACCGTATTGGTGGCGCAGAGGTATCAACGGTGCACGGAAATTTTATCCTCAATATCGACAATGCGACAGCGGCTGATGTGTTGGATTTGGTCGCCTACATCCAAGAGCAGGTGCGTGAAAAGACAGGGATCTCCCTACAAACCGAGGTGAAACGGTTGGGGTTTGACGACTAATCAGCCACTTCGTTGGGAATTCGGTGCGGTTGCAAACCGCACCTACCATGTCTGGGATCGAGACTTATATTTTTCCTAAAATTGACACCTATGGTCGGATAACCGTGCCATCCATCCGCCGCACGGGTGCCCAACCGCCGTTGAGTGGATCCTCTGGAAATGGGAATCGTGCCGCGAGTTCTTCATCCAAATCAATGCCGAGTCCCGGTGCTTCATTTACCCAAAAACAGCCATNNCGAATTTCCGGACAACCGGGGAANACCTCTTTGGTGTTTTCACCGAAGACATGCTGCTCCTGAATCCCGAAGTTATAGCATGCAAGATCCAGCGCAACGTTGGCGGCATGACCGACCGGCGAGACATCACCAGGACCGTGCCATGCAGTGCGTACACCGAAGAATTCACAGAACGCGGCGAGTTTACGTGCAGGACTGATACCCCCGATTTGTGAGATATGCACCCGGATGAAGTCGATAAGCCGATCCTTGATAAGATGGACGTATTCGTTCGGGTTGTTGAACAGTTCTCCCATCGCAATCGGGATACTCGTCTGTTGACGCATGAGTTGGAAATAGTCAACATCTTCGGGTGCAAACGGGTCTTCAAGGAAAAAGAGGTTATATGGCTCCAGTCCTTTGGCGAGATTAATCGCTTGGATGGGTGGAATGCGTTCATGCACGTCGTGGAGAAGTTCGACCTCGTCGCCGAGATGTGTCCGCAAATGATCGAAGAGTTTGATGATGGTATTGACATAAGGGGTCGGTTCAAAAGCAGGTGAACTCCGCTTTCCACCGCCTGCACCATACGTCGAATACCCCGGTATTGCCACCTGTGCGCGGACATAGCGATAACCCTGCTCCATATAACCGCGAATACTCTCCTCTACCTCTTCAAAAGTGCCACCGCCTGCGTGTGCATAAAGTGTTGCCGCCTCTCGGCATTTACCGCCGAGCAATTGGTAGACAGGCATGTTGGCACGTTTGCCCATAATGTCCCACAAGGCGATGTCTACACCGCTGAGGGCGTTGTTCAGCACCGGACCATTTCGCCAATAGGAACTGACGAAACTGGTTTGGAAAATGTCCTCTATGTTCGTCGGATCTTTCCCAATGAGAAAGGGCTTGAGATACTCATCGACTGCGGTTGCTACAGCGAGTGGACGCTGTGTAAATGTGGCACACCCGATTCCGTATAAACCGGGTTCACTCGTCTCAATCTTCACAACGACAAGCCGAGTTCCATTCGGTGCGGTCAGAATCGTTTTCACATCTGTAATCTTCATATTTTAATTATACCTTGCGGTTCGGTCAGGGCAATTTGATAAATAGAGTGCCTTCCCGTAGAGTTAGCGGAAATGCCCAAGCAAAAACCCCTCTATTTCATTTCGGACTATGCGATATTGGCTCTAATTCTTGTAGTAGTGAGGCTGCTTCCTGAAGTCGATGGATGAAACCGAACGGAAATTTTTCAGGTTCCAAGATTAGTGCCGCATATCCAAGTGATGTTATTTGGAAACCAGAGTCTTTATCGATTGACGCTATCAAACCAGCCCGTTCCAGTTGAGACAACGCCCGGCTGCAATTCCGTATCCACAGATTCTGGCCGCTCGGGTATATATCGGTTCTCAAGCGGAGCACGAGACTGTCTATAAGATGTTCCCGAGACTTAGGTCCCTCGTCAGCGAGATGTTGAAGGAGGCACCGCTCCAGTTCACCATCGGGCAATTGGAATGTCGTTAGAAAAGCAGTATCAATAACTTCTGGTGGGTCTTGCAGCACCTCAAACCCGAGGTCCGTTATCTGAAAGTAGCCTGAGCTTAACGTTATGAAATCCACACGGCGAAGGTTTCTGCCTGCATCTCCCCAATGTCTATTCCACGCGAGTCCCGAGTGTATATAGACCGCCCTCTGCTGTGCTCGAGTGAGCGAAAAGTGGTTCGTCAGCGCGTCTCGGACCCTCAGATAATGATGTGCCTCTCGGTCACCAAGATACTGGAGAAGGACAGGAATAATGGCATCCACCCTCGGCAATTTAAACTGGTTCCAGAAGGCTGAATTGATGGTTTCCGGTGGTTGGCGTAAGACAGATTGCCCGCGCTCCGTAATCCGATAATATTCTCCTTCTCTGGTTAACTCAACTAATCCCTCAGCCCACATAGAATGCAAAACTTTAAATAGTTTGGAACCAAACAGGTTATTGCCGAGTTTGTCCAGCAACTGCTTATCCGTAGGTGTGAGTGCGAAATGGTTCGCTAAGGCTTCCTTTAGTGTTTGCCAATAGTGTTCTTTCCCATCAGCAAAATGTTGGAGAAGCGGCATCCGCATCTCTTGACGAGTCGGTATAGCCATTTCTATCTCCTCCTATCCCTTATAGTGATCAGGAACTCGTGCCTACCGATAATTTCTGTTATGTCGAAAGTATATCAAAGGGGACGCGCCGTGTCAAAGGAATTTGTCCATCTCTACCTTTTAGCCAAAATAAGATTCTGATAGACATCAACAACAGCGGAGAAATTCGGGGGTATTACAGTCGTCGCGCTAAATTCCGTCACAATCGCGGGACCTGCGATTTGATTGCCGGGACGCAACGCCTCACGGCGGTAGAAATCGGTTGGGAGTGCTTCACCTTCAAAGATAACAGGACTTTGGACAGTAAACGCCTCAGAGGCATCAGTATCGGCGAGTGGAACTGATTGGATGGGAGGTTTGTCGGTCTCCGCAGTGGCTGTCAGTCGAAGATTCACCACTTCCACTGGCGCGTCATTTCGGGCATAGCCAAACCGGAGTTCATGCGCGGCGTGAAATCTTTCAACAAGAGCTTCTATCTCGGTTGAAGACGCATGTTCTGTGATAGAAAACGGGATATTCAACTCATAAGACTGCCCCTCATACCGCATATCAAGCGAACGGTCAATTTTAAGCTGATGCGGGGCGAAGCCCTCCATTGCCATTTCATTCTCGGCGCGGGTCAAGAGTGGGTCAAAACCGGTGTTCAACGCTTCAATAAAACTTCCACTCTCCTCATTGCTCTTTTCAAACTGCCATAGCACTGTCTGCGAGTAATCTTTAACAACATCTGCAAAGAGCATCCCGTAAGCAGAAAGCAAACCGCCATTTGGCGGAATAAGCACTGTTTCAATGCCGAGATTCTCTGCCATAAATGCGGCATGCAAACCGCCAGCACCGCCGAAGGAGACGAGCGTGAAATCGCGTGTATCGAACCCGCGCTCCACAGAGATGACTTTAATGGCGCGCTCCATCTCAGCGTTAGCAACCTTAAGAATTCCGTCTGCCGCTTGCAGCGGTGGAACACCAAGACGCTTCGCAAATGCTTCAATGTGCGCGCGGGTCTTATCAGAATCAAGGGACATCGCACCGCCTAAAAACTGGGTCGCCGCGATCCGTCCCAAGTAGAGGTTCGCGTCGGTTACCGTGACATCTTCCCCGTTATTTCCGTAGCAGATAGGGCCTGGATCTGCTCCCGCACTTTCCGGTCCCACGCGTAGCGCGCCCCCTGCATCCACAGTCGCAATAGAACCACCCCCAGCACCGACGGTATGAATATCAATCAGGGGAACTTTGATCGGGAGTCCACTAATCGTGCTCTCGGTTGTGAGGGAGATACCGCTGTTGCAAAGGCTCACATCCGTTGAAGTGCCACCCATATCAAACGTGATGATTTGGTTATAGTCAGCAGTTTTAGCGACTTGATACGCACCAATAACACCACCAGCGGGACCGGAAAGGACCGTGCGGATACCCGCGGATTCACCTCTGTATAGCAAGTTTTCAGCTTGCAAGCTACGCTGAAAAATATCAACAGAGATACAACCGCCGTTGGAGAGCATCAAACGGAACGATTTATTAATTCTACCTTGCGGATAAGTATCGATCGCTTGTTTCTCAAAGTTTTTCGTGTTCGATCCTCCCTCCATTTCATTACGGGGTAGGGTTTCGTTAAAACTGCGCAGCAAATCAGAATCGATCAGCGTAGAGAGATGCCGTTCCAAAGTAGGACGGATATACGCGTTCGCGACAGTCGTGCTGAAACGCGCATACTCTCGATATTCCGGTAACACTTCGTGTGAACATGAAACGGGTATACCGAGCTGTGCGAGGTGTTTCGCAACCGTCTGTTCGTTCTGTGGGTTGACGTAGGCAAAGAGGAAACAGACCGCGATGGCATCGAGTTCCAATGTAGCGAGTTCAGACACCAGTGCCTCTAAATCGCTTGGTTCAATTGCGGTTTGAATTTCACCTGTGTGCAGTGTCCGTTCCGATATACCGAAGCGTCTATCGGCAGGAACAAGCGGAGCGGGACGTTCCGCGAAGAAATCATAGAGGTTCGGACGTGCCTGTCTGCCTATCTCTAAAATGTCCTCAAAATCTTTCGTCGTGACGAGAGCAATACGGGCACCTCTGCGTTCAAGAAGTGCGTTCGTTGCTACCGTCGATCCGTGGACAATGTCCAGTTGTTCAGTATCGGTGTCGTGCAGACGCAAGATTTCACCGACACCTTGTATTACAGCGAGGGCAGGATTCTGCGGCGTGGACAGAACTTTGTGCGTGAATAGGTCGCCATTCACACGCATCACAATGTCGGTGAAGGTACCCCCCGTATCAACTCCAATATTTTTAACTATAGGGGTTTCCGCTCGATTTTCTCCGTTGTCGAAAATCGGTTTTTGACGAGATTGAGACTCATCCGGGGCTAATTGCATTTTTCTCTCTTTTCGTCAGNGGTTTCTACACAACTTTACGACAGACTTCCGTAACATACCTCAAACAACCACATTTTGCGGNGTGCCTTCCAGAAAAGCGATGATATTGTCCACCGCGCCCTCGTTAAGGAGTTCAACNCCTTCAGGTGTCATATCTGCACAATGTGGGGTCAAAATTACCTGCTCACATTCCAAAAGCGGNTGGTTCGCCGGAGGCGGTTCCTGATCATAGACATCAATAGCGGCACCACCNAGNTGTCCGNTCTTCAAAGCCGAGACCAATGCATCCGTATCAACCACANCGCCACGTGCGACATTGATTAGCAGCGCGCCCTGCTTCATCAAACCGAGTTCACGTTCCGCGATGAGATGGTGGCTTTCCTCAGTCAATCTGACGTGCAGACTCACAACATCAGCCGTGCGGAGCAGTTCATCNAGAGAAACGAACTGAACCCCCAANGCCTCCGCGCGTGCCGCTGAAGGGNGGTATGTCCACGCGATAACGTTCATCCCGATCGCCCGTCCAAGGCGCGCCATCTCTGCTCCAATATGCCCAGTGCCTATAATTCCCAAGGTTTTCCCTTGAAGATAGATATTATCCATACGGGGCCACCCACCCGCCTGCATAGACGCAGTCAGAAACGCCGCCCGTTTGGCGAGTGCGAACATCAGCCCAAACCCGTGTTCCGCTACAACTGGAGCGGTACGTCCAGGTTGATTGCAAACGGTAATTCCACGCTTTTTCGCTTCATCAAGCCCAATCATATCGGTGCCGATAGAGCAGAGCGAAATCAACTTGAGTTTGGGGAGTTGGCATAGGATCTCTGCGGGCCATTTGACGAGTCCGCGTGAATTGATAAGGATATCTGCATCTCCGGCACGATGAATTTGCTCTTCCGGGGTTTCCGGTCGGTCGGTGTAAAGAACAACATCGCCATAAGGTTCCAAACGTTCCAGATGCGACGAGCCTTGGATTTGCGGTGGTGAATCACCGGGGACAACAATCTTAAATCTGTTCACAATTCATTCCTTTTTTTAAAAACACTGACGGTACAGGGCAACAATTTCTTCAGTCGTTGCTTGCCGTGGATTGTTGGCAGGACTTCCACTTGCAATAGCATCAACTGCCATCTGTTCAATGACAGCCTCGAATTTCTCTCTGTCAATACCGATTTCACCGAGTCGTGGCATTTGAATATCGGTGACAAGCCGTTCCACGGCATCAATTGCTGCGTCTGCCTGCTCCATTGGGGATAATCCGTCGATCGGTTCCCCCATGGCGAACGCAATATCGGCAAAGCGAGCAGGGGCACCGACAACGCTAAATTCCATCACATCACGCAATAACACCGAATTCGATAACCCGTGATGAATGTGGAAATACGCTCCGATTGGACGAGACATCCCGTGAACTAAAGCTACAGATGAATTGCTGAACGCCATCCCTGCGATAGACGCACCGATCATCATATCCGTACGTGCAGGGATGTTTTCACCGTCNGCCCACGCCTGCCGTAAGGANCTGGAAATCATATCAATCGCCTTCAACGCGAGTGCATCGGTTATCGGTTGGGCGCGTTTGGAGATGTATGCCTCTATTGCGTGGGTCAACGCATCAACACCGACTGCCGCAGTTAGATGTGGTGGGGTTGTCAGGGATAGCATCGGATCCACAAGTGCGACAGATGCCAGTAGGCACGGACTACTGAGCATCATTTTGACAGATCGAAGATCGTCGGTGATGACAGTAACTTTGGAGACCTCGCTGCCCGTCCCGCCTGTCGTCGGTATCGCGATGAGAGGTGCGCCCGGATTCGGGATCTTGTCCACCCCCATATAATCGGCGAAGTCACCGTCGTTCGTCAATCTCATGGCGATGCCTTTTCCGCAGTCGATGGCACTTCCGCCACCGATGCTCACAATCACATCGCAGGCTTCGTCAGCATATTGCTTTAAGCCGTCTCGTACATTCTGTAGGGTTGGGTCGGGTGTGACCTCAGAAAAACAGGAGGACGCTACCCCGGCATCATTTAAATGTTGGGCGATCTTGTCGGCGTATCCGATTTTAGCGATACCCGGATCGGTAACGATGAGTGCGCTCGTTGCGCCAAGTCGTTTCGCCTGTTCGCCGACGTTTTCGGACGCGCCTGCGCCTGTAATTATCGTGTGTGGGAGTGTTAATGTCGTAGGCAATTTTAAATTCCTATAAGAGTTAAAGCAACCCAAGACGCTCAAGGTCTGCTTCTGTCCATTGCGCTTGTTGTCCAATAATAGCCCTGAGAGTACCAGGGGCAAAAGTTTGGCTCATTTTGTGAAGATGAATAGTTGTTGTCCGCCCATCTGGATGCGAAAAAAAGCGGTTGCCCCTTTTCTTCTGGCTTCATAAAAACCGTCTTTTTTTAAGGCACGTATCAATCTTCGCGCCGTTAGTGAACGTAATCGCCTGTAATCAATGGGCATATCAGATAGTCACAGCGATCAAAGGCACATCACTGACCTGAATGTGTGCGCCGGATTCAGATGGACTTTTTTCTTTCTCCGCCAATAGGGACTCAAAATCACTTCCTTCTCCTTGCTCCAATAGATATTCAACAAGGAGATCAACAGCGTCTTGTAGATTCTTTAGAGCCTCTTTTTGAGTATATCCCCAACTTGATGCCCCTTTATGCTCTAAAGCGGGAATATACGCCCGCCAGACAGCGTTTTCATCTGGTTCATCGGGCCACTTGTCCTTTTCTAAGACAACTTGAAATGCATACGTTTTCATCTGGTTCTCCCTCGATAAAAGAAAATACTATACATGACCTTTTTCATAAGATTTTTCTCCCTACTAAATTTTGTGACCGGCACTAATGCCGGAAATGGCGTACACCGGTCAGCACCATCGCCATATCGTAAGCGTCAGCCGTCTCAATTACAGGGGCATCATTAACAGAACCACCGGGTTGAATAATAGCACTGATCCCCGCCTCACCCGCAATTTCAACACCGTCAGGGAATGGGAAGTAGGCATCTGAGGCTAACACTGCCCCTTTCGCCTTTTCACCTGCCTTCCGGATAGCGATGATAGCGGCATCCACTCGGCTCATCTGACCTGCTCCTATACCGACGCTTTGTGTGCCGTTGGCAAGTAGGATGCAATTCGATTTGACATGTTTGCACGCCTTCCACGCAAAAAGAAGGGATTCTATCTCTGTTTCCGTTGGCGCACGAGAGGTTGCAACCTCCAAATCATCAGCGTTTAAGTCGTGGACATCTGGGTCTTGGACCAGCACACCACCGGCAATATTGCGAATCTGCAAGACAGGTTCTGCAGCCGAGAGCGACCCAGTTTCAAGAATCGGTCGGCGTTTGACACGAGACAAGGCTCGCAACGCCTTGTCGGTGTAACTCGGTGCGATAATTGCGTCAATTTTCACACCTGCCTTTGCGGCTTCGCGAATAATGTTTGCGGTTTGGAGTGTCACGTTCCGATTTAACCCGACGATCGAACCGAAAGCGGAGGTGCGATCACACTCCAATGCGTTCGCGAATGCATCTTGCAGATTGTCAGCCGTCGCCAGCCCACACGGGTTATTGTGTTTGATGATGGCACAAGCAGGAGCCTCAAAGTCTTTGACGATCTCCAAGGCGGCTTCTAAATCGAGGAGATTATTGAAGGAGAGCGGCTGTCCACTGAGTTGGTTTGCCCATGCAGCGGATGCGCCTGGACTGGCTTCAGTTTTGTAGAAAGCGGCACGTTGATGCGGGTTTTCGCCATAGCGCAATGTACGCTCTTTCTTGAAACGGAGCGTTAGGTCAGTGGCGAATTCGTCCGGTTGTGAATCTATGTTAGCGAGATAGGCAGCAATTGCGGTGTCATATTGTGCGGTATGGGTAAACGCCTTTTTCGCCAGTTCAAATCGGTTCTCTTCGGAAAGACAACCGTCGTTTGCATCCAAATCGGCGATAATTTGGGGATACTGGCTTGCCTCCGTGAGGACAGCAACATGCTTATAATTTTTTGCTGCGGCGCGAATCATCGTTGGTCCCCCGATGTCAATATTTTCAATTGCTTCGGGGAGTGTCACATCAGGCTTGGCAACGGTCGCCTCAAACGGATACAAATTGCATACCACCATGTCAATGGGGGTAATGCCGTGTGCCTCCGCTTGGGCATTGTGTTCGGCATTATCCCGGTTCGCGAGGAGTCCGCCATGAATTTTGGGGTGGAGTGTCTTGACTCTACCCTCCAGCATTTCAGGAAAGCCAGTGTAGTCAGAAACATCAAGGATGTCAATCCCGGCATCTCGCAGGTGTCCGGCAGTGCCGCCGGTGGAAAGGATTTCCACACCGTGTTGTGCAAGGGCATTGGCTATTTCTAAGAGGTTCGTTTTATCATAAACACTAATGAGCGCACGTTGTATTTTTCTCATTTTTTAATTATTCCTTGCGGTTCGATAAGTGGACTTGAGAATCTTGACGGTCTTTTCCGTAGAGCCGTCTTCCACTACGTTCCAGACTCCGAGTTTGATATAAATCATTCCTTGCGGTTCGATGAACGGTGTTTTTTAGGGCGTACCTTTTCGTAATCCCGCCCGTTGGTTGGACCTACCGTTTTTCTTTGGTGTGAGGGTTTAGAGTATGCCTACTACTTTCAAGTAAGGTATCGCGGGAACCCAAACCCGTCGTTTGCGACGTGGCTTCGCGCCGGGATCTGCGAGCGGTTGGGTATAATAAGGTCCATTTCTGATGTATTTTCAATGACTGTGCCATCTCCGATGCGCACTTCATCCCCGATATAGATTCTTCCGGGATGTTCTGATGCGCCGCGGATCGTCCCAATGACGACTGATGAACCGATGCGACACCGCTGCTCAATCTCAACAAACCCATAAATTTCAGTGTTCGTCCCGACCGTGGAATGGTCAGAAACTTGGACAGGTCCGAGCAGGCTGGTGTCTGTGCCGATTTCAACAAAATCGCCGATGACAGGATGTCGTTGTTTTACCTTGACACTCAATCCACCGAATGTGCTTGGATAGATAACGCACCCGCGACCGATGATGCCCGTCTGCCCAGTGGTTACACCGCGATGCGGGTGTTCTAAGAAATTAGCATCGCCTATCTGTGTTTCTGGATGTAAATCGGCTTGATAGTAGCGTCCACCGAGTTCCGAGATGGCGCGCGGCAACAACGGGACCGGAATCCTGTGAATGTTTGGACGCTCCTCAAGGTTATCGCTTCGTGTTAAAGCGTGTGCGACATCATGGTAAAAGAGCACACGCCAACCGGGATACGTACTTCCTACCAATTGAAGTTGATAATCCAAAACAGATGCGAGATTCAAACTCCCCAGAAAGTCTTGGTAGGGTTCAAAGGTTCGTTCCTGAATTGCGGTATCGATTTGGGAACGAAAATCAAGTGCGGCGAGTTTTTCGCGCGAGATACCGGTGTGGAGAAGATAGGCATCCCAGACAGCGGGATCTTTAAGAGAGGCGAAGCGATTCCAGAGCGCGCGACTTTTGAGACGTGGTAGTTCCCAGAGGAGCGAAAAAGCGGTTTCAAGCGCAGCACCGAGACGTGTTTCGTCCGTGACAGCCAAAAACGATTGCGCGACCATCGCATATAACTGGTCGGCCACCTCTTCAATCGCTTCCGAGAGTTCACGTCTTTGATTATGCAGCTGCGGGGCGTTATGCGACCCCGGTGCGACACATTCCAGCAAATTGCCAAGCACGGTTTCAAGAATATCCCGATTGACAAATCCGCGTCCAGAGCGTTGCGCTAAACCCTCCCGACTCATACTGTCAATACGTAAAGCGTTCAACTCGGACTTGCTATAGATGGGACGCAGACGCTCCAGCGTCTGGGTCAATAGCGGCTTTTTTCGGTGTTCGTAAGATGCATCAAAAAGTGTGTTTTTAATTTTCCTTGCGGTTCGGTCAGGTAGGCGTGGATAATGACCTACCTTCCCGTATACCCGCCCTCCATTCATTACGGCTACGGTTTTTCATTCTATCCAAGATAGCAACCTGCATTCTCACTGCGAAGCAGATGCAGGCGGATACAAGAGGAAACTCTGAATAAAAAACGCCTCATTTCTCGCCTCGCGAACATTTAAAAACCTCCTGTGCAGCCGTAACGCCAGCACCCAGTGGGACCTCATATCCGATGGAGTAGAGCCCCCGCTCGAAGGCGGAGATAGCAACAATAGCATCGTTCTCATTCATCCAGCCGAGATGTGCGATCCTGACGATTTTCCCACTTAACTGACTCTGACCGCCCGCATAGGTAACACCGTATGTGTCGCGCATCAGATTAATAAACGCCTTACCATCAATTTCTGATGGTAAGCGAATAGAGGTCAAAGTATTCGCAGGAGAGGTAGCAAAGAGGGAAAGACCGAGTGCTTTAACCGCACTTCGGGTCGCGACCGCCAAGCGATTGTGACGGGCAATGGTATTGCGGATACGTTCTGTACAGATGCGATTTAAGGCACATTGAAGTGCTGTGAGCAGCGTTATCGCCGGTGTGTAGGGGACAGAGCCCTCCAATCCGCTTTGGTGTGCTTTTCGGAAATCGAGATAGTATTTCGGAAGGTCAGAACACTTAACCGCGTGCCACGCACGTTGATTGAGCGCCGCGAACGCCAGACCCGGTGGTGTCATCAAGCCTTTTTGGGAGCAGGAAACAACAACGTCCACACCCCAATTATCCATCTGTAAATCATCAGCAGCGAGTGCGCTGACAGCGTCAACAACCAAGAGCGTCGGACGCTCACGCGTTAGAGATGCCAACGCCTCAATGTCGTGCAAGGCACCCGTCGATGTTTCACAGAGCGTTGCAAACACCGCTTTTACATCAGGATGTTCTGTTAAGAGTGCTTCAACTGTCTGTGGTTCAACAGAATCCCCCCATGTCACGTCAATCGGGATCACTTCGACCCCATAAGCGGTGCAGATGTCGTTCCACCGTTCCCCGAATTTACCGCTCCGAATGACAATTACTTTGTCTCCATGAGACAGAAGATTCGCGACTGCGCCCTCCATAGCACCGGTTCCGGACGATGTTAGAAAGAGGACATCATTCTCGGTTTGGAAAACGTGTTTGAGTTTTTCAAGAACGTCTTTAATGAGTGTTATAGCGGCATCACTGCGGTGGTAATCAATCGGTTGCGCCATCGCCAATAGGGCTTCAGGTGGAATCGGCGTGGGACCGGGTGTAAAAAGCAATTTCTTTTTCATTCTTTTAACTATGGGCTCCTGTTAACCATCAACTTGAAGAAACACCCAAGCAAAAACACTCCGTTATAAATGTTAAAGCACGAGTTGATGGTTAAATCACTCCACTTCGTTTCGTGATGGTTTTCGGTGAAGTCCGACGCTACTGGATATCTGTGCGATTATGAAGATTTTCCTCTGCCACAAAAGGGCCCCTGCATGCTTGTGCAAAACATTAAGCAGTGTTGACAGCGATAACTGTTTTGCCTTCAACGTTAACAATAACCCATTCTTGGTCAAGGAGTTCACACAACTCTATAATTGCGGCACGTTGCCCCGTGCTATCCATCGGTACTTCAATGGTGAGCGTGGCGAATTCTTCTTTTTGTATCTCGCCCTGTTTATCGAATTTCATTGGTGTAATCTGAATTTTTCTCAATTTTGCATCCATATTTTTTCCTTTATTTTTTTAACAGTCAGCAGTCGGTAGAGGAGATTATCGTTCAAGAACGCCTCTTTGCTGATTGCTGACAGCGATATTATGCGTCATTCATGAACGCGGCAACATCAATACACTCTCCGCCGCGCCGGGAAGACTCCCAACCTGCTAAAATAGGGGCTAAAGAGAAAAGCCCATCGTAATAATCACTTTGCAAAAGACTCGGATCCGCAGCCT
>JGI24793J26633_1000556_pt1 | contig 24153 bp, 21 predicted proteins | sample MesohylFT_FD_26633 | JGI IMG/M metagenome (IMG submission 26633) | reverse complement strand
TTAAGTATTATCGTCTAAATTAGTCGGAGTAAAAGGCTCCATCACCTAATCACCAAACAGTTTCAATACGTAAACATTACTTCCTATCGGGAAGTGAATTCATTTCTGTTATCAAGTTAAGTGTACAACATGGTTGAAAAATCCACCGAACAGAACTCAGCTCAAGGCTTGAGCTCGGAGTTTGTTTCCACAGTCATTAATGCAATTGAATATGGTAAAAAAGATCAATTCCTTGAATTAATAGGCGATCTACACGAAGCAGATGTGGCCGACCTCATTGAGCAAATTACACCCGAACAACGAGCCGCGCTTATATCGATCTGGGGGCAGAATTTTGACTTTGATGTCGTGGGTGAACTTGACGAAAAAATCAGAGACGAAGTCGTTGCACTCATTCCACCNAATAAGATTGTCAGTTCAGTCGGTGAAATGGAATCCGATGAAATCGTTGATATTGTTGAGGATCTAGAACCAGAACAAAAGAATAGAATTATCAATGCTTTACCTGAGCCTGATCAAGCGGCTGTGGAAATGGCCTTTCGGTATCCCGAGGATACTGCGGGTCGGATAATGCAGCGAAGAATGGTAATGGCTCCCGAGGGAGCGCGAGTAGGACAAACAATTGATCAGCTCAGACAAAATCATAATTTACCTGATGACTTTTATCATATCATTATTGTTAACCCCGTGATGAAACCCATTGGTCAGGTGCCTTTAGGACGCTTGATGGCGTCACAAAGAGACGTAGAACTCAGTATGATTGCTGATGAAGATTTTCGAACAATACCCGACCACCAAGACCAACACGATGTCGCTTATGCGTTTAATCAATATCACTTAATCTCTGCTCCCGTTACAAACTCTTCCGGTCAGTTAGTGGGAGTAATAACGATTGACGATGCAATGAACGTACTTGACGAGGAGGCAGAAGAAGACTTGCTCCGTCTTGGTGGGGTCAGTGATGAGAGCTTAACCGATAGGGTGTGGGGAATCACTAAGCAAAGGTTTCCTTGGTTAATCGTTAATCTATTCACAGCAATCTTGGCTTCAATTGTAATTTATCACTTCTCATCAACCATTGAAGCTATTGTTGCTTTGGCCGTTCTCATGCCTATTGTTGCTTCAATGGGAGGAAACGCCGGAACCCAATCATTAACAGTGGCCGTTCGAGCAATTGCGACCAAAGATTTGACGGATTCTAACTCATGGAGAGTGATAAAAAGAGAGGGGTTGGTTGGGTTAATTAATGGATTGATTTTTGCCTTGATTATTGGCAGTGTGGGTTATTTTTGGTATGGGTACCAAGCCCTTGGAGTGGTTTTAGGAGCGGCCATGATCATTACTATGCTCGTCGCCGGTCTTTCGGGAATATTGATTCCCTTGGGATTAAAGAAGGTTAAAGTTGACCCAGCCGTCGCTTCAAGCGTATTCGTAACGACACTGACAGATGTAGTCGGATTTCTTGCCTTTCTCGGCTTGGCGGCGGTTATTTTATTATAGTCGATTTATTCCGGTGGGTTGAGAAGCTTCAAAATAGTACTTGCCGCAGCAGAAATCTTAGTCCCCGGTCCAAAAATCGCTTTGACTCCAACGCTGAATAAGTTGTCATAATCTTGTTTGGGTATCACACCCCCGCAAATGACTATTTTGTCATCAGCTCCTTCATTCTTCAGAGCTTCAATCAATTGCGGAGCTAAGGTCGTGTGCCCCGCGGCTAGGGAACTGATACCAACAACGTGAACATCATTATCGATTGCGTCTTGAGCGGCTTCTGCAGGCGTTTGAAACAAAGGACCAATATCAACATCAAAGCCAATATCGGCAAAAGCAGTCGCAATGACTCGTGCTCCCCTATCATGACCATCTTGCCCCATTTTTGTAATCAAAATCCGTGGTCTACGCCCATTCTGTTTGGCAAATAAATCCACTTCCTTTTTCACGTTTCCAAATTCTGGATCGCCCTCTACAGCATTGGCGTATACCCCACTTAAAGTACTTGTTTGCGCAAAATGTCGTCCAAACACGTTTTCAAGAGCTAGCGAAATTTCTCCTACGGTCGCTCTTGCTTTGGACGCCTGAACAGCGACTTCAAGAATGTTCGAATTGGTTTTTGCTGCGACTTCAAGTTGTTTGAGAGCAGAATCACACAATTCTTGATTGCGGTTGGCTTTAATTTGTTTCAACTTGTCTACTTGCTGTTGCAGTACTTTCATATTTTCAATTGACCTGATACTCAAATCCTCTTCGCTAGCAGGCTGATACTTATTAACTCCAACAATTACTTCATTACCAGTATCAATACGAGCCTGGCGTTTTGCCGCGGTCTCTTCAATCCGTAATTTTGGCAATCCAGAGGTGATTGCCTTAACCATACCTCCAAGTTCTTCAACCTCCTCAATGAGTTCCCAAGCTTTGTCGGCAACCTCCTTGGTTAGACTTTCAACAAAATACGAACCGGCAAGTGGGTCAACGGTCTCGGTCACGCCCGTTTCTTCAAGTAGAATAAGTTGCGTATTACGAGCAATTCGCGCCGAAAATTCTGTGGGAAGGGCAAGTGCTTCATCAAGGGCATTCGTATGCAGCGATTGTGTACCGCCTAAGACAGCAGCAAGAGCCTCATAAGATGTTCGAATGACATTATTGTAGGGATCTTGCGCCTGTAGACTGACGCCACTCGTCTGGCAGTGTGTCCGGAGCATTTTGGAGCGTTCTTTTTGCGGATTGAACTCGGACATTATTCGGTGCCATAGCAACCGAGCGGCTCGAAGCTTGGCAACTTCCATAAAAAAATTCATGCCAATCCCAAAGAAAAATGATAAGCGACCGGCAAATTCGTCAACATCAAGACCACGGCAGAGTGCCGCTCGAACATATTCACGTCCATCAGCTAACGTATATGCGAGTTCTTGTACGATGCTAGCTCCTGCCTCTTGCATATGATAACCCGAAATAGAAATCGAATTAAATTTAGGCATCTCTTGACTGGTAAAAGCAATGATATCGCTGACGATTCGNATCGACGGTTCGGGCGGGTAAATGTAGGTGTTTCTGACCATGAACTCTTTGAGAATATCATTTTGTATAGTCCCTGATAACAAACGGCGATTGACACCTTGCTCTTCACCTGCAACAATGAAGCTAGCCAAGATAGGGATTACAGCACCGTTCATGGTCATAGACACCGATACTTTATCAAGTGGGATTCCCTGAAAAAGGATTTTCATGTCTTCAACCGAATCGATCGCAACTCCAGCCTTACCAACATCTCCAACAACTCGAGGATGATCGCTGTCATAGCCACGATGGGTTGCGAGGTCAAAAGCAACTGAAATACCCTGTTGACCACCCGCAAGTGCTTGGTGGTAAAACTGGTTGGACTCTTCGGCCGTGGAAAATCCTGCATACTGGCGAATTGTCCAAGGGCGGCCTGTATACATTGTTGCCCGAGGTCCCCGAATAAAAGGTTCAAAGCCAGGTAACGACTCGATGTAGGGATTAGACTTCAGATCATGAGATGTATAGAGTGGCTTAATTGTGATATCCTCTAAATTAGCTCGATCTAAGTCATCAAGTGATCGCCCCTTGAGCTCACTTCTTGCTTTGTTTTGCCATTGTTTGATTGTTTGTTTCATTCCATCACCTGCAAAAACGCAGTCAGTATTACAATAAAATGGTGCTTCAAATATTTTTGATAGTTTTATATAAGGTTAAACTATAACTCAAATAATAATCCATACTATATCTATACTTATCCATAGAGACACATCTTGATACAAGCTCGATCTAGAATTGAGTTAAATTCATGGAAAAATGAGTCAAATTTAGAATGAATTTAAGATTTACCATAGGTTCTTTAATTGCGCTATTCCTCCTTGGAATAGCTCCTAGCAATTCAGTAGGACAAGAACTGAGTCCTCCAGAAGTCCTAAAGTATGACTTGACCATGGTCGAGAATAAGGAGCTTGATATTAAACAATTTCAATGGATTAACCGAGTCATCATTGTGTTTTCAGATTCCCCCTTTAATCTAAATTACATTGAACAGTTGGAATTACTTGAAGAAGACCAAGCGGCCCTTCACGACAGAGATATAGTCATATTGATCGACTCTGACCCAACTGCGGATAGCTTAATCAGGCGGTCCTATCATCCCCGAGGTTTTGACATGTTAGTGGTTGGAAAAGATGGAAGAACTTTCCTTCGCAAACCTAACCCTTGGACAATCAGGGAGATAAGTCGAGCCATTGATAAGCTCCCCATGAGACAGCAGGAAATCAAATTAAAAGGACGATAGTATTGTTATACTAAGTCTCAAACTCAATAATCGTTTGGTCAACAAGCAACGTATCTCCAGGCGCAACTTTTATAGCTGAAATACGCGCTCCTTTTGGAGCTTTAAGCACATTTTCCATTTTCATTGCTTCAATAGTACATAGAGGTTGACCTTCTTCTACGGTGTCCCCTATGGAAACAAAAATATCTGTTAATAATCCTGGCATTGGGCATTGTAATATTTTAGTCGTGTCGGGTGGGATTATTTCTTTCATGTAAGCAGAAAGATTGATCTGTTTTGATGTTTTCACCAAAACTGTGAGATCACTTCCCCGATAGTTGAGTTGGTACCCGTAAGGGATGTAACTGATTTTTAAATGAATCTTTGAGCGTTCTACCTGGAAAGTTCCATAATGTTGATTTGGTCGCCAGTGCGACTCAATGAAATGAGTCAGGCCATCATCTTTAAACATAGTCTTAATTTTATCCCCAACTGTAGACAATTTAAGTGAATAGGTCTCGTTATCGATGAGGATGGCTAAATTCCTTTCAATGGGATAATAGGGTGCGGTCATCTGCCCTGAAATCGCCGATTTGCGTAATTCCTGCATATGGAATATATATGCCGTACAAGATGCAAGCATTTGCAAGGTTGTAGGCGGTAGCACTGCACCCGAGAAGCCGCTTTTAAATTCTTCCTCAATGAATCCAGTTGTGATGTTACCCTCAATAAAACGTGGGTGATCATACACAGTTGATAAAAAAGCTAGATTATGAGCGATACCTTCAATTTCAAAACAGTCCAATGCTTCTTGCATAGCAAGTATTGCTGATTTTCTATCGCTTGCCCAACTGCACAGTTTAGCAATCATTGGATCATAATAAACGCTAATCTCGTCACCTTCATAAACGCCTGTGTCATTGCGGATAACAATTTCTGAAGTGGTCATTTCTTGGGGTGGACGATACCGTGATAGTCGGCCTGTTGAAGGTAAAAAGTTACGTCGTGGGTCTTCAGCATAAACTCTCGATTCAATGGCCCAACCATTCAGGGGGACCTGATCCTGTGATAATTCAAGGGGATTATTAGTGGCCACTCTAATCATTTGCTCAACGAGGTCAATGCCTGTTGTCAACTCAGTAACAGGATGCTCCACTTGAAGTCGCGTATTCATTTCAAGAAAATAAAAGTTTTTGTCCTTGTCTACAATGAACTCCACAGTTCCGGCTGACTGATAATCAACAGCTTTCGCTAAACGAACAGCTTGTTCCCCCATAGATTGTCGAGTTTGGGAGTCAAGGAAGGGTGAGGGTGCTTCTTCAATTACTTTTTGATTGCGGCGTTGAATTGAGCATTCACGTTCGTTGAGATAAATACAGTTGCCTAACGAATCGGCAAGGACTTGGATTTCTATGTGGCGGGGTGATTCAATGAATTTCTCAATGATGAGGCGATTATCACCAAATGAATTTGCGGCTTCATTTTGTGACGACTTAAATCCTTCAATGACTTCATTTTCATTATTAGCGACCCGCATGCCCTTACCACCGCCACCAGCTGATGCCTTAATCATTACGGGGAAGCCAATTTCACGGGTAATGCCCAAAGCCGCATCTGTAGATTCAACTATACCGAGATGACCTGGAACAGTTGAAACACCAGCGTTTGCAGCAATTTTCTTGGATTTGAGTTTGTCCCCCATTAACTCAATGGCACGAGCAGGCGGGCCGATGAACACAATCTTTTCGTGCTCTAAGCGCTGAACAAATGAAGCATTTTCCGAGAGAAAGCCATACCCTGGGTGTACTGCGTCTGATTGGCTCGCTTTAACGGCTTCAATAATTTTGTCAATAACGAGATACGAATGAGTCGCCTCGGCTGGACCAATATATAATTCTTCATCAGCCATCTGAACATGCAGTGCTTTTCTATCAGCATCAGAGTAAACGGCTACGGTTTTGATACCCAGGCGCTGAGCCGTTTTGATAATGCGGCAGGCAATTTCACCTCGGTTTGCAATGAGAATTTTGTTAATCACAATTTGACCTATCAAACTTATGGGAAGGAATAATCTTCATGTTGAGGAATTTTGAAAAAGTTATATGCGAGCTAAGAAAAAACAATCAAAACATTGAACCAAGAAGGTCATTATAACGAGTTTGATATATACGAATATTCATAAAAAGCCTTTTATGTGGGAGTTCATCAAGCTAGAGTGGAATATTGTCATGCTTCTTTGGAGGGTTGCGAAGGCGTTTTGATTTTAAGCTTCTTAATGCACGACACACTCGCATACGGGTGGAATGAGGGTGAATAATTTCATCAACAAACCCTTTTTCAGCTGCAACAAAAGGGTTGGCGAACCGCTCCTCATATTCCTTTGAGCGCTTTTCAACCTTATCGGGATCATTGATTTCTGAACGGTACAAAATTTCAACCGCTCCTTTTGCTCCCATTACGGCAATTTGAGCACTGGGCCATGCATAGTTAAAATCGCCTCTAAGGTGCTTGGATGACATAACATCATAAGCCCCTCCATAAGCTTTTCGAGTGATTACAGTGACCTTTGGTACTGTTGCTTCCCCAAATGCGAACAGCAGTTTGGCTCCATGCACGATAATCCCTCCATATTCTTGTGCGGTTCCGGGCAGGAAACCAGGTACATCCACAAATGTCAGAATGGGGATTTCAAACGCATCGCAAAAGCGAACAAATCGGGCCGCCTTTCTTGAGCTATCAATGTCAAGACAACCTGCTAATACCATCGGTTGGTTACCAACGACTCCCACCGTTGAACCCTCAAGGCGGATAAATCCGGTAATTATGTTTTTAGCGAAATTTTCTTTGACCTCAAACAGATCACCATCATCAGCAAGCTTGTGTATCAATTCTTTCATATCGTAAGGTTGATTGGGACTGTCGGGAATCAAGGTATCAAGTGACATCTCAATCCGATTGGGGTCATCATAATTGGGTAGGAGTGGCGGTTTTGAAGTGTTGCTAAGCGGGAGATAATCAAAGAATCTTCGTACTTCATAAAGTGCTTCAACGTCATTATTAAAGGCACCATCGGCGACTGAAGATCGGGTTGTGTGAGTGCCTGCACCCCCTAAATCTTCGGATGAAATGATCTCATTAGTCACAGTCTTTACAACATCTGGTCCAGTGACAAACATATATGAGGAATCCTTGACCATGAATATAAAGTCAGTCATTGCAGGAGAATAAACTGCTCCTCCAGCACACGGCCCCATGATGACACTAATTTGTGGAATAACCCCGGAAGCAAGGATATTGCGCTGAAAAACTTCGGCATATCCAGCAAGCGATGATACCCCTTCTTGAATACGGGCACCTCCAGAATCGTTGAGGCCAATAACTGGTGCTCCATTTTGGATTGCCATGTCCATAATTTTGCATATTTTGGCTGCGTGTGTTTCGGATAAGGAGCCACCAAATACGGTAAAATCCTGACTAAAGACGTAAACTTGCCGCCCGTTTATTGTTCCCCATCCAGTGATGACACCATCCCCCGGGATTTTGGTGTTATGCATATTAAAGTCATTACAGCGATGGGCAACGAACATATCAAATTCTTCAAAGGAATTTTCGTCAAGCAACAATTCAATTCGCTCGCGAGCGGTGAGTTTACCTTTATCATGCTGGGCCTTGATTCTTGCCACGCCACCCCCAAGATTGGCTTCTACACGTCGTTTGCCAAGTTCAGAAATTATTGTTTCCATATCATCGCCCTGTCTTATTGTTGTGAATGCATAACATAACCCTTATACAATAGTATTACCAACTTGGGATTATAAAAAATCAATGCGTCCCTAAATTTCAATTCAATTCAAAATTATTCAATCGTTAGGGATTAATGGAGTCTTTTTCTTGAAGTGCGATTTCATTGACTATAATTGCCTTCAAGGCATCATTGAAAGCAAATAAGAACCCTTCATAGCGATGGGTTAAATGCGATTAAGCAAAAACCTGAAGGTCATATAGTGAACGGAACCCCTCAAATACAATTTCTAAACCGGAAAACACCGCCCCATATAACTACATTGGTTATCCTTTCAGCCCTACCNGCATTGTCCATGACATTGTTTCTTCCGTCNCTGCCAAATATGACGGAGTTTTTTCAAACGGATTATCGAATAATTCAGCTTTCGGTTGCCTTTTATTTAGTCTTCAATGCCATCATGCACGTTATTGTCGGGCCTATTTCCGACTACTATGGCCGAAGACCAGTTGTTTTATGGGGTATAATTCTGTTCATTATTGCCACGTTTGGCTGTGTACTCGCTACAACAGTAGAGATTTTCCTATTTTTTCGAATGGCACAAGCCATCATTGTGACCGGTATGGTTCTTTCTAGAGCGGTAGTTCGTGACATGTATTCAGCCGCAGAATCGGCCTCTGTGATTGGATATGTAACCATGGGCATGGCGGTTGCTCCTATGATTGCACCAATCTTAGGTGGATTTCTTGATGAACTGTTTGGCTGGCAAGCAAGTTTATCCCTGTTGATACTTTTTGGCGTCATCACGTTGGGAATCACTTACTATGATTTGGGCGAAACTTTGCCTAGGTCAAAGTCCAACATCTGGTTACAATTCAAAGAATATCCAGAATTGTTTAAATCTCAAAGATTCTGGGGGTACTGTCTTGTTGCAGCATGTGCCTCAGGGGTATTTTTTTCATTTTTAGGTGGAGCCCCCTTTGTGGGATCAGAGATATTCAATCTGAGCCCTTCAGCGGTTGGAATTTATTTTGGCTTGACGGCCGTCGGTTATATGACTGGTAATTTTATTTCTGGAAAATACTCCACAAGAATTGGAATTAACAAAATGATTTTGGTGGGGTGTGCGATTCTTTTGTTGGGGCCAGTGGGGCCAATTTTATCAGCCCTTGCGGGTTTTAATCACCCGATGAGCTTTTTTGGCTTTGCCGTGATGATGGGTGTCGGTAATGGAATGATACTGCCAAATGCGACAGCCGGTATGCTGTCAGTCCGCCCACATCTTGCGGGGACAGCGTCAGGAATAGGTGGCGCGATCATGATCGGGATTGGCTCTGGTTTATCGGCCTTGGCGGGATCTTTATTGACAATTGAATCGGGACCTTACCCATTGTATTTCATCATGTTGATCAGCGTTCTAGCAAGCATTTTTATCGCTCTTTATGTTGTTCATCGTGACCGCCAACAATCACGAATACAATCCTTTCAAAGGAGTTAAGAAAAATAGCTAAGATGTTCCGAAGTTGGATTTTCTTGGGTAAAATAATTTTTTCAGGGAAATTGCCTCTATGTATTAAATGATGGAGCCACATCTAACCCATCATTAACTTTAGTGAAGAAAATAGTCTCTTGTTTTGTCAAAGATCAGTTAACAGAAGTGAATTATAACTATTGATTGGTACTTAATAGGCACACCGTAATCCTAGCAAGGTTCAAAGCACAGGGTTCTAGAACCATGGAAGCAAAGGTATGTGCAAAGGTGATAAACGATACCTAAGTATTCAAATCAGATTAAGAACAATTCTCAATTTGTTATTNCCGCCACCTAATGTGACCGTTCATGTTATGCTTCTCATAGACCTTTAAAATATCTTTGCAAAATTCTTGTAATTTTTTGTCTCTTTGGCTTTTTGCAAAGTCATATAACCTTATAATCATTCTTTTTCCGGTTTCAGTTTGATTAAGATTCTTCTTAAACATATTGTGCTGTGAGCATAAAGTTTGACCATTCTCTATAGTAGCTTTGCCACCTCTTTCCTTAGGTTTAATATGGTCTGCATGGAGTATAATTCCTTCGCCCTTACCTTTACCACAAATAACACATTTATACCCATCTCGCTTAAAAATTTTCTCTCTTTGAGCTTGAGAAAAATTTTCTTGATCTTTAGCTTCTACATGAAGAGGGTCATATTTATAAATACCTTGATCAATTTTAACTAAGAGACCTTCCTGATACAACGAACGAATTGCTCTGTCTGGGTCACGAAATACTTCGCCTGTCAGTTTCTTCCATTCATCAGTCGCCCAGTCTACTACCTCTTTGTGTAGGATCTCTTTGTTGGGGTGTTTCTTGTAATAACTAGCAATTAACGCTTTTTGTGTATTTTTTGCCATAATTAAGAAATCATCTTTCATGCAAACTCCAAGAGTGATTGTAGGGAGATTTCTTCAATTCTCTTTACCGCGATTTGGCAATAATCTTTATCAATTTCAAATCCAATACCAATTCTATGATTTAAATTAGAAGCCAATAAAGTAGATCCACTTCCAACAAAGGGATCAAGTACTGTATCGCCGATATAACTAAACAATTTTATACATCGCTTAGGCAATTCCACTGGGTAAGCAGCGGGATGCCCTCCAGCTCCTTTTTTGCTCTGTCCGTTAAATGTCCACAAGCCGTTAGTCCAAGCCATGAACTCTTCTCGTGAAATATCGCTTGTTCCTTTATCCTTTTTCCATCTCCCTTTGTACATCACAATAATTACCTCAACTGGCGCAATCACATATGGTGCAGAGGCGGACAACCAAGAACCCCAAGCAGTTCTACGAGAGATGTTTCCTTCGTTCCAAATTATCGTCGTATGGTATTTCCATCCAATTTCTTTGGCTATCGTTGTTATATCTGCACAGACTGCTTGTTGTCCCCCCTTATTCTTGTCCAATGGAACATTTAAACATAATCTACCCGAATTTTTTGACAGACGATAAACAGTTTTCAACCAATTATTAGTAAAAAGCAAATAATCTTTGTAGGAACGGTTATCGTCGGTTGACCCATAGGATATATCAACGTTATAGGGCGGACTCGTTACGGTCAAATCAACGGATTCTGGTTCAATTTCACTTTGATTAATAAAATCTTCGTTGTAAAGAAATATTTGATCTGATTGGCAATAGAGTGGCTTATTTTTATTTCCCATTTTTAGGCACCATGACATAAATCCAGTTTAATGTTTCTAAGGGAGAAATTAGTAAACTTAAAAAAAGTTAACTCACAGGATATAACTAAATCTTAATTTAATGTAAATTTACTGATGAGTAACTGATTTATTGTAAATCGTGTTGTAATTTAGTTTTAAAAATTTCTTAAACCCACATAACAGATTAGTTATCAATTGGTAACTCACAGATAACTAAGGTTAATTGAACAGGTTTGTCGTAGCAAAAGATTGTTAGAAATCTTTACTTTACTCCGTTATTTTCCATCTTACTAGCTTGATAATTCTTGTCAATCAGCGTTCAGAAATTGACGGAAACCGAAAGTAGATCATTGTAGAAGGGCTGTACAACTCAATTCTGGCTTAAGGTCTGATGATCATTACTCAGACGACACTCAACTTTGCAAAAAGTATGTCCAATCGGGACAAGAAGGCGAATGTGTTTGCATGACCGCAGGGAAAAATTGTAGTAATTGGTCTGCAAAAGGCTGGAAATAGTCTGTCAATTAGAGTCAAGATACTGTTTATATTTCGCAATAGAATCGAGAGTAAAACATTTTTCACTCATATCAGAATAACGAACAAGAAAATAATTAGAATGAGTAGAACAAGGAGAAATAGTAAAAATGCAATAATAATTAATTTTAGTAAAATCTTCTCCAGAGGGATTTGGAATCCCATTAAGTTCAAAAAAGCTATAACAATCAGAATTAACAAGAACCAATATACAATGTAGTTTAACATAATCCTGTAGCCAAAATTGATAAATAACCCAGATAGTTATTTTTGTGTGTCGATCAGAATTGGCCCGTATGATTAAGGTTTTGTTTTGGTTATAATTTCATGAGAGGGGAATTGCTACAAGAATTATACTTTTTCCAATTAGAATAGTTTAGTCTGACAACTTAGAATCGTTTGCTCATAAACTCACGCCATGCCAACAGCGAGATGGCGCCGACGATTATACCCCCACCCAAAAACACCCAAACATCTAACGGCTCAGAAAAAAACAATGCTCCAATTGCGACGGCTCCTATTAATTGTAAAAAGTTAAAGGGTTGAGTCACGGTAATCGGTGCTGCGTTAAAAGCACGAGTCATTGAATAATGAGCAAAAGTAGCAAAAAAAGCAACCAGAAATAACCAAAAAATATTTTCCAAAGTCGGTGGCTTCCAGGCCAGTAGAGCCGTTGGAAATAAGAATGTAGTACAGGTCAAAGATAGCATGACAATTATGACCTCGGCACTATAACGATTAGTGAGCTGTTTGGTCAGAAGGTAAGACACTGAAAATGCACAAACTGTTCCAAGAATGGACCAGTGACCAATGACCAATTCGCGAAAACCAGGTCTCAGTATTATTAAGCAACCAATGATACCACACAACAGGGTTATAATGCGATTCCATGATAGCTCCTCTCCTAGAAAAATTATGGCCATGATTGAAAGTAATATGGGGGTGAGATAACTCATGGATATGACTTCGGCGATAGTTATTTGTGTCATTGAAAAGAACCAAAGCATGACACCAATGGAATGAACAAAGCCACGAATACTAAAAATAATTAAGTCATTTTTGGGAATAGTTTTCAGGTTGAAATGCCGTAAAAGGGGAATGATAAATATGAGGCCTATTAAATATCGTAAAAATCCCGACTGACTGGCCGAAATATCGTTGCCTATGATTTTAGCGATTGTCGCTACAGCGACGAGATTAAAGCTGCAAACGACCATCCACAATATACCCACAGCATTGTTGGATAATCGACGATTAAGAAATTTTATTTCCAAGAATCTATATCAGCCGAATAATCTGAGGAGGTATAATCACTCAAATTGATTGAGTATTTCGTCAGGGATTTCAAAATTTGCCGTAACTCTCTGCACATCTTCATCCTCATCAAGCATATCAATTAGCTTTATGACTTTTTGTGCTTTTTCCAAATCTAGTTCAGTAGTAATTGTGGGTTTCCAGATAAGTTTAGCGGTGAGTGCCTCACCGAGTTCTTTTTCTAAAGCGTTGGATACAGCCGAGAGTTCAACATCTGATGTGTATACAATATGGCCGGCATCACTTGAATCAACATCCTCTGCTCCAGCCTCTATAGCGGCTTCTAACAGTTCGTTATCGTCACAAGTTTCACGCGAAAAAACAACTTCGCCTTTACGCTCAAACATGTAGCTAACAGCACCTGTTTCAGCTAAATTGCCTCCAAGCTTAGTAAATATTGACCGAATAGATGCGGCTGTTCGATTTCGATTGTCGGTCATGGCCTCAACAATCACAGCGACTCCCGCAGGCCCATAGCCCTCGTAACGAACTTCTTCCAAGGAATCTGAATCCGCACCGGAAGCTTTCGTGATAGCCCGTTCAATAACATCTTTAGGTACTGAATTACTTTTGGCTTCTCGAACGGCTAACCGCAACCGGGGGTTTTTTTCAGGATCTAGATCTCCAATTTTGGCGGCAACAGTAATCTCTCTTGAAAGTTTTGAGAATAACTTTGACCGAGTGGCATCTTGCCGCCCTTTTCGATGTTGAATGTTAGCCCATTTTGAATGACCTGCCATTAATGTCTCCAACTCTGAATCATATGACTCAATTCATCCCATTTAATTGTTTAAACCAATTGATTAGATACTATGAAATAGGGAATTGATTCCAAATTATAAATATAGGACAACGATAAAGCTTTATAGAAAAGGAGGACTAACTGTCTAATTTCAATAATTGTCGTTCAGTCATTCGCATTGGGGGACATGATAATGCCGAGTTTCTACAGGGTTTGATTACCAACAGTTTGCCTGTGAGCGAGAAAGATTTGGTTTATTCAGCTCTGCTGACACCTCAGGGTAAATACCTTTACGATTTCTTCTTATTCAAAAAAGGTTCTGATTATTTTTTAGATATCAAAACCAATTCTACAAAAGAACTGATAACTCGTCTTGCAATGTATCAACTTCGAGCGAAAGTTGAGCTGAACGATACGAAATTAAANGTAAGTAGAGGCTTAAATGCCACCGCCAAATTTGTGCGTCATGATCCCCGATGTACCGCTCTAGGATGGCGTCATTATAGTGAAGAGAAACTATCAGAAGAGAATGTAGACTGGGAATTAATTCGAGTTATGAATTGTATTCCAGAAACGGGTGTTGAACTTATTCAAAACAAAACTTTCATTCTTGAAGCTGGTTTTGAAAGGATCAATGGGGTAGATTTTAACAAAGGATGCTTTGTGGGGCAGGAGGTTACGGCCCGAATGAAACACAAAACAACTCTCAGAAAAGGACTTGCTAGAGTCATTGTCAAAGGTTCAGTAAGACCAGGTAGCACTATCAGTGTTAATGGGAANCCTGTCGGAATTCTGTATACCCAGTCTAATAANATGGGAATCGCCTATCTAAACTTCGATCGTGCCATCGGGAAAATGGAAGCAGATGGGGTAGAAATTAGAAATGACCCTAAGTGGGCATTTAGGCCGTAACAGACTAGGGCTATCGTATTTGAAATTTTACAATGGTTTTGCTTGCTGACGAACTATATTTTTCAATATTGTCAACATTATTAGCCAGTAAAAGAAAGAAAAATCCCTCAAACTCCTTCAGGAAATAATCTGCGAGGGTCAATTACGTGAAATGTGATAGAATGTTATTTCAAATGCGATAGCCTTGGTAGCAGACGTATTTAAATTGTCGTAAATTCCAAAGCCGCTTGCTTAAATTCGTCAAATTTGTGATACCCTGCGGCAATTAACCCATGGTAGTCATTATTGTTCTGGTTGGGAAAGGTATGAACTAACCCTCCGGCTTCAGTCAGAAGAAGTTGTGCAGGAAGGATCTCAATGGGGTCGCATTGAAAGCCAATAAATCCATCAATTTTACCGGCGCTGAGATTCAGTAGATCTAAGCTCGCCGAACCACTTGTTCGAATGGCACGAAAATTGGAAAATATAGTGTTTAATAGGGGTGGAATGCTTAAGGATTTGCATGAGTCAAAGTCAATAGCGACCGAAAAACTAGATACTCGATTGATGGGTGCAACGCGAAGTTTCATTTGCCGTGAATAGGCACCGTTACCCTTCACACCCTTGTAGATTTCATTAAAGCAAGGCTGGTTGATAACAGCGAGTTGAATTTCCCCTTTAAATAAAAGACCAATTGAAATGACCCAATTAGGATTTCCACGAGCAAAATTATCAACTCCAGAAACAGCATAAACCAGCCATTTACGAGTTGGGTCTTTGCCGATAATCGGGGAGGATAAAGTGCTTTCCAAACTGTAATGAGGTCGAGCAGAAGTGAGCTCGTAAATGATTGCATTATCGGCACGTTGCAAGGCCTTTTGAGTAAGCTTGCCCGCCCCTTCAATTGAGGATTGAAGACGGATGATCTCCTCAAAATCTCTGAGCAGGGTGTCGCCGGCAATGGAAACAGCTTTCGCCATTACATTGATGTTAGCATTTAGGTTGGTCATATTTGCTGTTTCTTTTTTTTCGAGCTGACAATAAGATTACTCAAATTGAAATATCATTTTTTGGGATTGCCATGGTATAAACATCACCTGTTGAGCAAAAACTCCGTCCAGGGAAAAATAAATATTATTTTTACATTGATAATTCTTAATTGTTATTCCTAAATGGTTTTAATAGGTATCACATGTACCCCAAAGATTTGCCAGGTTTTGAGTTACTACAAAAAATGATAGATGAGGGTAATAATCCTGCGATGGGTGAAACTCTCAGCTTTAAATTGGTTTATCTTGAATTAGGCAAAGTNATTTTCAGTGGGGTCCCAAATCACAATTATGTTAATCCAATGGGTACCGTGCATGGTGGCTGGTATGGATCTATTCTTGATAGTGCGATGGCTTGTTCGGTGATCAGCCGTCTCCCAGCAAATCAAATTTTTACAACCCTTGAGTATAAGGTCAACATGACCCATCAAATTCCGCTCAATCAGGAAGTCTGGGCCGAGGGCACATCTGTCCATATCGGCCGCCGAACCGCAGTGGCTGAAGGAAAAATATACGATAAAAGTAGAAAAATTTATGCAACAGCATCAACGACGGGATTGATAGTTTCGAAACAATAATAGCATTGTTCTAAGCCCTTTCAGAGTATTGAAGCGTTTCAGTATTAATGACAATCTCTGTTCCTTCGGTAATGTAGGGGGGAATCATAACTCGAACACCATTATCAAGAAGTGCNGGCTTAAAACTATTCGCAACGGTTTGCCCTGATACGACAGGTTCAGTTTCAACCACCTTAAAGGTTACCTTTTGAGGTAAAGTAATTTTCAAAACTTCTTCGTTAAATTGCTCAACAATGACCATTGTGCCTTCTTTCAGGTAAGGTAATCGGTCTTCAAGTATGGAAGCCTTGACATAAATTTGGTCGTAGGTTTCCATATTCATAAGAACGAGCATTTCTCCCTCAGAATAGAGATACTGATAGTCGTTTTGCTCTAAACGAACTTTTTCAACTTTATCAACTGACCGGAAACGCTCGTTAAGCTTTGCACCATTGCGAAGATTCCTAAGTTCAACTTGGGCAAAAGCACCACCCTTACCAGGCTTGACATGATCAACTTTTACAGTTGACCATAAACCACCTTTATGCTCAAGGACATTTCCGTTTTTGATTTCATTTCCATTTATTTTTGGCATAGAGTGTAACCTTTTGAAACAATTTCTAATCTGAATTAAAAGAGATAGTGCAAATTCACGCAATCAAAATATAAGAATTTGTTATAGAGGAATAATTTACGGTGACTAAATATGATGAAATTACCTATCTGGCAGAGCAGGGTGTCAGAGCACGCAAACTGTTCTCAGCGATTGTACTTACGGTAATAGATGATGCCATTACCGACGACCAGCGATTTGGTAATGGGGTGGATTCCATTGCTCAGTGGGCCCGCTCAAGTGACGGGAAAGAAATTCTCGCTTGTGCTGGAATAGATCCGAGTGAACGAGCTGTTCGTGGGCTCATGAACTATGTTAAAAAAGGGATTCGAACAAGTGTCGTACATTCGAGGAAAGAAACTAAAAAAGTAATCAAAGGGACAAATTAGTCCAAAATCCAAGTTGACCGTTTAGCTTGTTTAAATTAACGACTTCTAGCCGGGATACTATCGAAATCATTTTCGCTGTCGGTCTGAGTTGAATTGAATCCAAATTTTTGCCTTAGATGATTCGGCCTATGTAAAAGGACAATATTATTGCTCTATCAGATTAGTTTATCCGAACTATGGAGATTTGTCCAAAATCTGCTGTAAAACTCATTCTTTTCAATACATAGTAGCCTTGAGAGGTAGATGACGGGGTGTAAAGAAGAGTAAAATCTATTTGTGGTTCGTTTTCCATTTCATCAGCATCAAACCCTTTGACCCTTGTATAAGTGGAATTGCAAATGATATTTTCTGGTTGCAAGGGGCTCGGTTCCTCAATATTAATGAGAGCCACCCGTTCGCCATCCTTAAGATAAAAAGACATGTTGCAGAGTTCATTTGCAGGCTTCGGATTTAACAATGCGTAAAATCCAGAGAGGTAATCAAGACTTGCGATACCGTCATTGATATCCACAGGATTGGGTTCACTCTCAGAATTCACTTCATAATTTGTAATTCGTCCATCCGAGAACGTGAGTAGTTTGGTACTTTGATTACTGCCGATATTGGAGAGTAGCTCGTAGCGTTCTGATTTGATCATGCCATTACTGACCGTGCCTTCGGCTTTTGTTTCGAATCGTCGTTTCGAAAATATGCTAACAAAATCACTGCTCCGCATTACGGAAGCGACTTTATACCTTCGCCCGTTTGAAATTGTTCCAGCAAAAACATAACCAAGAGTAAAACCAAAAGAGCGGATTTCGAAAGAATAATTTTCTTCTTTCAGTTGACTTGAGGCCGATGAGATACTTATCCAAATTATTAAGCCACCTATGAGTGCCCATTTTATTATTGCAGACCGCCTGACCCAAACAAATTTAACTGACATTATAGTAAATGTTNCCCATGACTTGATAATTTGAAAATTAGAACTTTACTCTATCTTTGATTTACAATGAAGCAAAATTCACAACCACCACTTAGATTACTTCTTGATAGCCTATGTCAAGGTAATCGAAAGTCAATATCAAGAATCATTACCATACTAGAAAGCGATAAAAACGATCACAAAGCGTTGACAATTGAATTGCTTGCAGCACTTCGCCAGAAGCAGCCCCGTCAAGCTATCCGATTAGGTGTTACTGGAACACCAGGTGTTGGTAAATCAACATTTATTGAATCGCTTGGTATGCATCTTGTCTCTAGGGACTTAAAAGTTGCTGTTCTCGCAGTAGATCCAACATCTCATACAAGTGGAGGGTCGATTTTGGGAGATAAAACCCGAATGCACAATTTGTCACGCGAGGCGAGCGCATATATCCGATCATCGCCGACAGGCAAACAGCATGGAGGAATCACAAATAGAACCGCAGAAGCANCCTTTATTTGTGAACAAGCCGGATTTGATGTCATTATTATTGAAACAACGGGCACAGGCCAGACAGACTTTAACGTCGCTGATACTGTGGATATATTCGTATTGCTGATCGCACCCGAAGGTGGCGATGAACTCCAAGGAATAAAAAGAGGAATAATGGAGGTCGCAGATCTTATTTTGGTTAACAAAGCCGATGGTCACCTTGAAAGTTCTGCAAAAAAAACGGCCGCTGAATATGAAGCAGCTTTAAGATTACTGCAAAAACGTATTCAGGATCCACCCAACTTTCCCAAAATCAACTTGATTTCAGCACAGTTAGAAGTTGGCATTGGTCAAGCTTGGAAGGATATTCAAAACCTCGTGCAATGGCGAAAGGCGAACGGAATATGGGACTTGGTTCGTAATGAACAAGAGATATTGCGATTTCGTAAAGAACTCCATAATCAATTTGTTCAGCTAATGAGCCAAGATAAAAATCTTGCCAAGTTGCAATTAGAATCTGAAGAAAGAATCCGCAAAGGACTCGAAGAACCTCTGATGGCTGCCCAGCAGATCATGCAATCTCTGAATAGAAAATCTATCGGTCATGATCTTGATAATTAGCTAAAGGTATCTAATGTATTAACTCCTTTGATAAAGGCAGAAACAGTTGGAATTGATTAAGGTATATCGGTTATGTCCAGAGTATGTGAATTAACAGGAAAAGGCGTATTGGTTGGAAACAACGTCAGTCACGCAAATAATAAAACTAAAAAAAGATTCTTACCGAATCTGAACACGGTCACCTTGATTTCTGATAAACTGGACAAATCATTCCGAATGAAAGTTTCAGCTGCAGCTTTAAGAAGCGTTGACCACAAAGGAGGGTTAGATTCCTTTCTTATGACGACTAGAGATGAAAAGCTTCCACCTAAAGCATTAAAAATCAAAAAAGAACTCATTAAATTCAATCAATTGCCTGATCCCGAACACACCTCATAAGAACTCATGGTAGTGAAAGCTGGTTATGATTCAGNACATACGGTAAGATTTAATCAGGACAAAGTCCCTNAGAAAGGGGTTATAACCCTGCTCATCTCACTCCGAATCCTCATAACAAAATGGGGTAAGAGTTTTAGAGGAATGNACTTGTGCGTGACGATAAATAATTGGAAGTTCAAACTGAGTGGTTCTTGAGCTGTGAAGATCTCGCATATTAGAAATTTTTCTATTGTCGCTCATATTGATCATGGGAAAAGTACCCTCGCAGATCGTTTGATGGAAGTGACTGGAACAGTCAGTCGGCGAAAACTTAAAGCCCAGATGCTTGATTCGATGGATATTGAACGCGAACGTGGAATAACCATCAAAGCCAATACGGTGCGGCTAGAATACTTAGCTCAAAATCAGCAACGATACATTATCAATTTAATTGATACTCCAGGGCACGTTGATTTCTCTTACGAGGTATCAAGGTCAATGCTTGCGGTTGAAGGTTCCGTGTTGGTTGTTGACGCGTCACAAGGAGTCGAAGCACAAACNCTGGCAAATGTATATCAAGCTATTGATGCCAATCACGAAATTGTTCCAATTTTAAACAAAATTGATTTGCCCGCGGCAGAGCCTGAGAAAGCCCGCAAGCAAATTGAAGACGTGATTGGGCTTGATGCCTCAGAGGCCATTTCGATTTCTGCAAAAACCGGTGTGGGTATTGAAAATGTATTAGAAGCGATAGTGCATCGTCTACCCCCACCAGTTGGTAATACTGCTAGTCAATTAAAAGTTCTGCTTGTTGACAGTTGGTATGACCCTTTTCTTGGAGTGATCGTTTTAGTTCGCATTCTTGATGGAGAACTCAAGAAAGGTGATCGAATTAAAATGATGGCCACGAATTCGACTTACCAAGTTGATAAAATTGGTGTTTTCAAACCTGAAATGGTTGATACTGATTATTTGGGAGCAGGGGAAATTGGCTACTTGACTGCTTCCATAAAAAGGGTGAGTGATACAATCGTCGGCGATACCATCACCCATCTAAACGCGACAAATGTTTTGCCAATTGAGGGAATGCAACCTTCGCAACCGGTCGTCTATTGTGGAATGTATCCAATTGATTCGTCGGATTATGGCACTCTAAAAGACGCCATTGAAAAGATAACACTTAATGACTCGTCTTTTCACACGGAACCTGAAACATCGACAGCTTTAGGTTTTGGTTTTCGCTGTGGATTTTTAGGACTTCTTCACCTAGAGGTCATTCGAGAAAGACTCGAAAGAGAATATAAACTTGATCTCATCGTGACGGCACCCTCAGTAATTTTTCATGTGTATTTGAAAAAGGGCAAGATGGTTGAGGTTTATAATCCTGTTGATTTACCTGATCCAATGGAAATTGATCGAATTGAGGAGCCTCGTATCATTGCAACCATTCTTTCCCCCGACCAGTACATCGGTGAAATTCTTTCCCTGTGTCATTCAAAACGCGGCATTCAACAGGAATTGTCAGTAACGGATAATCGGGCAATGATGCGATTTGACCTTCCTCTGAATGAGGTCGTTTTTGATTTCTATGATCGTCTTAAGTCGGTATCACGAGGCTATGCGTCATTTGATTACTCTCACTACGGCTACCGGGCGGATAAACTCGTTCGGCTGCAAATCTTGGTTAACAGTGAACCCGTTGATGCATTAGCCATCATGGTGCATCAAGAAAATTCTGAAGCGAGAGGCCGTATTATGTGCGAAAAGTTAAAAGAATTAATTCCCCAGCATTTATTTAAAATTCCAATTCAAGCAGCGATTGGAGGAAAAATCATTGCTCGCGAAACCATTTCAGCACTACGCAAAGATGTAACCGCCAAGTGTTATGGTGGAGATATTACACGAAAAAAGAAGTTGCTTGAGAAGCAAAAGGCGGGGAAGAAAAAAATGCGAAGATTCGGTAAGGTTGAGATTCCCCAAAAGGCATTAATCAACGCTCTAAAGATTAGTAGTGATTAGGTATTCACTAATTCCGACCGGTAGTTATGGCACAAGATAAACCCGAAGCAATTGTCAGGCCACCTCTAGGAAAACGGGTCGTGGCAACAAGCCTGCTGGTATTAGGTGGATTAGGGCTGGGGTATTATGGAACGGTGTATTACTGGGGACAACCGGGAAGTTTCATATTATACTTCTTGGCTTTGGTGACCTTTTTTGTCTGCTTTAAGTTTTATACAACAACCGGGCAATCTGTTTTATTGTTTCATAACCGCGTCATCTCATCATCGGGTGAGTTGCTGTTTGAGGTACAAAACATCAAATCCATTGACAACGGCTTATTTGCATTCAAGCCAAGTAATGGTGCATTAGTCCATCTCCACAGTTCAATGCCGGCAATAGTTCGTTTTGGTTTATGGTGGCGAATTGGCAAAAGAGTAGGAATTGGGGGATGCACCAGCCGAGCTGAGGTCAACGTGATGGTTGACCTCATTCGCGCTAAAATGACTCGATTATCTTAAAGACCTTTGTTTTTGTAGCTGGTTGCAACACGCTCTATAGCCAGGAGAAAGGCTGCTGTACGCAGGTCATTCACCTCTGGGCGGGTATGAAGAATTTCACTAATTGACTGATACGCCAGACGCATGGTGTCATCTAACCCCGAGCGAACGAGTTCAATCTCACCCGCTCCTTGAAGGTAACGCCGAATGAAATCTTCGTGGAAACGAAAGGGGTAATCTGACGAAGCAAAGAGGCGATTCATTTCATCAATGAGTAAACGACTTCGATATTCTTCTTGGCGTCTTTGCATGCGACCGAATCGAATATGGCTGAGATTCTTGACCCACTCAAAATAAGAAACAGTGACGCCGCCAGCATTAGCGAAGGTATCGGGAATAATTATAATACCCCGCCGATTCAATTCGGCATCGGCTTCAGCCGTAATTGGCCCATTGGCGGCCTCAATGATGAGAGGAGCCTTGATTTGACTGGCGTTGGCGGTGGTGATGACTCCTTCAACGGCAGCTGGTATCAAAATATCACATTCACATTCAAGGAGTTTCAGACCATTTTCTAAGAATTCACCTTTGGGGTAATTCTTAAATGTCTGACCCGCTTTGAGGTGCTTTTGTAAATCAGCGACATCAAGACCTTTGGGGTCGTATAACCCGCCGTCAACATTCGCAATACCAATGATAACTGCATCATCTTCTTGTTGTAAAAATAATCCGGCATGATAGCCAACATTTCCGAAACCATGCAAGATAATCCGCTTATTGGCAAGGGTTCCTTTTAAACCAGTTCGTTTGATGTCATCGGGGTGACGAAAAAATTCTTGCAAAGCGTACTGAATGCCTCGACCGGTGGCCTCAACGCGCCCATGAATACCGCCACTAGTGAGGGGCTTGCCTGTCACACATGCCCGCGAGTTGATGTCAGTGGTATTCATGCGATTATATTGGTCAGCAATGATGGCCATCTCGGTTTCGCTCGTTCCCATATCTGGTGCCGGAACATTCTGGCTCGGATTAATGAGATCTCGCTTAATCAACTCGTAGGCGAATCGCCGAGTGATGCGCTCTAATTCTTCGTCTGAATATTGCGTTGGATCAATACGCAAACCTCCCTTTGAGCCACCAAAGGGGGTTTCGACGATTGCACATTTGTAGGTCATTAATGCAGCTAATGCTTCAACCTCATTTTGACTCACTCCCAAACTGTAGCGAATGCCCCCTTTAACAGGCTCCATATGCTCTGAGTGGACTGAACGATAACCCGTAAAGGTTTGAATTTTACCACGCATCCTAACCCCAAAGCGAACGGTATAGGTACTATTACAGATCTGAATCTTTTCTTTTAGACCTGGTGGAAGTTCAATAAGGTTTGCCGCCCTCTCAAACAGTTGATTAACAGATTCTAGAAATGACGAATCAACAGATGCCCGCATTGAAATCCCTCCATACAATCAGTAGCACAGTAGTTGAACTATAACTCATTCAACGAAGGAGATAAAGAATTATTTCNTGGATTAAGAAAAATCCTCAGGGTGGCNTGGTTCTTGGAAAAAGCTTGGAAAGAACAACACGCATATTGGGTATGGTACCGCCTACTGGAATTGAACCAGTGACCTCTAGAGCCACAATCTAGCGCTCTTCCGACTGAGCTAAGGCGGCATGCAAGTGAAATAGTCAGTTCAGGAACTCTTTTCAACAAAAAGAGATGAAAAAGCATTAAGCTCTAAAGTCAAAGGACAGTACTCACAAAACAATTAAACATTGGCTTTGCCTACACTGGCTTGATTCTTCCGATGTGAGATGAATATAATCGTGAAGCAGCAAAAATATTGTTATTACAGCCACAGAGTTTTGATTAAGATTAGATGTATGCTATAGATTGGGGGTTATACATTTAACGAACGCACCAATTATTTGTACATTGATTTCATTGCTACTTGTATATCTTGGCGAACTTTC